>Ga0325400_1001865_pt1 | contig 17845 bp, 7 predicted proteins | sample PopdelMetagenome_2_FD_205662 | JGI IMG/M metagenome (GOLD analysis project Ga0325400, IMG submission 205662) | Populus deltoides microbial communities from Bellville, Georgia, United States - Xylem-PdKOR-R1 | ecosystem: Host-associated > Plants > Phyllosphere > Stem > Wood/Secondary xylem... | reverse complement strand
CCCTGATTATTTTTTATTTTGATGTCTCTTAAACCTAAACAGACACTACACAAGATAAATAGATTTATAGCAACTAGGATATGATGATTGTGGAGGATAACTAGTTTCAAATAAGCCTTCACTAGATTAAAGCATAAAAAAGAATGCAAAAATGAATAAAATTAGATTTTTTAAGGGTAAATTTATCAATTTTTTATTATTTGTTTTTATAACCTAAAGGTTATTAGAAAAGAGGACAACTCATATATTTGGGACACATGTTGTTTTGTCCATGTCTGTTTTTTTTCTTTTTAAAATGATTTTTAAAATCTTAAGCTAGGCTTTCATAGCCTAGGTGCTTATTTATTAGCTAACTTGTTGTCCCCAGCATTTTAACACTTAGGCTTAGCATAGCATGTCTCTATAATTATTATTATTTTAATTTTTTTTATTCTCCATAATTAATTTATTTTTTATAAAATAAAAAAAATATTATTTTGTATATATTTTGGGTGATGTAGATATTTATAATTATAAATATTTATAGTGACAAAAAGTTTAAAATAAGACCAAAGTTTATTTTATAAAGAACTTTGTAGTCATAATATTATAACCTCAAAATGTTTCCTATAGGAATCAAATACATTCCTACATATAAGATATTTACATTTTATGTAAGATTCAATAAAAAAAAATTTCAAATATTCAAGTGTATGTAACGCAATATATTTCAAACACTTTTCTTTTTGAATTAGCAATCGAATAAGTAACAATTTGAGTAGATTTCTTTTTTATAAGAATGATCCCCACTCATCTATCGACAACTTCATCAACCAATACAATAATACATAATTCATTCTTACACAATTATACATTTACATTACTTTTTTTAGTGATATACATATATATTATACTTAAAGTATTCATTCGAAATACATGAATCCCTTTGACATGGAAGGTTAAGTAGTTTAAGGTTCCTCCCAGAAAGAACTAAGGTAATCAATGGACAAATACTTGTAATACATAATTAATTTAGATCCATATCTTTGATATCCATAAATCTCATCACCAGATCTTCCACTAACTTAAGAAATGATAACCACAATAGTGAAATTCAAACATATTCATCACCAAAATACTTAAATCAACTCTATAAATGACAAAACCTTAAATATTTCTTTTATGAAATTTTTCATTAATACCATAACTTTCATTCACATTGTTCCCTTTATCAATAAATAGCCTTTCTTCTTCGCCCTTTACCTCAACCATAAATTATACATTTTTCCTCGAACTTTATTAATAACTTTTAAGATGGAAAATCAAATAATTTAATAGCACTTCATTTATATCTTCAATTTTTAAAGACATTTACTTGAAAAAACATATTAAATCATAAAAAATATAATAAACATTTGAGTTATTTTAGTTATTAATATTCAACACCTATGCAAGAGATACCATTCTTATTAATCTTCTTTAATTATTTCAAATCGATATCATTTTCTAATTTAATACATACTCATCAACCTCGGTTGAATTCTCTTTTTTATTCCATTATATCATTTTCCTATCATATTCTCATACAAGTTATATTCGTGTCATATGTTTCATCATTTCACTAACACAATTTAATTTATACAATATCTTATTCCTAACACGGTAGATTTAAACCTCAATTTTCTTTATTGAACCCTTTAATTGTTCCTTCTTAAAAACACATTTAATTTATTCCATATTTCATTCTACATTCACACTTAACTCACACAACTATTTTATATAATAACATATGTAATGCATTTCATCTTCCAACTTCCATCCTTATTTATATTTTTCAATATCATCTTTCACAACTCATTTAATTGCTTCATTTTTCAACAATTCCTCACCGTTACCGTTTAATATCTATGATCATTACTTCTATCCTTTTTTCTTTAATGTCCATTTCCTTTTGTTTTAATTTTTTAATATTTATTCAATTATCTTTTTTACCCATTTTATTGTTTTCAATCAGTTAATCTTTCTTGAAATCATTTCAACATGCTTAATGTCTCACATAACTTATCCATATCATTTCTAGTCCTTACATATAAATTATCATTTCAACATTACCCATATTATTTTCCATTCTTTCTTATTATTAATTTGTACTATTTGGTTCATCCATATATTTTTCTTTTAAAAAATCATTTCCTTGTACCCTTTGACATTCATATACTTTTTGTAATCATTATTTATTTTATTTATTAACAACATGTTCCAGTGTTTCTTCTAGTACAAAATCATATATAGTCGTATATCATCTTTTAGTTATCAAATCCTATGAATTTATCACTTTCTCTTATCTTCACAATTCTCATATTACTTATTGTCATATTTACATGCATTTCCTTCCTCTTTAATCTTTGAAATCATCCTTATTTAGTCTACTACAATCTCAACAAAAATTTCCCTTTAAAATGGGTCATTTCCATATTTGGCGATGCTTATAATTGACACACAAATCAATGCACAATTCTAATCCTGACATCTTAAACCATATCCTCATATAACACTATAGCAACCTCATGGCTACCTTATCAACATTCATCCATGATGAATCTTTCACTTTTCAAATCAATTCCATATTAACAATAAACATAATGAACAGTTAAATACTTAAGTTACAGTTCGTTTACACATCAAAATAAAATTATTTAATATATATGTGTGTGTGGGCACGCGCGCGCTTGCATGTTATAAGATTCAAATCAGTAATATACCCCTTCCAAGGGATCATCACTTATCTATCAAAGATATTTTACCAATGATCTATTACTTATATATGTAATGAGATGAACTTGGAATCAAGTAATTAGCATTATAAATGCGTGAATACCATTACAAGAATTAAAATATAAGTAACATATCAACAAGAGTCTCTTATTCTCATTCTTAAAAGAGATTCAATTGTTTCTTTGATTCAACAACTTAAGCATTCTAACCATCATCAACTACGTCAATTAATCTCAGTTATCCAATACAGATATTCATAACCCTAGCTATCCCTCTTGAATTCCAATCATTCTGGTTATCCCTCACGGATGCTAATAAAACCAATTAACCCTTTTGATTACTAATAACCCAACCATCCCTTGATGAATGCCAATAAATCTAGCAAACTCATTTGGTTACCAATAACCCGACTACCTCATTTGGATGCCAAAACTCCAGCTAACCCATTTGATTACCAATCAATTCAGCTATCCTTTCATGAATTCCAATAATCCAACAAACCTATCTGGTTGCCAATCAATTCAAAGATCCTTTATAGATGCCAATAAATTCTTCCAATTCTTTAATTTTTTTTCTTCCAAACATTCAAAACTCAGTCATTTACAATAAAAGAATTTTGTATCAACAGGACTAATTAAAATTTAAATTAGAATAAGGTGTTGAGCACTACTTGTACCTCTAGTTAAACATGCTCCTCTAGTTATAGAAAATGCCACTTGTGGTGCCTCTTTTTATTTTAAAAAAGGTATCATTATCAATATATTTTTTTATCTCATCATACATCAACATTCATGTTACATAATTTCATCACACTACTCATAAATTTATTTTCTCTTCAGTTTGTCATGCATATAAGTACTTAGGTTTACCGCTTTCAACCATTACTCCTATATCCTTAACAATTGCAACCACCTCACAATTTTCCTTTTATATTTCTCCTAATTCTTAATTTTTCATAATGATATTCTTACCCAATTAAATTATCTAATTCCTCACCCTTACATACTATCATCTTTTCTTCCACCTATTTATGTTAGGATTTTCTTCATTTTCTATACGAATAACTTATATCAACATATTTACTACAATTCATATTTTCAAAAATAAAATTCTAACTTCCATTAATTTTTATAAATCATTTCCTTTTACTTTTTGTTCTTTAAAACCTTAATTCCATGTCCAATTTACAATCTATTATCCATATATTCATCACAACTTTCACTTATACTTCTAAATCCCAAAACACAAATCTATTTTTCAATATAGGTATAATTCAATTTGTTTCTTTTAACTCATACTAACTCTCTTAACATTTAAACTAAACATAATTCATATCACGTTATCTTTACTTGTTAATTTTCCTTGACTCTACTTATAGCCAGCCTCAAAACTTCCATTTTCTCTTGAAATGTTTCTTAAATCTTCATAGTTTAAACTAGATTCTTCATCATGTATACCATGTAAAAACAAGTACAATTAACTATATTTTTAATTCAATTATTTCTTTAAAAATCCTTATTCTCACAAACCTAAAAACTTCATTATCATTTTGATAAATTAACTTAATCCATTTGTAATCACTTTACACAATAACACAACACAATTACATGAATTGTATAATCTAAACACTCCAAAACAATTTCCTTTTTGGTCGGCCTATAGAATCCTACTTGTCACAATGATTTGTTCTTAATTATTTTATGATTTAGCATCCATTATAACCTATTCCAACTCAATTAATTCAATCATAAGTAATTTTATATTTTCCTCAAAATCTTATCAAGAACTCTAACCCTAAAGATTCATGAATTGTTCAAAACTATTTAAAACTTACTCAAACTTACATAAATGAGTTCTAAGCAGCTTACTAGTCATTTATATGAACTCCGAACACCTTTCGGTCAAAATTTTTCCAAGCCTCCTTCTTTCTTTTTTGATTCCTTTAGCTTCTCTCTCTAACTTTCCTTTTTTATATCTCTTTTTTATCATGTATTTAAGTGTTTTTCTCCCTTTAATCCATGCTAAAACCATCAAAACTCCTAAATTCCCTCACAACTATAAGGAAAATTCAAGAAAAATAAAGAAGGGAGCTTTCCTCCTTCTAAAATGGTTGTCGTCCATATTTATAAAGAAGAAGGTGGGTCTTTTTTTATTTTCTTACGAAAAAATCCCTACTTTATGCATCATTGTTAACTTCTAGATAGTTCTCCTGAATATTGATAATTTGTATAATCTTTCTAAACACAAATCGACTTCAAATTTTAACTTAAGATAGAATAATATGTAAGGATACTCCTTGTAAAATATTGGTCCGATCCGATAGTTGAATTGAGAATTATGTTGAATAGCGAAAAGCTAGACAATATATACTTTTTATGCTACAATTCGAATTTAGGTACTATTTTATTGCCTAAACCATCATGATTTCCAAACTACTCTATTAGATGCTTTCATCCCTACTTATAATACAAATTCTCCTCAAATTTTATCTCTTTTCAAGTTAAAAACTACGCAATTGTATGTAAGATTTTTATTGAAGGTCAAGGTCATTCACGCATAAAACCATATATTAATTTATTTAAAAATTCTAAAATACTTTTTTAAATATTCTCGCCTCAAATTTATAAACATTCTCCATATTTAGCATTAGTTTATTAATTTTTGGATTAGAGGTTTACATTGTACGTTTTATGTTCGCTGAGTAATATTTTCTAGGTCCAAACGCATTTTAATACCAAGTTTAAATTAACTACATCGAATTTCATTACATTATATCCCAAAACTTGCTTTTCTGTTTTATCTCTTTCATTTGGTTTTTATATGCTTTTCTTTTATTTTTACTTTTCTACCATTTTTCATATTTTTATTTTTAAATTAACACATGAATATTTTATTTCAAATTTCCAAAATCTAAAACAATTTTTTTTTAATTCTATATTCAATTTACTATCTTAACATAATATATACTTTACTATCTTCATGGATTTTAACCAAGGGTTTACATAACCCAAGGGCATTTTATTTCAAGTTCCCAAGTTTATCCTCATCCCTATAATTTAAATATTCACTTTACACATTTAAAATGATATTTCTCTTATTAATTTTATGAATTTTATCAAAGGGTTTCAGAATATGAGATTTCAAAGACATTTAATTAGAGTTTTCAATCTTGCCTTTAATTTTATAAAATCTGATTGATTTTTTTATTTAAAAAAACTTAATGTAAATAATTATTTTAATTATCATATTATATGACACTTGACAAAAAAAAAACAATATTATGATAAAGAAATAAAAAGTAAAGGTTATAAATATTTTATTTGATGTTTAATAATTTCAAAATCAATGATAAAAAATTAAATTTAATGACTTTTGCACAAGGTCTTTTTTCTTAAACACATCTGTATTAAAAATTATTCAACTGAAATTAATATACCCAAGACGCAAAAATCCCATCTAATGTAGATATCAATAAATGAGGTTTTTTCACTCTAACATCTTTTTTTTATTTTTAAATAATTATTATTCTTACCATTACTTATTTTAATTGTAATTATCATTATTAATTAAATAGCTTTATAAAGGAAAATGTGGCATCGCGCGGCGCCAATATATATACCACAAGGATCTGTGTCACAGTATATAGGCCGCGTCGGAAAAGTAAATGTTATTATATATATTTTTGTGATGTAAATATATAAAAGCCTCCAACATTAAATCAACGTTACCATTCAACACATTTTGTTACTCTCTCGGCTGTCTGCTAATAGAACCCGAAAAACAAGAGAGAGAGAGGGGGGGGAGGGGGGAGGGGGTGAATCTAACGGAAGAAAATAGCAATTGGATTTTGATTCTCACATACCATTGAATTGCAGCGAAAGCTCAAAACTTTGTTGCCGAATTTGTGTGAGTGTCTTTCTTTGTCTCTTTTTAATGATTGCTGCAAACATTTATGGTAGCACAATTTGCTAATGTTGTTTTTTGTTTTCTAAATCATTTCTTATATGGATAGCATTTTGTTATAGATTGGCATGGATTAGTCTTCTCAGCAGATCCTTTTTTTTTTTTTAAAGGAAAATTTATTAAGGAATTGGATTGTAGTCGGATATGTGTGCTTAATTCTTGAATTACTGTGGTTTTTTGAGCTCAGAGATCAGATTGGTTTCCTGTCATTTCTCATGCATAGCTGCTTTCACTGTCTTATTTATTTCTGTAACTTGTAGCTTTTTTTTGATTGGTGAAATGTAATCTTTTACTAGATTGTTTTGTCATGCCTGAATTTAGTGTTTCTAGATTAAAAAAAAAAGTTGTTACTATAACATGCATCATTCTGTGTCTGTTAGGTTTTGCATTCATTTCAAAATGCTGCAAAGATCTGGGTTTTTGTTTCCAATTTATTTTATTTTATTTTTTTTGGCTTGGCTGTATATTTCTTGATTGCATGCGTTATTTTTCAATAGATTTCATGACTAATTGATTTTCCTTTCTTGTTTGACTGTTTTTGCAATTTATTATTACAAGGGAGTCTGCTGGTAAGCTTTTGTTTCTTTAATTCTTTCAACCCCAGCACCATGTTGGAAGCTTCATCTTATCCTGTCCCAAGAGAATTACCAGCATCATGTGAGGAAGAGAACACGTGGATTTATAATGCTTGCTGCGCTGTTGAGCTCTCAAACAAGCGGCCAGTAGAAGATGGGGAAGATGTTGCCTCAAGAAAGGCAGCAAAGGTGCTGGAGGGCCATGAGAGACAGGAAAAGATGGAGGCTCTGCATGTTCATTCCATTGTGCATACTGATCAACCAGATAATCAGTATCAAGCTGATTGTCTGCATGCTCTTTCAATTGCACAAACTAATCAACTAGAAAACCACCATCAAGTAGATAATCAATCAGATTCGAGTTCACTCATTAACCAACTTGGTCAAGACTTATCAATAAGCTGTCTCCTCCACTGCTCAAGGTCTGATTATGGTGCCATTGCTTTACTCAATAAAAGCTTCCATTCTCTAGTTCAGAGTGGTCAGCTGTATAAGCTGAGGCGGGAAGCAGGAATTGTCGAGCGATGGGTATATTTCTCTTGCAATCTCCTTGAATGGGAGGCCTATGATCCTATTCGTCGTCGATGGTTGCATTTGCCAAGAATTAAATCAAATGAATGTTTCATGTGTTCGGACAAGGAATCGCTGGCTGTTGGTACAGATCTTCTAGTTTTTGGAAAGGGAATAGAGTCCCATGTTATTTATAGATATAGCATTTTAACAAACACATGGACATCTGGCATGAAGATGAACACACCCAGGTGCTTGTTTGGATCTTCCAGTCTGGGGGAAATTGCGATACTTGCTGGTGGTTGTGATCCACGTGGCAATGTTTTGAACTCAGCAGAGCTATACAATTCAGAAACTGGCATGTGGGTTGCTATTCCAAACATGAATAAAGCTAGGAAAATGTGTTCTGGACTATTTATGGATGGCAAGTTTTATGTTATTGGTGGAATTGGAGCTGGCAATTCAAAGATGCTGACATGTGGGGAGGCATATGATTTGAAAACAAGAACGTGGCATGAGATACCTGATATGCTGCCTGCTCAAAATGGAGGGGCTGTGGTCACAGAAACACCTGCTGCAGCTGGGGCACCTCCCTTAGTTGCAGTTGTGAATAATGAGCTCTATGCTGCTGATTATGCACAAAAGGAGGTGAGGAAATATAACAAAAAAAACAATGTGTGGATTACACTTGGGAGGTTACCTGAACAAGCAGTTTCGATGAATGGTTGGGGCCTGGCATTTAGGGCATGTGGAGATCAACTTATTGTTATAGGTGGACCGAGGGCTCTAGGTGGAGGGATGATTGAGCTGCACTCATGGGCTCCAGGTGATGGTCCTCCAAAGTGGGACCTGCTTGCTAGTAAGCCTTCGGGGAGCTTTGTGTACAATTGTGCTGTGATGGGATGCTGACGTGCACACCTATATCACCAACATTGAGTAATATATGGAAGTGCAAATTTTGCTGTGATGAGATGGGATGCTGATGTGCACATCGGTCACCAACTACGTGTAGCGTATCAATCTGCGCTGTTGGATCATGGCTTTGTTGAGGAGATGTGAATCTGGACATCTGGTAATCGCTGCCTTCCCTTTTGGGATGAATTTGGGTTTTAATTTAGATCCATAGATACAGTTTTAGGAGGTGCTGATAACTTTGCCTTTTATTTTTAATTTGTTTCATGGCTTTGTGTCGTTTTCTTCCTTCATAGTCTGATTGTCATTTGTATGTTTGGTTACCATAAGAGCTTTGCAAAGGTGAGAAAATCAACAGCTTGCACAGATGAATAAAATTACAGTTTTAGTTTGTTGTAATGTGTCATGATGTTAATAATATACTCAATTCCTCCCTTTCATCATTGGACAAGATAATGATAACTCTCTTGTCCTGGACAGGGGTGATGTTGAATAATACCTTTCCTCTTCCAGCCAAGAGCTTGTGTTCTGGTGTGTTTATTTCTCAAGTACAAAGCTCCAAATGAACTTTAATATATACACATATGCATGCATCCATATCGCATCAGCCTCTGTATATATTCACTGTTTTAGTGCTCCAGTTCAGTGCGTTTATAATTGACTGAACTGGTTATACTCCAACCTATCTGATTAAGTTGATGGCATGCACTGAAATGTCAGTTTCCTTACCTTCTATTTTTGCTGAATCTTATAAAGCGTGGTTGTTCTCTAAATCATAAACTAGACAGCTTTAATATTCAGCAATATTTGTGTTGAGCATCTGTCTACCTGACTTGTTCTCCTCCTCAGCCGAGGTGCAGAGTTTCATCTCTGGTCATGCCTGGGGTGGCTCACGTTGTGCTATCCCAATGTGCGTTAAGGTGTTGGGAAATTAAAATTAAAATTAATATTATCATCATTTGTCTGATGTATTGATGTTTATAGGTTATGGGATTTCTGCATTTATAAATGGTAAGTAATCACATATTTCTATTGTCATGTATAGACTGCAGAGGCCGTCAAGCCGTTGGATTATTGGACAGTTCTGTAGAAGCCGATGAGCTCTCTGAGGAGTTTTGAGTTTGAAATTCCCTGGATTATTAACATAAGAAAAAATTACCAACTGATTTAAGCTTCATAATTACCAAGGTTTTGATTCTTGAATAACCCTACTGACTCAATTAACCTGATAACAGGAATTTATTGTAATAGTGATTTTTTTTAATTAAAAATATATTATAATAATATTTTTTTATTTTTAAAGTTTATTTTCTATATTAGCGTATAAAAATAATTTAAAAATATCTAAAAAATATTACTTTAAATTAAAAAATAATACTTTTAAAAAATATTTTTAAAACATAAAAACAAAAACAAAAACTAGTTTACATGAGATTGAAGTTTGAAGTAATCGGCAGTGGGTGGTCAAAGCCAGGGAACCAGAACTATAAATTTGAAACCTTCATGTTGACTTTTTTGCAAAACGACGCGGTCAAACTTAAGAAACTCGGAAAAGAAAAAAAAAAAGAAAAGAAAATCCGGTAGAAAGAAGGGATCTTTTGTTGTGTTCCGATACGTTGACAAGTGTACTCGAGTTGTGACAGCAGTTACTTGGTTATGTGCATGGTAGGGATGGGTTTTAGTGCTACAAAACGCCAAAAAGGATTTTACCTGATTTTATTACACTTGTTTCCTTTCCTTTCTCATTGTTCCTCCTCTCCATTCTCCCATGATCGAGACTATCATTGATCATGTTATAAAATTTCCATCTCAGCATACAGTCCATTTTATTCTATTTTTACAATGTTGGAATCAGTCCTTTGATTGACAATCTCTTGATTCGCAGCTTAGAGGCCGTTTGCTATAGTTTTCCTTTTATGTTTCTTTTTTTTAAAAAAAAATAAAATTGAAAACTTGTTTGATTTGATTTTTTTTTTTGTTTGGTTAGAAAATACACTTAGTTTTAATTAAATACTCATATTTTCAAAACTAATGTTTATATTATTTGAATATTAGGAGTTAGTCATTTCCTTATTCGATACCAAATTGATCTTCTACCATATTGCTCTCGACCCACCACACCTTAAACTCAATCTCTACCTAACTCCAAGCACCCTACACCTAACCTTGAGTGTCTAAATCTAATCTTTTTGTCTCATTGACAGCCTACATTGCCTAACCTTAAATGTTATGGACCCAACTTACTTTCAACACAAGGTACTCTAAATCTAAATCCAAATTGCCCCTTAATGCCTTGAATTTGTTTAAACCCATGTTGTGCTAGACTTGGACCTAACACAATTCTCAAGCACCCTAGACCAAGTCTTATTTCAATCCTTACATGCTTTGAACTTGATCCTGCCTTACTCACCATATGCCTAAAACTAATCATATCCTGATCCTTAACACCCCAAACTAGTTTTGGCTTAACCCCTAACATCTTGGATCTAATCCTGGATTGATCCTTAGGTTAGTCTAAACGTGGTCTTGGTCTGACTTTCAAGCACCTTGAACCTCTTGACTTAAGGCCTGGTCTAATATAGGCTTATAAGCAACTTGAACCTGGTCTTGACTTGACCCTGGACATTATGGACTGATCCAAACATGTTTCTTTAATGCCATTTATAACTAATCTTGGCTCAACTCTTACGTGCACAAAATCATATCCTTGTCACAACTCTTAAGTGTTTGAGACCAAGTCCTGACCTAATTCTTGATCCTACTAAACTCAGCTTCAGATCTCAAACCTTAAAGGTATGTTTGATATTGTGGTAGCTTTTGTTGTTGTAATTTGAAAAAAAATTATTTTATAAAAAGCACTTTTAGTTGAGGTTGGTTTAGTAAAATACATGTTTAGTTAAAACTATTGCGAAAATTGAGGTTGAACAAAAGGTAGTTTAATGTGTTTGGTTAAGAATGCTATTCAAATTGAAGTTATAAAATAACTAAAAAGGACACATGTTAATATTGATGATTTTTAATTGAAAGATTATAGATTTAACTACTATTATTACATCATAAAATAAACAATACTTTCTATAAAGTATTTTTTATTGTTCCATTAAACTATCTGCAATTCCATCACGTACAAAATCCATCCGACAAGGAATACAGTTTCCATAGCCTCCTCATGGCTTCTTGAGCGTGTAACAACATCAGGTAAAATATCATCAGAAATAAAATTAGGATTGCGATCAAATTCTGCAAATATTACGTCATCATGCGATCTCCTTCTAATGTAATTATATAGTGCCATTGAATAATGTTAAAAACTAGTTCTTCGAATAAAACACAATATCTGAGAAATTGTTTTGGATTTTTTTATTTTACTGGGTCGGACCTGGTTCAATGCATTTAGGTTTGGCCCGAACCCGGTCGGACCCATAAATAGTGAAGAGTAAATTAATTCACTATTCACTATTCACTTTATAGAACAGTGAAGACGGGAAAATGCATCAGAAGAAGAAGAAGAAGGGGAAGGGGAAGGGGAAGGGGAAGAGCAGGCTACCCTGCACGGCGGTGATGTTTGGCTGGCGAATGGTGGAGGCTGGTGGTGAATTGAGGGAGCTGCTTGGGCAATGGACGGTGGTCCTTCTTATTTTTCCTCTATTTTTGCTCTTTTTCCTTCTCTTTTTCTCTTCTACTTTCTAGAGGAATCGTTGAGGTTCTGGGAAGTTTTGAGTTCTCTTTTTACTGAAGCAAAATGATGACAACTGGGATGACCAGCTAGTAAAAGGTAGAAAGGATGGGGAAGATGACAAAGCTTAGGAAGTTTAAAACACAGTGTTTGCAACTCAGAAAAAAACAGCTTGAAGTTGCTTTTTGTTATCCTTCGGTTTAAACGCAAATGATAATGGGTCCTACAAACAAAAAATTGTGTTTAGAACATAACCAAATGATTTGTTTTTGTGGTCTGCTCCAAAAGCATAAGCAGCCACAAAAACAAACACCTATTAAATGGCCTACAACTAACCTCATTTGAATCTTGTCAAAGGTTGATTAGGCCTTGCACATCCTTAGTCTAGCTTAGGCATGATCCATTTCTATTTTTTGAACTAAAACTCGACATGACTCTTAAATCATAGGTTGATTGTGTAAAAAAACAATTTTAAAAATTACTTTTTTTATAAGAGTTTTGAGAACTTATTGCCAATTTTTATTTTATCGACAAGAAACAAGTTTTCATATCTTACGATATCATTGACCTGTGCTACGTTGTGGATTGAATTAAATTTTTTAACATAAAAAGAAACATATAGGTGTTGCTAATGTTTTTCTAGTAAAAAAAAATTAAAATGTATGGGGGTTAACCTAATATAACCTGGTTAACTTGGCGAATCGTAAAGCAATCCGAATAACCGATAAAAAAATAGTTTGACATAAAAAAATTCAAGAAGATATTATTTTTTTAAAATAATGAGACGATAACATATTGGATCTTTTTGGGTCAACCTAGATTAACCTCTTATATAAAGAAAAATTTAAACAAGTTATGAAACTTAATTTTCAATTAACCTAATGCTGAAAAAAAATTGAAAACAAATCAATTAAAAAAATACTCGAGTTAACCAGCCAAATCCTCGACCCAAATCATAAGACCAGGATAACTTCAATGAAAGTAAATTAAAATAAATTATGAAGTCTGATTTCTAATCAACCCAATATTGAAGGATATAATTAAAAAAAATCAATTAACAAAAAAAAACACAAAAGAATAACTCAAGTCAACCCAGGTTAACTCGCGACCCGAGTCATGAAACTTGAACAACCCCATAAAAAGTAAATCAAAACAAATAATGAATTCCAATTCCTAATAATAAAAAGAGTTAGTTTTCATAATTTTCATCTCTACCCCCTTTTCATATGAGAACCATTAATTATATATAAATTAATTTTCATTGTTGGATTTGAAAATGTAAAAAAAAAAGAAATACAAAAAGAAACTCAAAGAAGATGTATAAAGAGAATACAGAATAAAGAGAAAATGTTAGTTAGGTATCTTCTAATGAAAGATTTCATCATAAAAATGAATAGAAATAAAAATTATACAATTTAACTATAAGTTTGGGAGATATTTGTTTGAGGCCATAATACCCTTATAGAAAGCATAAAAAAAACAATGAAGCATATTTTTCAATAAACCAAATATCAAATGATAAAATTAAAAAAATAATCAATTAAAAAAACTAGAGGATTAAAAAAAAAAAAACCAAAGGCACATCAGATTCGGTGAATATACCTGTCAAACTTATGAACTAGGCTACTTAGGGCAACCCGATAAACTTGCAAACTAAGTCATGGAGTCCACTGAGATTAATAACTTGATTTAAAAAAAAAACAATTGCTTATTTAATTATATAATAATAAAAATAGACGATCATAAGATCGAGCACAAACATAATATTAAAATGTTTATTTTATATTGCGATAACCTTATAGAAAATGAAACAATAATAATTATGAAGTCTAATTCCCAATAAACCTAATGTTAAATGATAAAATAGAAAAAATAACTAAAAAAAATTAACCTACTAAACATGTGAATTGGGTCAATCAAAGTTAACCTACAAACCAATAAACTAAAGCAGTCCAGGTTAATCTATCGAACTTATAAACTAGTTAATGGACTCCATAAAGTTTAATAATATGGTTTTTTTTTCTGAAACTATTTTTTAACTATATTGTAAGAAAATAGATGATCATAAAATTGAGTCCAATAAAAAAAAAGATTACCTTGCCAAAGCCGCAAATCGACTCATGAACTCCATAAATTTAGTAACTTTTTTTTTTTGAAACCATATTTTATTTAACTATATATAAAAATAGACAATCATAAAATTAAGCAACAATATAATACCAGGATAATTATTTGACACCACGATAACCCTAAAAAAGCAAAACAAAATAAATTATGAAGCAAGATTTTTAATTAACTTAATAACTCAAAATATAAAATAAAAAAGTAATTAAAATGTTTTAGGATTGAATCAAAAAGATTTTAAAAATCAAGAGACTAAACTGGAAAAAAAATGAAAGAGTTCATGGCAAGCGTTTCATACACGCTATTGTACAAGGAAGTCCATAGATTTTGGGCAGTGTGTGAATAGTCTTCCTAGCTCCAATCGGTGTCTTATTTGAGGTCGTAAGAACCGTCGCAATATCCTTTACCCTACAAAAGTATGATGCTTCTTGCATTATAAGTTTGATGTGATATTGACATCCCATTTTCTTTTACTCTTTTTATCCCTTTTTTCTCTTTAACTCTAATGTCATTATTTTCTTTAGGTTTTAATGTTTTTTATACTTTAATTTTAGTCTATGTATTCTTAATATTTAGAAAAACAAAGAATTTATACAATATTTGGTAAATCAATCACCAACGGACAATTATATGATAAAATGAGCACATAAAAGCATATAAAAAAATTATCAACACAACATAAAAGGTCAAAATGGAATTAAAAAAATTGATGACTAAAGAAAAAGAAAAGATGAAGTACCAGACTTGAAAGCACCTTTTGTTTTTTTAAAAAATGATGCTCTTTTGTATTGTTTTTAATTTTGGTCTCTTTCTTTTAAATTTCATAGAAATAACAAAATTGAATTTTTTTTATGAAATCAAGTATCCATCCAATGCATGAGAATTTATCTAAATCCTGATAACTATATGAAAAAATTAAAATAAATTATCAAATCAAAATCTCAACAAACACGCAATCCAATGATTAAATTAAAAAAATAACAAAAAAAAAATCAAAATAAAAATAACAAAAACACATTATGAATTACTATTATAATTTACAATATAATGGGTTTGGTAAATAATACTTTTCTCACACCTTTTAGTTATTTTTTAATGAGAGATTTATTATACAATTTATTATAAGTTTTTTTTTTAAATTATTTTAAATTTTATTAAATCATCAAATTTGGGTTTCCTTATGAAAGTCGGTTTACATTGTTTCCTTATGTGATTACAACTTTTACGTCTTGGATTATTTAATTTACAAAGTTTCGATATTGTTTTCTTTACTATTTTCCTTAGCATTTACTCTTATTTCTTGCTAACCTTTTCTCATCTTTATTTGTTAGAGTTTTTGTTGGATATTGTGTATGAAATTGCTATTAGGAAAAATATTTATGTTTTTCTATTTAGTGTATGATTTCTTATTTGGTGGAAGTTCTTGTTTAGCGTGAATTCTTTGTGCAATAAGTAGTCTATATAAAGAGGATTAATTTGTGTTTTAAAAGGTTTTTTTTTTGAAAATATTAAATTTTTTTATTTTTTTATTTTAAATTAATATTTTTTTTTCTCTCAACATTCCATTCCTATTCTCTATTTTTTTTTTTTAAGTTTAGTAATCTAAAATAATGCTCCTTTCTGATTCTTCTTCTCTTTATCTATCGTAGAAGAAATTTGACTCCTTACAGTTGCATAAATTAATTAAAGCACCGATATTTAATAAATAATCATCCTTGTAATAAAAAAATATTTTTTTGAATAAAAAATGTAATTAAAATTGTTAATTCAATTTGTTTTTATGGGTATTTCAGATTTAATATTTTATTTTAAATATAGAAATTATAATAAATTATTAATTAAATTTAAATTAAATATAGACTACGAAATTAAATATGGAATGAAACCGTAATAATTTACTCTGTAATTTCTGTTGGATGAATGGAATAGAATCATTCGTCGGAGAAGCAAAGCAAGCATCACTAACGTAACTGGAGGAGGAGGGGGAGGGATGTCCCTAAACTACCCTCACTCAACCATCAAATTTACTCACACCTTCTTCTTCCCTTCCCAATCCAATGGACGCATCAATCCAAATAACTCTGCCACCAGTATCGTCTCTCTCCTCTTCAGCTCTTTCTTTTCTCAACAGTGAACAAGATCTCAGCCGAGCACGAAGCTATATCGACGAGCTTCAATCTCAGTGTTTCGATTTAGACCGAACCCTAATCGACCTCAATTCCAGACTCCATTCCACTCTCCTCTCTTACGCTTCCTTCTCCGATGGAATTCATCTCCTTTTCGATGATGCCACTTCCAAGTTGACCGATCTACGTTCCTTCACTTGCCCCCAACCGCTTTCTTCTTCTCTATCACCATCAGGTTCACTTTCAGTTTCAATCCTTTGTTCTTGTTTTTTTTTTGCTTTTTAATTTTCTGTATCTATCGTACTTTTTGTTGAGAATTGTTAAATGTTTAGATGGACAAGGAAGGAAGGAGGAGATATTGGGCGAGGAACTACCAGCGCTGGCCAAGGAGGTGGCTCGAGTCGAAACGGTTCGGGCCTACGCGGGTCAGTTTTGTTTTTATTACTGAAATAAATGAGTAAATGTTGCTGTTAAGTATTCCAAGATTTTGCTGCTTGATTGGTTCATACATGTGGTTCAAACCGGATTGAAGTATTTTGTCTATGTTTCTCAAAATGGAGGGTTTATGTTCTGCTGTTTCCTGATGATTCCCTTAATAGGCTTTATGTATTTTTCTTGCACAATTGGAGGATGAGTTGTTTTCTGTGGCAACTCTACACTGCACAGCACGCTCTCTAGTTTACCTAACATGGGAATGGATTTTGTTGGATACTCACAGTTTCCTACATAGTTTTGTGAATTTAAAGGTGAATTGGTCCCATTATCCTCAAATGACCAATCCTCTTCACCTTTTCTTATGTTGATAGCAACATCAAAATCAGTTAGTACTTCTTGCTTCCTTGTTATTTTTTTTTTGTTTCCTTGTTTCTCTTTTAATCTTATGGCATGGTGGAGGCTCTTTTGAGTGTTGAATGTGGGATGTAATGAAGTTCATGTGCACGAGTTAACAATCATATGAATTTACCAGGGCCATCTTTCTTTACATGTATTGTGTTTCCTACCATTTGCTCATCTCCCCTTTACTGTAGTTATACTTAATTGTTTGTAAGTGTCATAATCACAAAGAAATTAGCTAAATTATGGAAAGATAAAATAAATTTTTATGATGCATTAATTGAGTCTATTTAACAGTTTGTAATCACTTGTTATGAAGTGAATAATATTATGTCTTGACGGTAACACTCTGTTTTTTAAGTTGTAATTAT
>Ga0325400_1001863_pt1 | contig 17857 bp, 14 predicted proteins | sample PopdelMetagenome_2_FD_205662 | JGI IMG/M metagenome (GOLD analysis project Ga0325400, IMG submission 205662) | Populus deltoides microbial communities from Bellville, Georgia, United States - Xylem-PdKOR-R1 | ecosystem: Host-associated > Plants > Phyllosphere > Stem > Wood/Secondary xylem... | reverse complement strand
ATCCATCCAACGACAGCACCACGAACGCGTCGATCAACCTGCGCGATAAGTTTCTGACGATTCGCGGGGTGGAGCAGTTCTCCATCAGTGACTCGCTCAAGATTACGGCGATTCCCAGTGATAAAACGCTGCGCATTGGCAAGAACCGGGCGTTTACCCTCAATGGGCGGTTGAAGTCGGGTAACATGAACTACAATGGTCGGGATCTGGCGTTCAACTACGACCAGTTTTCCATGAACATGACCAAGATCGACTCCATTACCTTTACGCCCCAGGGGAAAAAGCAGGAAATCGGGGGTGATATCAAGTACGAAAAACCAGGTATGGTCTTCCTGGCGGAAAAAGGCAACAAGTCCGGACGCCAGAAGGACATGAAGACCACCCAGCGACTGGTGATGCCGGAAGGAATGACGGTTTATTTTAACCAGCCATACCGCCAGACCATCCAGTACAATAAGAATGTTTTCTTCAAGATTCCGGCCGTCGATAACGACAGTCTGGGCAAGGGCGACATTGCGTTCGACGGAACGTTCTTTTCCGACGGCATTTTCCCGCCCATCAAGACCAAGCTGAAAACAATGCCCGACAACTCGCTGGGGTTTGAACACGTAGCGCCGGCGACGGGGTACCCGCTTTACGGGGGTAAAGGAAATCTGAAATTTACGGGTAAGCTGGTCATGGACCGCCGGGGACTACGGGCCGAGGGCGTTATCTCGCACGTAAACGCGGTGTTGACGGCCAACGAAATGCTGATCATGACGGATTCACTGATGGCGTCCGGGGAAACGGGCCAGATCAAGGAAGGCGTCGTGGGCAAAGCGTTCTTTCCCGAGGTCGATGTGAAGAACTACACCATGAAGTGGTTTCCTAAGGCAGACAGTATGTTGATTTCTACCAAAGCCGACCACTTCAGCTTTTACAACGGGACCACTAACCTGAAAGGGGACCTGATCGTCCGTACTTCCGGATTGTTTGGCAAGGGAACGGTGAAACGGACCGACTCCGAAGCCAGCTCCGAAAATATCAAATTCAATAAAGACGGGTTTACGGCCGACAAAGCCAAGTTCAGCGTGGCCGATAAGCAGGGCGCTAAACCGATGCTACTGGGTACGAACGTTGACGTTGACTTTAACCAGACCAAAGGGGTAGTTACGCTGGCGACCAACACGAAAGCCACCGCCATCACCGACACCGTTGGTTCCAGTCTGGAGTTTCCCAATGCGGCTTACCGGACTTCCATTAACCGGGCGCAGTGGAACATCAACCAAAAGACAATTGCCATGAAAGGCGACGTGAAAACTTCTACGTTTACGTCGACCGCCGAGGAGAGGGAAGGCTTAACGTTTAACGCAGCTTCGGCTTTGTACGAAGTGGAAAAAGCCACCCTGAACATTGACGGGGTGCCTTACATCGTGTCCGCCGACGCCCGCATTTACCCCGAAAAAGGCGTCGTTTCGATCAAGCGAAACGGGGAGATGGTGCCGTTGAAGAACGCCCGGCTGGAGCTGGATACAACCAGTCGATTCCATAAACTAAAGAACGGAAACATCCAGGTGCAGTCCCGGACGCGCTTCGGGGGCGATGCGGTTTACCAGTTCGCCGTGACCAAAGGTGATACGATCAACATCAAAATGGGTAGCTTCGAATCGAAGGAGTCTGGCCCGCTGCTGGCTTCGACCGCTCGCACAGCTGGCCGAAAACGCAAAAACGACCAGCCCGTCATGACGTATTATACGGTGGCCCGGGCCGATGTCGACGAGCGGGATAACGTAGCACTGGCGCCCAAGGTCCAGTTCAAAGGCAGTATCACGATGATGGCGCCCGAGCAGGACCTGAAGCTGGAAGGGGCCATCAAAATGGCGCTCAAGAAGCGGGTCAACCTGGTTAGTGACTGGATTCCAATGAAGGAAAAGATCGGGGAGACGTTCAGCATCAAAGTCGATCAGAACCTCAAAAATGACGGCAACCAGCCTCTGACGGCCGGACTCCATTTCCGGGGGGGCGGCAGTACGGGCCTGTACCCGACGTTCCTTTCTACCAAGGAAACCGACCGCGACGATGATCTTTTCCGGGCAACCGGGGTGATGACCTACGACGAGAAAGACAAGGTTTTCCGCATTGTGAAGAAAGACGAGGGCGGGCTGGAAGACGTGGAAGGTGCCTTTACGTTCGACGATGCCAAGGGCGTGATGACGTTTCAGGGGCCATTCAATGTCATGAACACCGCTCCGAACAACTTTGTCTTTGCCGCGGGCTCTGGGCGGGCCAACGTGGACAGTGCTTCACTGCGGCTGAATGGGCTGGTTGGTTTTGCCTTCCCGATTCCGCAGCCCCTGAATGCCGCCATTGGAGACAAGGTCGTTAAAACAAACTTAGACGAGAAAAACGACGAGGCCGCCGATGAAGACCTGGATCGCCTGACCAGCCGCGTGGCCGCCATCATTGGTCAGAAAGCCGCCGATGCTTACCGGAACAAAGCCCAGAACCAGCACGTTGCCCTGACCCAGGCCGCGCCTAAATTTGTGGCTTCGCTGGTGCTGTCCAACGTTAACCTGCGGTGGTCAGACAAGCACAACGCCTTCTACAGCATTGGCAAGCTGGGCGTTTCCAACATCGACAATGTGGACATCAACGCGCAGATGGAAGGCTTCGTTGAAATCCGGAAGACCGACACTGGCGACGAAGCGAGCATTTACCTGGAAGCCTCGCCGGATGTCTGGTTTTACTGGGATTACAAAGCCGCCGGCGGAGCAAATCCTCAACTGGCGCTGGTGACTTCGGAACAGGAGCTGAACGACCGCATTACGGCCGGGGGCAAGAATAGCGGAAAAGTAGCCGTTGATGTGGTGCCGGCGGACGCAATCGAAAAAACGCAGTTCGTAGACCGTTTTCTTGACCAGTACAAAACGCGGGAAAAACGCAAACCACAGCCAAAAACCGTGGAGAAAAAAGAGCCGACCGCGACGAAGAAAGAAGAGAAAAAAGCCGACGACAAGAAGGAAGGTTTCTAGAAAAGGGCCGGTTAAAAAGTAGACTGGAAAAAGGTGTAAGCCGGAGCGGGAAGCCGTTTTAGCTTACACCTTTTTAGTTATCGGTCAATAAAAAAGGCGTTACCAGAGCCTCCTTTCCGGTTGCTTTTAATTGGACTTACGAACAGTAGAAAAAATTATAATTTGACTTTTCCGGGTAGTAGCGAGGAAACTAGGGCGGATTCGAGAAAAAAATGGTAGATTTGCTGTTCGATCCCACTCGTAACTAATACACGTTTAATCATTTGTTTCCTTCTTTTTGTTCTTAACTTAAATTAAGTGTAAGTAGACTTCCGCTTCGGCGGTCAGCTAAGAATGAACGTTCTGATTATCATTGCGACGACGCTTTTGGCGTATCTCCTGGGTTCGATTCCAACGGCTGTTTGGTACGGAGAAGCATTTTTTGGGTTAGATATTCGCAACTACGGCAGTGGCAACGCCGGCGCTACCAATACCTTTCGGGTGCTGGGTAAGCGGGCCGGTACGGTGGTCATGCTGATTGATGTGCTGAAGGGCTATACGGCAACAATTCTTTCATCCCTGCTCTGGTATCTGGATGTCATCGGCACACACGAAATTCTGACCTTCAAGCTGGTGTTTGGTTTGGTGGCGATCATTGGACACGTTTTCCCCATTTTCGTCAACTTTAAAGGAGGCAAAGGCGTGGCTTCCCTTCTAGGAATGATCCTGGCTATTCACCCCGAAGTAGCGGCAGTATGCATTGGTATCTTCCTGATTGTCCTGATTGCTTCGCACTACGTTTCACTCGGTTCTATGCTGGCGGCACTGGCCTTTCCGATTCTGCTGCTGCTGCAGGTATTCGGCGAGAAAGAAAGTCCGCTGCTGATTGTGTTCGGCTTCATAGTTTTTCTGTTCGTGGTCTTTACCCACCAGAAAAACATTACTCGATTGATGCGGGGCGAGGAAAATCAGGTACGACTTTTCAAGAAAAAGGACGAAGACTAAGTTTCGAAAAATTCATAGAATGAATGCCCCTGGGTGCGTAACTTAGGGGCGTTTTTATTTAATAAGGCGTCGTACCCAATCTGATTGGTGCGGCCATAACGGAGCTTCTCATGATCACCGCTTATCTCGAACAACATAAAGAGCGTTTTCTGGCCGAACTGTTTGAACTGCTGCGGATTCCGTCCGTCAGCGCCGACTCTAAATTTAAAGGTGACATTCGACAGGCCGCCGAATTCATCCGGGAAAAACTGGCGGCAGCGGGTCTGGATAAGGCCGAACTGTGCGAAACGGCGGGCAACCCCGTCGTCTATGCCGAAAAGATCGTCGACGAATCGCTGCCTACGGTGCTGGTCTATGGTCACTACGACGTGCAGCCCGCCGACCCTTACGAACTCTGGAACACACCGCCGTTCGAGCCGACGGTCATCAACGAGCGGATCTACGCCCGGGGTGCCTGCGACGATAAAGGCCAGTTCTACATGCACATCAAGGCGCTGGAAGCCATGCTGGCCGGCAATGACCTGCCCTGCAACGTAAAGGTGATGATTGAAGGCGAGGAAGAAGTCGGTTCGGATCACCTGGGAACGTTTGTGGCAGATAACCGGGACAAACTGAAAGCCGATGTTATTCTGATCTCCGACACCAGCATCATCGCCAATGACGTGCCGTCCATCGAAGCGGGGCTGCGCGGCTTGTCGTACGTGGAAGTGGAAGTAACCGGACCCAACCGTGACCTGCATTCGGGGGTTTACGGCGGTGGCGTTCAGAATCCGGTCAATGTGCTTTGTCAGATGATCGCGTCGCTGCATGACGAGCAAGGGCGCATCACCATTCCGGGCTTCTACGACGCAGTGGTTGAACTGAGCGCGGAGGAGCGGGCCGATCTGGCCAAAGCGCCCTTTGACGAAGAAGAATACAAACGTGATCTGGCCTTGAAGGCGGTTGCCGGTGAGGAAGGCTACACAACGCCCGAGCGGACTTCTATCCGTCCGACGCTGGATGTCAACGGCATCTGGGGCGGCTACACGGGCGAAGGGGCCAAGACGGTGCTACCCGCGAAAGCCAGCGCCAAGATCAGTATGCGTCTGGTGCCGAATCAGGAACCGGATGCTATCACTGAGTTATTTTCGAAGCATTTTACGACTATTGCACCGCCGACGGTAACGGTGAAAGTGACGCCCCACCACGGCGGGCAGCCTTATGTGACGCCCACGGATTCGCTGGAATTTGAAGCTGCCCGGCTGGCGTTCCGGGAGGCCTGGGGAAAAGACCCTATTCCGACGCGGGGCGGGGGCAGTATTCCTATTGTGGCTTTGTTTGAGCAGGAATTGGGTGTTAAGTCGATTCTAATGGGCTTTGGGCTGGATATCGACGCGCTGCATTCGCCCAACGAAAGCTACGGACTGTTCAACTTCTACAAAGGCATTGAAACGATTCCTTATTTCTACAAACACTACGCCCAGCTGAAAAAGGCGACGGTGGAAGCTTAATTCTTTATCGTTGAATGACCGCCGGAACAGGGCTGTTCCGGCGGCCCTTTGCCCAGCATGAACCGATTCCTTTTTCTACTCTTTATAAGCTGCTGTTCTACTTTTGCGTTCGCTCAGGACATGCCCGAGGAGACGCCGGATACCGTGGTTATCCGGAGCGGGAGTGTTAGAACGATTACCAATGTAGCTTATCCGCATAGCGAGTTTTTGCCGAAAGGCCACCTGTTTGCTCCTATCTTGCTGGATCCGCTGGAGGCTCAGACATACGCCAGCGTGTTGCCCGCCTACTGGCAGGCCAGCAACTTGGCCAATGGTCCCGTCAGCCGCTATAAAGGCACGTTTGTTCCTTTCGCGCTCGGACTGCGAAAGCCATTTTTTCGGTGGTACCGCTCGGCGGAACGCAGCAGTGAACTGTCGCTGGACGTAGCCTCTTTTACGCAGTTTGAAGTTTACTATGACGCCCAGCGGAACAAACAGCGTCGCCAGCTGGTCAACACCGATTACCGGGTGAGTATTCTTTATAATGTGAAAGTGCGCGACCATAGCTGGCGTTTCCGGCTTTATCACCTGTCTTCCCACCTCGGTGACGATTACCTGATCCGTAACCAGATCAATTATTACCTGCCCAACTCCGTCAATTACGAAGTGGTTGATGTTACCTACAGTCACGAAACCCGGGGCTTTCGGAAGTACATCGGCGTTGGGTATGGAATACGCGTGGCTGAAGAGCGTAAGCACTTAAGCGGTCAAGCCGGATTTTATTATCGTCAGCCACATCAGACGAAACCACAGGCCCTGGTCCGGTTTGTGGGCGGACTGGATTTTAAAGTGTGGCAGCAAATTGATTATCGGCCCGGGATCAAAGCGGGTCTGGGCGTCGAAGTGGGCCGCACAGCCAATAACCTGACCTTCCTGCTGGAGTCGTACACTGGCTTCCGGCCCTATAGTGTCTACGAACAGCAGCAGACGCGCTGGGTAGGCATCGGCGTTTACTTCAATCCGATCTAAATTATCCTTACGTGTGGAATTCAACTTTTGCTTCCTCCGTCTCGGGTTCGTGCAGACGAAAGGCCAGCAGGCCCACCACAACCATACTGGCCGAAAACCAGTAAAACGGCAGTTCGACATTCATGGCGGACAGCCCACCGTAGATGAGGGTCGTCACCAGACTCGTTAAGCCGGTAAGGGCCTGGGTAAGGCCAAATAATTCGCCCCGGCCTTCTTCGGAGGAATACTCTGCAATAATGGCGTTCAACATGCCGCCCAGCAGCGCCAGCGAGCAGGCATCAACGGCCGTTGTGATGTACAGAGCAACCGGGGAGCTGCCCACATTCGCGTAAGACAGGTACAGGGCAACACCCGTCCAGGCAAAGGCAATAATGGTTTTTTTGCGATTGACCCGATCAACCAGATAATTGTAAAAGACGAAATTCGTGAGGACGCAGGCGCCCCCAAAAAACATAAAGTAATACGAGATCTGGGCCGCGTTGAAGTGAAGCTTACCCATGCTGATATAAGCCACCAGATAACTGCCTGACCCCTGCGCCACCGTGTAAACCAGCAGGAGCATAACCAGCCACCGCAGCCCCGGCCGTTCCTGATCTTTTTCCTTAACACGGGTCCAGAGTTTATGCACGCTTAGTGACTCAATCACCGTATTCTTGATCTTTTCCTTATCGAGACCGGACGGACGATCACAGGTTTCCTTGAAGAAAAAAGACAGAACAATATTGACGGCCGCCAGCCCGAGCGCCAGCATGATAACCAGACGAGTCTGGCCTTCTGCGCCGTTGGAAGTAGGAACCAGCGTAAGCAAGGCACCGGAGACCATTGGACCCAGAATATTACCGAGTGAGGCAATGGTTGTAATGTAGCCGTTATTGCGGAGGATGGTTTCTTTCGTGGATATCTCCGTAACCGCCGAACGCATTGAGGTATACATTCCGTTCGTAATACCGTCGCTGACCCGGTTGGCGAAGAAAAGCCCGGCTTTGACCGGTAACAAAAAGGCATTGGCGATGGCCGTACCGATCGACGAGACGATAGCCAGCGGGCGCCGGCCCAGATCGTCGGACAACTTGCCAATCAGCGGGGCCGAAAACAACTGGATGCCCAGGAACAGGGCGGTACCAATCGATAGCCAGAACTGAGGCTTGTCCAAACGCTTGACAAATTCAGGCATTACCGGACCCGTTGCGGACCCGATAATGACATCTATCAACATAATGGTATAAATGAGCAGTAGTCGTCGGTCTTTAAACATACCCGTAAAGCTTTGATTGATGGAGCGTTGCAGAGTATACCCGGCCTGACGTGGATTTGTTGGAGTCTATACTAACTTTTTCACATTATTAAGAGAATTTTAACTTCTATTGAAGTATAGGGCTTTTGAGTATAATTATTTTTATTCTAACTACAAGGTTAGAATCGAGCCACTGCTTTCTCGGCAACGGTCAGTCCGATGGATAGCGACGAGGTAGCGGCTGGGGAAGGTGCGTTGCAGACATTGATAGCCCGCTCGCTCTCCAGAATGGCAAAATCGTCCAGCAAGCCACCCGTGCGATCGCAAGCCTGCGCCCGTACGCCCGAACCGCCTTCCACCAGGTCGGCTTCCTGCACTTCCGGGATCAACTCCTGCAAGGCTTTGGTAAACGCTGATTTAGAGAACGATCGGTAGTACTCACCGAGGCCGGTCTGCCAGTATTTAGCGGCTACTTTCTGGAAACCAGGCCAGCTTAGAATTTCATAAAACTCCTTGGCATCAATGTCGGAAGCCCGGTACCCTTCGCGCCTAAACGCCAGCACGGCATTCGGGCCTGCTTCCACACCGCCGTGAATCATTCGAGTGAAGTGGACGCCCAAGAACGGGAAATTCGGATCCGGAACGGGGTAGATCAGATGCTTAACTAGGTATTCTTTTTCGGGCCGGATCTTGTAATATTCGCCCCGGAACGGAAGGATGCGGAGATTAACGTCCTGCCGCTGGGTCAGCTGAGCAATCTTGTCGGAGTACAGACCCGCGCAGTTGATAACCAGCTTCGTTTCGTAAGTGCCTTTGTCGGTCACAACCACGGATAAGGTATTGCCGGGGGTGATCTGGGTTACTTTTTCGCCCAGTCGAATCTCCCCGCCCAGCTCGCGGAGCTTCGTAGCGTATTTTTCGCAGACTTGTACGTAATCAATGATGCCCGTCTGCGGCACGCGAATCCCTTCGACACCGGCAACGTGCGGTTCAATCTCGCGCAGTTCACCCGCCGACAGTTTACGCAGACCTTCCAGACCATTTTGCTGACCGCGCTCGAACAAATTATTCAGCAGGGGCACCTGCTGCGGATTGGTTGCGATGACAATCTTACCGCATAAATCATAAGGGACACCTTCCTGTTCGCAAAACTCGATCAGCATCTGGTAACCCCGAATGCAGTTGACGGCTTTTAAACTACCTGGTTTATAATACAATCCCGAATGAATAACGCCACTGTTGTGGCCGGTCTGATGAGCCGCCAGCCGGGCTTCTTTTTCCAGTACGGTTACGGATAGGCCGGGGCGCTGACGCTTGATTTGCAGCGCAGTTGCCAAACCGACAATGCCGCCCCCGATGATAATTAGGTCAGTCATATACAAATATGGGTCAGGAATAGATACGAAGGAATGGTTAGCGGGGCTTTTTAGTCGGGAAACGAAATTTTTCCCATTGATACGGTCGGAACGCCCTGCCGATCGCCGAACGAAGTCGTTCCGCCGACTACGGCTTCGTTGGCTAACACGGCAAACAGGACGGCTTCCTTGGCGTCGCCCGATATGCCGAGGTCGTTGGTGGTGGCAAACCGGCAAGTGGGTAGCAACTGGCGAAGGCTGTCCACCAGAACGGGATTGTGCATACCGCCCCCGCTCAGGTAAATGACGTATTGCTGGCTGGGCTGACACACCTGCTGAAGGGCTTCGGCGACCGTTTCGGCGCTGAAGCGCGTTAAGGTCGCCATCAAGTCTTCTGGCGTCAGGGAGGTGGTTCCGCTGCGCTGCTGGGCCAGCCGGACATAATCCAGACTAAACAGTTCGGGACCGGTGGTTTTGGGGAGCGGTGCCTTGAAGAAAGGGTCCTTTTTCAGGATACGCAGTAAATCTTCGGCCACTTTCCCGCGGGCGGCAATCTGGCCCCCTTCGTCAAAGGGCTGGTCGAAAAACCGTCGGGCGAAGGCATCAATCAAGGTATTACCCGGTCCCGTGTCGGTGGTAAATACCTCGTTGGCGTTCAGCGTTCCGGGCAGATACGTAAAATTTGCGATGCCGCCCAGATTCAGCATCAGCCGGTTTTCGCCTGGTTCAGAGAAAATGAAATAGTCGCCGTAGACCGCCAGGGGCGCGCCTTCACCGCCTTTGGCAAGGTGTTTTTGCCGGAAATCACTAAGCGTAATAAGACCCGTTTGGACCGCAACGTGGTCACCGTCGCCGATTTGTAACGTAGCGTTGGGAAATTTGGCGAGCTGGTGCAAACTCTTCGGTGCGTGAAAAACCGTCTGGCCATGGCTGGCAATAAGGTCAACGTCAGCGGGGGAAAGATGCCAGCGCATCAGACAATCCAGCACCATCTGGCCGTGAATCTGGCCGATATAGGCATTCAGCAAACATAGATGTTGAAAATCAATTTCTTTTTTGGCGAAAACTTTGCGTATTTCCGCCTTCAGGTCATCGGTGTACGGAACCGTAGCAAAGTGACTCAGGGCCACACTCGTTTGTCCGCCACTTCCTTTGATCCGGCACAGGGCCACATCGAGTCCGTCCATGGAGGTGCCCGACATCAGGCCAATAATTCGGCGTTCATCCCGACTGGCAAGCTCAACCAACCGTTCCAAGTTACGATTCATAGAACAAAACACACGTTATCCGAACAATTCGCCAGCGGACTGGGTATCAAATCGCAACGGCGAATCAGACAGTAAAGATACTAAATACAAACGGACGGCCTTGTCTGAGTGATAACTTATCCTGCAAGGCTGGTACATTGAATTATGTGGTCAGGAGAAGATCAGTTTGAGTTTTTTGAAAGCATCCTTTACCAAACCCTGGGGCATTCGGTCCAGGTGCTGGAAGCCCGGTTTCTGGCGGGCGGAGATATCAATACATCGGCGCAGGTTTTTTCGTCCGAGGGGCTGTTTTTTGTCAAGTGGAATACCGCCGATAAGGAAGGGATGTTTGAGTCCGAAGGCCGCGGACTCGATCTGCTTCGGTCGACCGATGCGCTTTACATTCCGGAAGTTATCGGGCACGGGCAGTATCAGGACAAAGCCTATTTAGTCCTGGAATACATTGATCCGGTAAAACCCAAAGCGGATTACTGGGAGACGTTCGGCCAATCGCTGGCCCTGCTGCATTCGCACACTCAATCCCGGTTTGGCCTGGATTTTGATAATTACATTGGGTCGTTGCCCCAGAGTAATACCCTGAATCCCAGCGGAGTCCGTTTTCTGGTTGAGCAGCGGCTGCATCCACTGGCGGGCATGGCGCTCTACAAAGGTTTGCTTTCCAATACGCTGTATGAGCAGTTTCAGAGACTGTATCAGCGCCTGCCTGATCTGTTACCCAACGAGCGTCCGGCGCTGCTCCACGGCGACCTGTGGTCGGGCAATGTGCTGGTGAATGAACAGGGGAATGTAACTCTGATTGATCCGGCAGTTTATTACGGTTATCGAGAGGCCGAGCTGGCGTTTACAATGCTTTTCGGAGGCTTCGACGAACGGTTCTACGATGCCTACCGCGAATCTTTTCCGCTGGAAGATGGTTTTGAGGAACGAGTCCCCATTTATAACTTATATCCGTTGCTGGTTCATCTTAATTTGTTTGGCACGGGCTATCTAAGTGGCATTGAGCGCGTGCTGAAACAATTTTGACCTTTTACCGCTCGCCAACGGGGGATAAGTTATCTTTGTCCTATGGAAATCAAGTCGTTCGAAGAATTTAAGCTCAACCGGCAATTATTGAATGCGGTGGCGGAGGCCGGGTATGAGCAGCCGACTCCTATTCAGCAGCAGGCCATTCCGGTGGCTATGGCTGGTCAGGATATATTGGGCATTGCCCAGACCGGTACCGGAAAAACGGCCGCTTATCTGTTGCCTTTACTCATGAAAATCAAGTACGCTCAGGGGCAGCATCCCCGGGCGTTAATTTTGGCGCCCACTCGTGAGCTGGTCATGCAGATCGACGCGGCCATCACGGAGCTGGGTCGTCATACAGATATCCGGCACGTGGCGCTTTACGGTGGCATAGGGCCAAAAACGCAGATTGAAGCCGTTCAGAAAGGTGTTGACATTCTGGTCTCCACGCCCGGCCGCTTTACGGATCTCTACCTCAAAGACGAAATTGTGGTGAAACACCTGACCACAATGGTGCTCGATGAGGCCGACAAAATGATGGATATGGGCTTTATGCCGCAGATCCGCAAGATTCTGGAGGTGATCCCCGTTAAGCGGCAAAACCTGCTGTTTTCGGCTACCTTTCCGCTTAAAGTAGAGGAGTTATCGCACGAGTTTCTGGAATACCCAACGCGGATTGAAGTAACCCCGCAGGCGTCAACGGCCGAGATGGTTACCCAGAAGCTGTACGAGGTGCCTAATTTAAAAACCAAAATTAACCTGCTGAGCCAGTTGCTGGCCGACAAGGAAACCTTTAACCGGGTGATCGTCTTCACGCGGACGAAGGAAACCGCCGAGAACGTCTATAAATTCCTGGCCCGTAAAGTGGTGGAAGAAGACGCTATTCGGGTTCTCCACGCCAACAAAGGCCAGAACACCCGGATCAACGCCATGGAAGCGTTCAGGGGAGGTACTATTCGGGTGCTGGTAACCACGGACGTGACCGCGCGCGGCATTGACGTAGAACAGGTCAGTCACGTGATTAATTTCGATGTACCGCTGATCTATGAAGACTACGTTCACCGGATTGGCCGGACCGGCCGGGCCAACCGCACGGGCGAAGCGATTACGTTTCTGACGATGGCGGAGGAATACCACATTAAGAAGATTGAAAAAATCATCCGGATGCCTATTCCCCGCGAGTCCATCCCGGATGGCGTATTTATCACCGAGACGCCGTTCGATGAACAGCAGCTTATGCTGCGGGAGATCGACAACCAACGCAAGAAAGAAGACCCTACGTTCCAGGGGGCCTTTCACGATAAAAAAGAGGTACCGACAAAGGGCCGCCAGTCAGCAGGCTCCAATAAAAGTAAAGGCAGCAAAGGCCCAAAAGCAACGGCAACGCACCGGCCTAGCAAGGCGGGGGCCAGTGGGCCTGCCCGGGGTGGACGGCCAACTTCACGCGGTCGAAACGGCCGTTCTTAATTGAACGCGTTAACGTATACTAACTTGGAACTCTGTATCGTTTTAGTATCGTTAACAGATAAACCAGCTAATGTTTAGCGGTCCGACATCGTTGCCACACCGCCGATCGGTCGAACTTCAACATGGATAAGCGAGAGAGAGTTATTCAATTTTTTTGTCTTTTGCTGTGGTTACCGCTGGGCGTCAGCGCCCAGACGGAACATCTGATGAGTTCGGCCCGGGCGGTGGATACGGGCAAAGTGCGGGTGGATGCTGAACGGATGATTGAACCAACCGATGTTAGTACGTTACCACTTTTTGGTGAACGGTCTAAAACAGCGGAACAGATCGAATGGGAAATCCGGTTTCTCAACGAATGCGATCAGACGTTTAACACCCGCGCCGAAGCGAGCCAATTCTTTTCGACCCGTGGCTGGGATTATTTAACCGAGGGCCAGCTTGATACGGCCGTCAACCGGTTTAACCGCGCCTGGCTCCTGAATAACCAGAATACAGACTCCTATTGGGGGCTCGGCGTGATTAGTTATCAGCAGGGAAAACTGCCCCAGTCTATTCGGCTGCTCCGAAAAGGGCTGGAGGTAGCCGACACGAATGCCGTGCTGATGACGGACCTCGCCACCGTCCAGCTCAAGTATTATAAAGAAAGTCCGGATAAGCTGTTGCTGGACGAGGCCGTATTCTGGCTCAATCGGTCGCTGCAGTATGATTCGACCAATGCCAACACCTACATACGACTGTCGTGGGCGAACTTTGTCGAGGGGCAATATGCTCCGGCGTGGGAGTACCTCCACAAAGCCCGCGTAACCGATCTGTCCTCCATTGATCCCGCGTATCTGAAAGAACTCCTTGCCAAGTCGCCGGATCCGCAGGGCGTATTCAGATAAGCCTGTTACGCCGTCTTGACGAGCGTTTTGGGTGCCGGGTTGAATTTAACCCGGTAATACCGAATCCAGCGTCCGATTGCAATACCTCCAATTACACCCGGCAGAACCCAGATTACCAGAGTAGGTACGTAGGCGGGGAAATTGCTTGAGTTAACCACGCAGAAAGCCGTTACGGTCGCAATGTAAGAACCCACCATCCGGGCGATGTGGTTATAGAACCAGTGCATTTTTTCCAGCGGTAGTTTTCCCCGGTACTGGTTGTAATCAAGCCAGCCGTTCTTGGCGAAGAAGATACCCCCCCTAGATAGAGGTAGTTAAAAAAGGCAATGTCGGAGCCGTTGAGCCACCCGCGAATAACGGTCGATGCGCCGAACAGACTAATTCCGGTGCCGGCGATGATGGCAATCCAGGCTACCGCCCAGTCAAACGGTACGGGGCGGTCGGCGGCTTTTTTAAGACGCAGGGTCCGGACGCCCGTGAGGGTGAAGTGAAAGCTGAAGAAGCCGATAAACATCAGGAATTGCAGAAATACTCGGTGGGGCTCCTGAATCCAGGACACGACCGAAGTAACAAAGACCCCAAACATCGCCCAGAAATAAACCGTCCCCCAGAAGTTGTGGGCTTTACCGCCTTTCCTGGCAAGCATCGGCACCAGACCCGTCGTTAAGGCCGTAAAGCCGCTGATAATGTGAACAATTAAGTTGATTGTGTGAACCGTTGCCATGTCTTTTGCTGTGTTGAAGGATGAAGCAAAAGTAGAGGGCGGCCCAATCAGCCGCAAGTTAAAGGGCTTACCGACAAGACTTTGGGGCGTTTAGTGCCGTCCGGGCCGTTTGACAAAGGCACGGGGGCGTTTGACAAAACCTAGGCCAGTGCTTTTAGATGGACAATCAGGCTGTCGTTGTATTTGCGGGCGACCGGAATTTGAAACTTCCCCTGACAGAGGTGTAATTTATACCCCTGTGCGTTGCCCGTTACCTTTTCCACCTGTCCCAGATTGACAATGAACGAGCGGTGACAGCGCACAATCGAGTTATTGATGACCGAATTGCTCTCGGCCGTATCCGGCACCGTCGTTTCCGCCGGCAACTGCCCTTCCAGCCGACTGAGGCTACTGCGGAGAAGCTGCCTGGTGGGTTGACCGTTCTTCAGGTAAACAATGGTTGAGTAATTGTCGCTGGATTCGATAAAAAGCAGATCAGCGGGGGCGAGCGTTAGGCTGTCTTTATCGTTTTCGGCCACCAGTGTCAGCTGGGCGGGGGCCGGGGCGGTTGGCTCGGGCGTTACTGCCGGAGCAGGTAGAGGGGCATGGACGGGCAGTTCAGCCGCGGCATTGGCGTATTTTTTTAACTGCACAATATAGGTAATCATGACAGTTGCCGTCACCGGAAACAAGCCAACCAGAAACGTGACCAACACTGCGTTCAGCAGGTCAGGCCCGTTGCCCGAATGGCCGCCAACCAGCAGGTAAAGGTACAGCCGGTTGGTCAGACCAATAAGCAGAATGTTGAGCATGACATGGACAATCTCCCGGCCGACGGTCCAGTGTTCATCCCGGAAATGCTTTGGAAACAGCGCAGGAACGAGGACGTAATTAAGCGCCGTAACCAGAAACGTAATAACGCCAAACCCCGCGATGATGAGGGGTTTGTTGGGCGTGTGCCAATCAGACAGCCCAAACGGTTGAAAAACAAAGAGAAAAAGGCCAACAAAAACACCGATCCAGAACGACTTTGTCCAGCGTCGACGGATGGGTTCTTCGATGGGGTAAGGCTGACCAAACAGTTTCCACATACGCGCAGATCCCTACACTTAAAACAGCCGCCAGTTGGAGATCTGTTCGACAAAATAGGGAACAACGGGCGGATAAAGAAGGACAATGACCACAATTCCGAAGATGGCGCCGTACAGGTGGGCGTCGTGGTTAATGTTGCTGCCCTCGCGTCGGGATTCGTAGAAAGAGTAGGCCATGTACAGGGCACCGTAAATAAAACCCGGAACTCCCAGCGCTCCGTAGAGGTAAATCTTCTCCGTCGGCTGAAACAGAATGGCGGCAAAGACAAGCGCCGAAACCCCACCCGAAGCCCCCAGCGAATTGTAGTTGGATCGGTTGCGGTAGCGAATCAGCGTTGGAATATCGGAAACAATAACGGCCACCAGATAAAACACCAGCAGGTAAATCGGCCCTTCACCCCCGAACAAAACACCAAATACCATTTCGATCAGGCGACCGAAAAAGTAAAGGCTGATCATGTTGAACAGTAAATGGCTGAAATCGGCGTGCACAAATCCGGCGGTGAGCAGGCGGTACCACTGGCCCCGCTTCAGTACTTTTTGCGGATTGAGTACCATGCCGTCCACAAAAGCCGGGTTATTCCAGCCGTAAATACTGATTAAAGTCGTAATGGCAATGATTGCGAGGGTGATGGTCATATAAAATTAGCTTTCGCGTCCAATTAGCTGCTCCGTAAATTCCAGCAACAGAGCTTTGCGGACAGGATCGACCGCCAGTTGCTCAAACGAGGCAAACCCACGGGTATAGTAGTCGTTAATGCGTTGTTCGGTCAGCTGACGAACGCCCAGCTGGTCGTAGATGGCGGTTACAGCCTCAATCTTCTCGCCCTTGTCGAACGTTTCGCGGCCAATCCAGTCCGTAAGTTCTTCTTTTACCGAACCCGTTGCCAGTTGCAGGGCCGTAATGAGCAGGAATGTTTTTTTATTGGCAATGATGTCGCCCCCAACCTGTTTACCAAACTTGGCCGGATCGCCATACACATCCAGCAGGTCATCGTTTAATTGGAAACCCAGCCCAATGTTGACGCCCGCTTCGTAGAGCAGATCCGTCGCGGTAGAATCAGCGTCGGCAATCAGGCCACCCAACTCAAGCGCTAAACCCAGCAGCACCGACGTTTTGAGCCGGATCATGTCAATGTACTGTTCTTCCGTAACGTCCCAGCGGGTTTCAAAATTCATGTCCAGCTGCTGCCCTTCGCAAACTTCGGCGGCTGTCCGGCTGAAGCGGGCCAGAACCTGTTTGATCTGGGGCGTATCTACGTTCAGCAGCAGTTGATAGGCATTGACCAGCATTACATCGCCGGATAGGATGGCAATGTTGTTGTTCCACTTTTCGTGCACGGTTGGCTGGCCCCGGCGCAGGGGCGCCTGGTCCATGATGTCGTCGTGCATGAGCGTGAAGTTGTGGAATACCTCAACCGCAATGGCGGGTTTAAGCGCCTTTTGCCAGTCGTCGGTGAATAAGTAAGTAGCCATGAGCGTCAGAAGTGGCCGCATCCGCTTTCCGCCAATATTCATGATGTAGCGAATCGGGTCGTACAACTCGTCAGGACGGTGGCCGTATTCTGTTTGCTGAATCTCCTGATGAAGCGCTTCTAAAAAAAAGGTAGGCGTCCTAGTTTGGGTCATGCGCCAAAAATACACAAAACCGGCGGTAGTCGGCTAAATAGAGCGCAGTTTTAGGATGAACGGCACCAATCCGTCACGGGTATTCCCGGATGATTTGATCCACCAGCACCTCGACCGGGGTCCGTCCGTCAAGCCACTGAATACGCAATCCATCCCGTTCAAGTTTGCGGAAAAAGGTCATCTGGCGCTTGGCAAACTGGTGAATGGCCGTTTCGAGCCGGGCCGTCAGGGTGGGGTAGTCCCAGGTGCCCTGCAGGTACTGCGTGATGAATTTATACTCCAGGCCGTAAAAAATAAGCTTATCAACCGGGATGCCCTGAGCGAGCAAATGCTCCACTTCGCCGATCATTCCGTTCGCCAGTCGTTCCTTTAAACGCCGGGTGATGCGGTCACGCCGAACAGTTACTGGCAGATCGATACCGAACACAACGGCGTCGGCCCAGGTTGGCGGCTGGGGCGGCAGATCAGCGCCGTGCCCGGCCAGATAGCGGTTAATCTCAATAGCCCGAATGAGCCGTTTGCGCGTGGAGGTGTCGGCCACGGCGGAATACGAAGACGGAGTTGTGGCAAAAAGGTGGTGCAACTCTTCGTCCGTTTTAAGGGCTAGCTGTTCGCGCAGGGTCGGATCAATCGGAATGGCCGTGAACTGATGGCCCTTGAGAACGGCTTCCAGATAAAGCCCCGTGCCCCCGCATAGGATGGGTACGTGGCCGCGCTCGTCAATCAGC
>Ga0325400_1001862_pt1 | contig 17864 bp, 24 predicted proteins | sample PopdelMetagenome_2_FD_205662 | JGI IMG/M metagenome (GOLD analysis project Ga0325400, IMG submission 205662) | Populus deltoides microbial communities from Bellville, Georgia, United States - Xylem-PdKOR-R1 | ecosystem: Host-associated > Plants > Phyllosphere > Stem > Wood/Secondary xylem... | reverse complement strand
GCGGCCAGGGCGGCGGCGATCTCTGCCGCCGGCGCGCCGTGCCGCCCACGCCGGTTCGATCCCAGCCCGATCGCATAGGTTGTTCTCGCCACCCGCCGCGCCTACCCGATGCCGATGCACTTCGCACCCTCGCCGATCCCCGCCACCGAGCCGCCCCGCGACTGCCCGCTCTGCCCGCGGCTGGTGGCGTTCCGCGAGGAGCTGCGCGGCGAATATCCCGACTGGTGGAACGCGCCGGTGCCCGCGTTCGGCGACCCGGAGGCGTGGCTGGCGGTGATCGGGCTGGCGCCGGGCAAGCACGGCGCCAACCGGACCGGCCGGCCCTTCACCGGCGATTATGCGGGCGAGCTTCTCTATGCGACGCTCGCCAAGGTCGGGCTGTCGAGCGGCACCTTCCAGGCGACGCCCGAGGACGACCTCAAGCTCCACGGCGCGATCGTGCTCAATGCGGTCCGCTGCCTGCCGCCGCAGAACAAGCCCACGCCCGAGGAGATCCGCACCTGCCGCCCGTTCCTGGAGGCGCCGCTGGCCCTGCTGCCCAGCGTGCGGGTGGTGGTCGCGCTGGGGCAGATCGCGCACCAGTCCGCGGTCAAGGCGATGGGCGGGCGGCTGCCCAAGGCCAAGTTCGGCCACGGCGCGGAGCACGCGATGCCCGATGGGCGATTGCTGATCGATAGCTATCACTGCTCGCGCTACAACCAGAACACGCGGGTGCTGACGCCGGCGATGTTCGAGGCGGTGTTCGAGCGGGCGGTGGAGCTGGGGAGAACGGCATGAAGTGGCGCAACATCGGCATCGGCGCGGTCGCCGCGGCGGCGGGGCTGGCGGGCTATTCGCACTGGCAGGGCCGCCGCGCGGAGGCGGCGGTGCCGCAGGACGGCGTGCTGACGGAGGTGGAGGGCGCGCGGCTCCACCATGTCGACGATGGGAACGGCCCCGCGATCGTGATCGTCCATGGCCTGGGCGGACAGCTGCGGAACTTCAGCTACGCGCTGGCCGAGCGGCTGGCCGGGTACCGGGTGATCCTGGTCGACCGGCCGGGGTCGGGCTATTCGGTCGCGACCGGCGGAGCGCGGCCGGGGATCGCCGAACAGGGCGCGATCATCGGCCGGCTGATCAGGGCGCTGGGGCTCGACCGGCCGCTGCTGGTCGGCCACTCGTTCGGCGGGGCCGTGTCGCTGGCGCTGGCGCTGGAGCGGCCCGACCTCGTCCGCGGGCTCGCGCTGATCGCGCCGCTGAGCCAGGCGGAGACAACCGTCCCCGCGGCGTTCCGTGCCATCGCGCGGCCCTCCGCGATCGGTCGCACGCTGGTCGCCAATCTGTTCGGCGTACCGGTGGGACAGATGACGCGGGAAGTCACCTCCCGCCGGGTGTTCGCGCCCGAGCCGATCGTGCCCGACTTCGCGACCCGCGGCGGCGGCAAGCTGGCGCTCCGGCCGGGCAACCTCGACGCGGCGATCCTGGACCTCCTCGCCGCGCAAGGGGAGATGCCGGCGCTGGCCGGACGCTATCCCGAGCTGGGGCTGCCCGTGTCGATCCTGTACGGCCGGCAGGACAGCGTCCTCGACCCCGAACGTCACGGCACGCTGACCGCCGGGCAGATCGCGGGCGCGCACCTGGAGCTGGTGCCGGGCGGCCACATGCTGCCGCTGACCCAGCCCGACCTGGTCGCGCGGTTCCTGCGCGAGGCGGATCAGCGATCCTCGACCAGCCGGCCGTAGAGGTCGGGGCGGCGGTCGCGGAAGAAGCCGAACGCGGCGCGGTGGCGCTTGACCCGGTCTAGGTCGATCGTCGCGGTGATCACGCCCTCCTCCTCGCGGTCCAGCTCCGCCAGGATGTCGCCGCGCTCGTCGGCGATGAAGGATGTGCCGTAGAAGGTCTGGCCGTGTTCGGAGCCGACGCGGTTGGCGGCGATGACGGGGACGACGTTGGACACGGCGTGGCCGACCATGGCGCGGCGCCACAGGCGCGCGGTGTCGAGGCTGGTGTCGTGCGGCTCCGACCCGATCGCGGTGGGATAGAAGAGCAGCTCCGCCCCCATCAGCATCATCGCGCGGGCGGTTTCCGGATACCATTGGTCCCAGCAGACGCCGACGCCCAGCTTCGCGGCGGGGCCGTCCCACACCTTGAACCCGGTATTGCCGGGTCGGAAGTAGAACTTCTCCTCATAGCCGGGGCCATCGGGGATGTGGCTCTTGCGATAGACGCCCGCGACCTCGCCGTCGGGGCGGACCATCGCCAGGCTGTTATAATGGTGCGGCCCGTCCGCCTCGAAGAAGCTGGTCGGGATCCACACGCGCAGCGCTTCGGCGAGCGCCTGCATCGCGAGCACCGCCTTGTGCTCGCCGACAGAGGCGGCGTTGGCGAACAGCGCCTCGTCCTCCACCCGGCAAAAATACTCGCCCTCGAACAGTTCGGGCGGCAGGATCACCTGCGCGCCGCGCGCATGGGCCTCGCGGACGAGGCGCGAGACGCCCGCGATGTTGGCGTCGATGTCGGCGGAGAAGGCGAGCTGAAGCGCGGCGACGGTGATCTGGGTCATGCGCGGCGCTCTACTGCGCGGCGAGGGCGGTTGCCAGCCTGGGCCGGAACCGACGCTTCACACATATCACGATCTTTCGGTATTTCCGTTGCGCAGGCGAGACATGATGTTGCGTGACAGGTATCAGCAGCATTGGTCGGGGATGGTGGCATGGTCGGTGCGATCGTGATGGCGACAGGTACAATCGATCCGCCGCGGCACCCGCGCCGCGACAGGAAGCCCGTCCTGCCCTCGCTTGGTGGTTGTAGGACAGCGAAATCGACCTTGCCTCATGCCCAGAATGGACCCACTCCGAGCAAAAGCAACTGCTATAGCATTTGTTGTACCCATAGCTGGGGCGGTCTCCATGACGCTGCTGCGGCTCGACCCTGAGAGCGGACACGTGGCGCGCGTCGGCAACTATGCGTTCAACGGCGCGCTCCCCGAAGTGGCCGTGTTCGACAATGCGAGCGGCTTCGTGGCCGTCACCGTCTTCAGCCGGTTCGGTCAACCGCAGGCAAAGGGCGCGATCGAGTTCTGGCGCGTCGAACGCGACCCCTTCGATCCCGACCGGGTCGAGCCGGTGAAGACCAGGCACTCGATCCCCGTGACACGCGGCGCGCACGCTGACCATCGTCCGATGAGGACGCAGCCAGTGTGCGGATGTGGTGATCCAAGGGTTCTTCGCCGCAGACGAGCCTGTAGTCGGTAGCCTCCGTCAGCCCTGAAGAGCTAGCCCGATCCATCCCACCCGCTCTACGCTCAGCGCCGGGCGGTCGAGCGCGGTGGCAAGGTCGCCCGGGGCCGTCACGCCGACCGTCATCGACAGGATGCCCGCAAGAAACGCCGCGGCGAAGAACGCGCTGTCGAGGCCGCCTCCTCCCGCGCCGATACGGCTCCGCCGAGAGTTGTTACGATCGGGCCACAGGTTCGCGCGGTCGCGCTGGCGCCGATCCGGCTCTGCCGCCTGAACCGGCGATAGCCGTTCGCGCCCGTGTGTCGCCAGAAGAATGCGTTGAGGGCAAGGCAGGCTGTAACCGGAGGACCTTTGATCGCGAATGCGAAGAAAGACCTTCAAGGAGGATTTTTCCGATGCGTCCGACCTCGTCCCTTGCGCTCCTCGCCGCCCTCGCTGCCACCTACCCTGCACTGGTCGCACCCGCCGCGGCGGCGATGCCGGTCGTGCAGTCCTTTGACCAGGCGGCCTTTGATGCGGCGCAGAAGGCGGGAAAGCCGGTGCTGGTCTGGGTCCACGCGCCCTGGTGCCCCGTGTGCCGCCAGCAGCAGAAGACGATCGCACGTCTGATGGCCCGGCCGGCCTACCGCGACATGCAGGTGTTCCGCATCGACTACGACACGCAGAAGCCGCTCTGGCAGAAGTTCGGGGCGACCATGCAATCGACCGTTATAGCCTTTCACGGCAAGCGCGAGACCGCCCGCATCGCCCATGAAACGGACGACGCCAAGGTCGCGGCCGTGATCCACAGCGCGATCGCCTGACCTCCTCGCATGGCGTCCGCGCTCAATCCCGCGCTGGCCTACGTGGCTGGCGCGCTCACCATCCTGTCGCCCTGCGTCCTGCCGCTCGTGCCCATCGTGCTGTCATCGGCGGCACAGCGGCACCGCCTCGCTCCCCTGGCCTTGGCGGCAGGTCTGGTGGTCGCCTTCACGACCACCGGTTTCGTGGTTGCCGCCTTCGGGCAGGCTCTTGGGATCGACACGCTGATCGTGCGGGCGGCCGGTGCCGTCGTGCTCTGCCTGGCCGGCGTGGTCCTGCTCGCACCGCCGCTCCAGGACCTGCTGACCCGCGTCGCAACGCCGCTGGCGAGCTGGGCTAGCAGTCGACAGGCTGCGCTCGATAAGCGGGCCGGACTCTGGGGACAGGCTGCGGTCGGCGCCCTGCTCGGCGTCGTCTGGGCACCGTGCGTCGGACCCACGCTGGGCGCGGCCGTAGCCCTCGCGGCAGAGGGCAAGGACCTCGGCGAGGTCGCGCTGGTCATGGTCGCGTTCGGGCTCGGCATCTCCACGATGCTCGTCGCGATCGCCTTTGCGGCACGCGGCGCGCTCGCCCGCTGGCGTGGGCGGCTGATGACGGCCGGGGACCGCGGCAAGGCCGCGCTGGGAGGCTTGCTGCTCCTCATCGGTGTCATGATCATCACCGGCCTGGACCGGCAGCTTGAGGCGTTCGCCCTCGATCATCTGCCGGATCGGATCACCGAATGGTCGACCGCGGTCTAGCTGCAGGACCATGTCACCAGGACGGTGCCGGCTGGATGTCCGCCTTCCCGGGCCACCCAGGAGATCTCGGATGGACCTGAAGAACAAGCGCGCACTCGTGACGGGCGGCTCGTCGGGCATCGGACGGAGATCGCGCGCGCTGCTCCGCCATGGTATCCAGGGCGAGATCACCGGGCGGCGGAGCCGGCCGGTCGAGGAAGCCGTCGAGCAGCTGACGCCTCTCGGCTCGGTCACCCAACCGCTACCGACACGCCGATGATGACAAGCTCGTCGATGGGCAGACCCGGCGGACGCGAGGTCGCGGGCGAAGTGTTCGAAGCGCTCCTGCGGGATCGCCCCCAAGTCACCCGCGGCGATCCGGAGCGGCTGGAGATGACCAGGCGCAATCGGGACGACCCGGAGATGGTCGACGTGGAACTGCGCCCGATGCTCGCTTCGATGGCGACTGCTTGGCGGGACCATGCGGCCTTGTAGGCGGTTGCGTGGCGCAGGCCGGGCGAGTCGATCGAAGATGGTCTCGAACCCTCTTTGCGTCAGCGGGTACGAAGCATCGACGCGTGGGCGGATGAGCGGCAGCCCCGTCGCCGACTTCATCGCCTCCGCAGGCATCGAGGCTTGCAGTCCCTATATCATCCGGACCGCCAGGCTCGGCACCGGGCAAGCGGGCGCCTAGGTGCTAGAAGAACTACTATGGAGACGGCGGCCCTCGCGGGCCAGGATGGCATGAACAGCGATATCGATCAGCTGATCACGGCGATGAGTCAGGATGTCCGGCCGATCGGGCGCCACGCGCTCGTCCGGCGCGTGCTGTTGGGCATCCTGGCCGGTGCGGTGGCGACGGCGTTCCTGGTGGTGGCCTCGCTCGGCATCCGACCGGATCTCGACATTGCGTTGCACGGCTTCTCCTTCTGGATGAAGCTGACCTACACGACCTGCTTGGGCGTCCTCGCCGTTCATGCCGTGACACGGCTCGCGCGGCCGACATTGGTGCCGGAGCGAAGCCTGGGGCTTCTGGGGCTGCCGGTGCTGATCCTCGCGGGCGCCGGGACCGTCGAACTCCTGCGGACGCCGGTCGCGGGATGGCCGGACCTGTGGCTCGGCCGCAGCTGGCAGAGCTGCCCCTGGCTCCTGCTGATGTTTGCCGTGCCGATCTTCGCGGGATTGCTGTGGTCGTTCCGGACGCTTGCCCCGACCAGGCTCCGCGACGCCGGTGCCGCCGCCGGCCTATGTTCGGGCGCCTGGGCGGCCGCGATCTACTGCCTGCACTGTCCGGAGACCTCTGCCGTGTTCGTGCTGACCTGGTACAGCCTTGGCATCCTCCTCGCGACCGGTGCCGGCGCGCTGCTCGGACCACGGCTGCTTCGGTGGTGAACGATCTCTGACGCCTGATGCTCAAGGAATCCCGCCTGCTCCGACGCTTTGGACGGCAGTGACGCGGATGAACGTAGTCGCGTCTGTTCGATATGCGACCGAACAGCCCGGCGGCAGGCTACTCCGCTTCATCCCCGGGATCACCTCCGGATTGTAACGTGACCGGCGTCTCGGACGAACTACTCTTCAAGGGACATACTGCCCCGTTGGAGAACCACCATGCGTCACAGCGTACCCGATCATCAGGTCAGTGCGGTCTCCGCGTTGATGCCCGTCTTCGGCACGGCATCTGCCTTCGTGTCGCTGGTCGGTCTCGCCACCGTGTTGGGCGCCACCGCGATGGCGATGATGTAGCGGGCGCGGACCTCCATCAAGCCACGATCAGCGGCCGCGTACTGTAACCGGCGCCGGACCCGCTTCGTACATGACCCTAACCAGAACACGGAGTTCGTCATGAAACCCCTTCATGTCTCCGCCGCGATCGGCGCCCTCGCGCTGGGCGGGATCGGCGTCACCCTCGCGGCGCAGCCCTCGGCCGTCGCCCCGAAGGCCGCCGTCAGCCAGGCTGTGCCGGTGCCGGCCGGCCGGCTCGCCGTGGTCGAGCTCTTCCAGAGCCAGGGCTGCTCCGACTGCCTTCCGGCCGAGGCGAACCTGAACGCCATCGCCGGCGACCCCAACGTGCTCGCGCTGTCCTACGGCGTCACCTACTGGGACCAGCTCGGTTGGAAGGACACGTTCGCCACGCCGCAGTTCACCGAACGCCAGTGGGAGTACGCCCGCAACCGCGGTCGCGGCCGGGTCTGGACGCCGCAGGTGTATGTCGACGGGCAGAGCGATATCGTCGGCTCCAACCGTGGCCAGTTGAACCAGTTGATCGCCAAGACCCGCATCACCGGGCCGTCAGTCGCCGTGAACAACGGCAGCGTCCGGGTCGGTGCCGGCCGCGCCGGGCGACCCGCCACGGTGTGGATGGTGCGCTACGACCCGCGCACGATCAACGTGCCGATCCGCGCGGGCGAGAATGGCGGGCGGACGCTTCCCCACCGCAACATCGTGCGCGAGCTGACCCGGCTCGGCAGCTGGAACGGCACGGCCGCCAGCTACGCCCTGCCGCAGCGTCGCGACGGACTGAAGACCGCGATCCTCGTGCAGGACGGCAAGGGAGGTGCGATCCTCGGCGCCGCCAAGGCGTAACGGGACGGCGTGTCCGGCGACGACGAATGGGGGCGGCTGATGGCAGCAGGCCAGGATGGGCACGGCGGAGCGTACCGCCGGCTCCTCGAGGAACTGCGCCGCTGGCTGTTCGGCTTCTTCGTCCGCCGCCTGCCGCCCGGTGTCATCGACGATGCCGTCCAGGACACGCTGATCGCCATCCACGAGAAGCGTCATACCTATGACCGCGACCGCCCGTTCAAGCCGTGGCTGGTCGCGGTCGCGCGGTACAAGTGGATCGACCGGCTCCGTTCGCTCAGCCGCACGCCGACCGAGCTGCTCGACGAGGAGGTCGCGGTCGAGGGGCACGAGAGCGCCGTGATGAGCGCCACCGTGCTAGACCAGCTCCTATCCGAGCTGAAGCCCGCGCAGCAGACGGTCATCCGCCTGGTCAAGCTGGAGGGCTACAGCATCGAGGAGGCATCCGCCCGCACGGGCCAGTCGAGTTCGCTGGTCAAGGTCAACATCCATCGCGGGCTCGCCCGGATGGCTGCCCTGGTCGAGAGGCACGCCCATGCCGAGTGACGCGCTGATCGAGAAGCTCGTCGGCGATCTCAGGCCCGTCCGGCGCCTGTCCGTGCCCCGCGGTCTTGCGATCCTGGCCGTGGTCGGAGCGGGCGAGTTGGCCGTCTGGCTCGCCTGCGGCATGGTGCGCCCCGACTTCGCGCGGACGGCCGTCTGGCCTACCACCTGGTGGAAGCTGGCCGGTCCGGCGCTGGTCGCGCTCGCGGGGGCCGCCGCCATGGTGCGGTCGCTGTCGCCGGACCGCTCGGCCCGGCCCGGGCTGCGGGTGATGGCGGGCCTGATCGGGGTGGTGCTGGCGGCCGCCCTCCTGTTGGTGGCCCTGACCCCGGCGGACACGTTGCTCCTGCAGCGCATCGATCCTGGGTACGGCATCGTCTGCGTGGCCAGGATGGCCGCGCTGTCCGTGCCCATGCTGGTGGCCACCGCGCTGCTCGCGCGTGACGGCGCGCCCGCGGATCCCGACGCCACGGCGCTCGCGGGCGGTGTCGGGTCGGCATGCTGGGGTGCCTTCGTCTTCGCCTTCGCCTGTCCGATCGACGACCCCGTCTATCTCGGCATCTGGTACGCGATCGGCTGTCTGGTGACCGCGCTGGGCGGCCGATGCCTGATAGGTCGGCTCGCCCGCTGGTAGCCGCCGCGGCTCACCACCGCAGCAGCCGGCGCGCGACGATCGCGCCGAACATCGCCGGAAGAAGCATGCCCAGCGAGTACCAGAGCCCGACGAACCCGAGCGACGTTTCGCCGCATCCGAGCGAATAGATCGTCGCGGCGATCGCGCCCGACACCAGTCCCGCGAGGAAGCCGGCGGCCCGGACCTGCGTCGGGGCCAGCTCACGGAATGCCCAGAGCAGCCCTGCGGTCATCGGCGCACTCAGCGCCGCCACGTAGAGCGAGCAATGCGACCAGCTCGACCCCAGCCAATAGGCCTGATCCGACGCGGAGCCCGACCCCAGACCTTCCGTGAGGATGAGCGCCGCCAGCGCCACGACAGGCGCCAGGAGTGGAAGCAGCGAGATCGGACGACGATCGGGAGAACCCAGTCCGTCCAGGGCACGCCAGGCCAGCGCCGCGAGCGCTGAGGCGTAGGCGAGCTTGATCCAGAACGGCCCCGACGCGGTAGCCGCGATCAGGTCGGGCCGGGTACCCAGGCCCGCGAAGAAGAGCGCGGTCGCTACCACGCCGCCGCCCAGCAGGGCGTCCCGGAGACTCTCCGCACCTGAAGGCGCCTTCACCGGGCGCAGATCGGCCGACAAGCTTGCGATCAGGGCATCGGTTGACGCGGGCAAGGCCGCCGCTGGCCGTCGACGCTGGAACATGGCCTGATATTCGTCGGGTCCGCAGCGGCGGTTACATCCGATGCCGATGCACAATGCCTTCCGCTGCCCCGTCGGCGACGGTCATGCGCAGCGAATGTTCGGCCTCGTTGGACTGGAAAACTGTCGTACGAACACGGCCCCGGCGCTGGTTGTAACCGGCCGGGCCGCAAGGGCGAACCTCGGGCGTGGCCGACTCTGTCCCTCCCCGACCTCGGCCAGCGTGCGGCGCCTCCGCTCCCGATGGCGGGAGCGCCGCACGCTCCACCGTCCGCCAGGAGACGCACGCGATGCTACCTCGACTGATTGCTTCAGGCGCGATCGCCCTGGTCGTGGCGGTCCAGCCCGCCGTCGCGCAGACCGCGCCGGTGCGGCTCACCGCTGTCGACGGGTTGGCCGTGTCGGGGACGCTCTATCCGGCGACCCGCCCCAAGGCGGTGATCCTGCTCTTCCACCAGGCCGGATCGAGCAAGGGCGAATATGCCACGATCGCGCCGCGCCTCGCCGCGGCGGGCTATGACGCGCTGGCGATCGACCAGCGGGTCGGCGGCGGCATGTTCGGGCCGAACCAGACGGCCGCGCACGTCCGCGGCAAGCCGGGCTATGCCGAGGCGCAGAAGGACCTGGAAACGGCGCTCGCCTGGGGACTGAAGCGTGGCAAGCCCGTGATCCTGTGGGGCAGCAGCTATTCCGCAGCGCTCATCTTCCGGGTCGCCGCCGAGCACGGACGCCACGTCGCCGCGGTGCTAGCCTTCTCGCCGGGCGAATATCTGGGAGCCGGGCCCGGCGTCGCGGCGTCCGCCGCGCGCGTCACCGCGCCCGTGTTCGTCACCAGCGCCAGCGATCCGGAGGAGGTCGCTGCGGCCCGAACCATCCTGGCGGCCGTCCGCTCGTCGCCCAAGGTCCAGTACGTGCCAAGGGCCGGCGTCCACGGATCCTCGACGCTGATCCCGTCGCGCAACGCCGCGGGTGCCGCCGCCAACTGGACGGCCGTGCGCGCCTTCCTCGGCAAGGTCGCGCCGTGACGCCCAGCCCCCGCCCTAGCGCCGGAGCAGGCCGATGAGCCTCGACGCCGTCATGCGCCACGCCGACCTGATGCTGAAGCCGGATCCGGCCCGCACGGTCATCAGGCCGTTCCTGCCCGGCGATCCCCCGGCCTTCGCGGTTCCGGACCGGCCGCGCGCGCGCCGGATCGCCGAGCGCGTGCTCGCCTTCGACGATCCGGCTCTGCACACCTCCCTGCAGACGGTGTTCGGCTCGCTGGAGGGTCGTTTCCGGGAGCCGGACGCCCTGATGCTGCGCCGCTTCGACGAGGTCGCTCACCTGCTCGACCGGCCCGAGCGGATCGGCGAGCTGCGCCGGCTCCTGATCGGCGCCTATCTCAGCGAGGAATACGCCTTTGAGGCGGCCGCGCTGTTCAACCCGAGCGTGGTGCTTCATCCCGACCAGTCCGGACTGGCGGCCGGCGAGGTCCGGTTCGTCATGTCGCTGCGCGCGATCGGGGAGGGTCACGTCTCCTCCGTGACGTTCCGCACCGGGACCTGGTCGCCGTCGGCCGGCAGGCTGGTGGTGGACGCGCCGAGCCCGACCGCCGTCGCCCCGATCGTGGAGCGCGACGGGTGCGACGGGGCGCGGGTGCGATTACATTGCGGCGGCGGGCGGACCGTGTCGGAAACGGTGCTCTTCCCGGTGCTGCCCAGCCAGCATCAGGGGATCGAGGACGTCCGCCTCACCCGCTTCGTCGAGGACGACGGGACCGTGACCTATTACGGCACCTATACCGCGTTCAACGGCATGGACGCCCGGTCGGAGCTGCTGTCGGGCACCGACTTCATGTCGTTCGAGATGCACGTCCTCAGCGGCCGCGCGACGACCGGCAAGGGCATGGCGCTGTTCCCGCGCCGCGTCGGCGGGCGCTATGCGATGCTGGGGCGCTTCGACAGCGAGAACATCTGGCTGCACCTGTCCGACGATCTGCTCACCTGGGAAGACGGCGAGCCGCTGATCGCGCCGGCTTATCCCTGGGAGACGGTGCAGATGGGCAATTGCGGGCCGCCCATCGAGTTGGAGCAGGGCTGGCTGGTCCTCACCCACGGCGTCGGGGCGATCCGCAACTACAGCGTCGGCGCAGCACTGCTGGACCTCGACGATCCCTCACGCGTGCTGGCCCGCACGCCCGCGCCAATCCTGATGTCGGAGGCGGGCGAGCGCGACGGCTACGTGCCCAACGTGGTCTACAGCTGCGGCGGTCTGGTCCACGAGCGCACGCTGCTGCTGCCCTACGGCGCCGCGGACAGCTTTACCGCCTTCGCCACCGTCGACGTGGACGATCTCCTCGCGGCGATGCGCTGAGCCGGAGGATCCATCCAGGATCACGCATGGCGGGTGGTGCCTTCCCGCCGGGTGACGAACCGCTTGGAATGGCACGAACCGGGAGTATCGATCCATGAAGCTGAAGCACAACCATGTCGGGCTGGCGCTGTGCCTCGCGTCCGCGCTCGCCGTCTCCGCCTGCGGCAGCAAGACCGGCGGGAACGACGCGATGTCCCCCGCCGGCAGCAACGAGGCCATGATGACGGACGAGGGCGGCGCGATGAACGGCGGCGACGCCATGAGCGGCGGCAACGCGATGGGCGGCGACGCCATGGGCAGCGGCGACGCCATGGGCTCCAACACCATGATGTCCGGCAACGCCCTGGACGGCGACGCCATGTCGAGCGGCGGCAACGGGGCCATGGCCGCAAACGCCCATTAGCCGCAGCCCGGACGGGCGGCTCGCACCGCCCGTCCACCCGACCTCAGGCCCGCCCGGGCCTGAAGCCCAGCGCCACGCCGTTCATGCAATAGCGTTTGCCCGTCGGGCGCGGACCATCGTCGAACACGTGGCCGAGATGCCCATCGCAACGCGCGCAGCGCACCTCCGTGCGCATGGTACCGAGCGTGCGGTCGGACCGCGTCCCCACGGCATCCGGCAACGGCGCCCAGAAGCTCGGCCAGCCCGTTCCGCTCTCGAACTTGGTGTGCGACGCGAACAGCGGCAGCGCGCAGCCCGCACAGGCGAACACGCCCACGCGGTGCTCGCTCAGCCATGCGCTGCTGTATGGCGGTTCGGTCGCGTCCCGGCGCAGCACGGCATACGCGCCGGGCGAGAGCCGGCGGCGCCATTGCGCGTCCGGTAGGATCAGCTTGGCCGGCGGGGCTGCCCCGGCCATCGCGGGAACAAGCGCGGCGGCGCCGAGCGCGGCGGTGGTGCCGAGCAGGGCTCGGCGTGAGAGGATCGAGTGCATGGGCGGGAGTACGAGCGGGGCGCCCGCACGGTTACGCCGAAGCGGGACCGCTCCGCTGTAACCTGTCGGACGCGCGATCCGTATCCCTGGACGGCCCCGTGGCGGCTGCGATGGAGTTCACCCGATGCAGCGTTTCCTTCTCCCCACCCTTCTCCTGATCGGCAGTGCCGTCGCCCTGCCCGCGGGCGCCGCCGAGCCGGTGGTCCGGGCGCCGGCGGCACGCGTCACGGCACCACCTCACGGCACCACCGAGACCGCCGTATTCGCCGGCGGCTGCTTCTGGGGAGTCCAGGCCGTGTTCGCGCACGTGAAGGGTGTGACCTCGACCACCGCGGGCTATGCCGGCGGCGGCGCCGGTACGGCCAACTAGGAGGCGGTCGGCACCGGTCGGACCGGCCACGCGGAGGCCGTCAGGGTCGTGTTCGATCCGCGCCGGGTCAGCTACGCCGACCTGCTGCGCGTCTACTTCTCCGTGGTGGCCGATCCCACCACGCTGAACGCGCAGGGGCCGGACCACGGCACCCAGTATCGGACCGCGATCTTCCCCCAGGGCAAGGCGCAGGCGACGGTCGCCCGCGCCTACTTGGCGCAGCTCGGCGCGGCACGGCTCTGGGACCGGCCGATCGTCACCCGGCTGGAGCGGATGCCGGCCTTCTACCCGGCCGAGGGCTATCATCAGCAGTTCCTCGCCAAGCATCCGGACCATCCGTACATCGTGGTCAACGATCAGCCCAAGGTAACCGCCCTGCGGCGGCTCTACCCGGCGATGTGGCGCGCCTGAGACGGCGGTCGGGCGTCGCTGCCCGTGGAACGACGCCCGCCGGCTTCAGTCTCCATGCTCGTGCCGCGCCGCCGGACGGGCGGGTATCGCCCCGGCCCAGCGACGCACGTGGGCGTGCTCGTCGGGCACCTCGAAGCGGGCCAGCCGGACGAAGTCGGGCCCGACCGGCACGACGGGCCCGCTCGGCGGCGTTCCGTCGTGCCACCTCGAGCACGCGTACCCTCGGCAATCCGGCGTGCGCGACGTGGTCGGGTGCGCGATGCTCGCCCTTCATGACCGAGCCTCCCACGATGTCGACGTCGCGGATGTTGTTCTCGGCCATGACCCACCGGACCCGACCGGCAGCTCGTGCGCGTGTGCCGCGCTTGCCACCGGCCGGTTGATGCTTGCGGACGGCCGCCATTCTCCCAGGTCCAAATGGGCGGCGTGTACTCGGTTACGGGGTCTCTCCGGGTGCAGCGCCGGCCCGGGCGCCTCCGTCATGTCCCGTCGTGAATATCGTGCCCCGACGTGCGGCGGTGTCCACGCGCAGCTCGAACACGTCCGGCCGGGCGTAGTGCCCCGCCACGTCCAGGTACGGCTTCCGGCGCCGCAGGAGGTCGAGATCGACCGACGTCCAGACGACCGGCTCCGTGCCCGCCGGCTCGCGCAGGTAGCTGGCGTCGGGCGCGATCACCGCGCTGCCACCGTCCTTCAGCAGCCGCTCGCCCGCGATCGTCTCCAGGAGCGCGCGTGCGCTGCCCTCCCCGCCCGCATGGTCGAAGCCGTCCAGCACGTCGTCGCGCCCCAGCACGCAGCCGGCCGCGATCACCAGGCACTGCCCCTCGAACGCGTAGGTGCGGCTGGCGAGGTGGTGGCGCCAGCCGACCGCGGGCCACTGGGCGACGTGGACGTCCTCGCGCCTAGCGTGCATCGCGGCGCGCGCCAGCGGCATCCAATGCTCCCAGCAGATCAGGCTGCCGAGCCGGCCATAGGGACGCCTTACCACGTCCAGCGTGCTGCCGTCGCCGCGGCCCCAGAGCAGCCTCTCGCCATGGGTGGGCACCAGCTTGCGCCGGGCATAGCGGGTGCCGTCCGATCCCAGCGTCACCGTCGTGTTGTACAGCGTGCCTCCGGCCCGCTCGTGCATCCCCATGACCACGTCCACACCGGCGGTCGTCGCCGCGGCGGCGATGTCCGCCAACTCGGGGCCATCAAGGTCCGGTGCGTTGGCGAAGAGGTGGGCGAACAGCGCCTCCGCACCGGGGTGCGCCCATTTGGCGGCGTCGGCCGCCTCATCGACCCAGATCGGATAGCCCGGCAGCCACGTCTCGGGGAACACGACGAGCCCGGCCCCGTCGCGCGCCAGCGCGGCGATCAGCTCGACCGCGAGCGCCGTGGAGGCGGCAAGGTCGAGGTAGACCGGCGGACGCTGGACGATGGCGACGACGAGTTGCTCAGACATGGCAGATGGGCCTTCAACGTGACGGTTCGCGGGGGCAGCCCAGCGGCGGCTACAGTCCCGCGTACCACTCGTAGCCGGCGGCATCTTCCCAGTATCCCCCCTTGCCGCCGTAGAGACCCTGGAGGCTGGCCACCGCCTCGATCCGCTGGACGTACTTGGCCTGCTTGTAGCCCAGCTGCCGCTCGACCCGCAGGCGCAGCGGCGCGCCGTTCTGGACAGGCAGCAGCTCGTCATTGACCGCGTAAGCGAGGATGGTCTGCGGGTGAACGGCGTCGATCCGGTCGATGCTCTCATAGTACATGGTCCCGTTCGACTGCGGGTCGGCGCAGTGGAACACGATATACTTGGCCTGCGGGCTGACCCCTGCGCGGTCGAGCAGCAGCTTGAGCGGCACGCCCGTCCACTTGGCGATCGCGCTCCACCCTTCCACGCAGTCGTGCCGCGTGATCTGCGTGCGCGCCGGCATGGCCCTGATCTGGGCCATGCTGAACGCCTGCGGGTGCGCGACCGCGCCGTCCACCGGAACACGCCAGTCGGCGAAGTGGCTGGCCAGGTGACGGGCGTAATCGTCCCCACCCGGCATGCGCGTGCCGTTGGCGCGGAACACGGGCGAGCGCTGGTCCGGCCGGAACTCCTCGGCCAGTGCGGTACGGTCCTGCAGCAGGCGGTGCAGCCCGTAATTGGCGTCCTCGCCGGTCCGGAGCAGCGCCTGAAAGCGCTCGTTCTGCCCGAGCCGATCGCAGCCCGACAGGAGCGTCCCCGCCCCCGCCGCGATGCCGCCCACCAGCGCGCGCCTGGTCAGAATGCCGCTCATGCCACGTCTCCCCGGCCGCGCCGCGCGAACAGTCTGCGGAGCGGCTCGCTCAGCGCCTGGGGCAGCCAGTGCTCGCGCGGGGTCTGCTCGGCGTCCGGGTCGGGCGGCACGCGGAACCGGCCGGTGATCATCGAGCGCACCTCGTTGTACGGTCCCGCCAGCAGCACCAGGACGAGGTGCACCACGATGAAGGCTGCGATCAGCCCGGAGGCGACGAAGTGGATCGACCGCATCGACGCGCGGCCGCCGGCCAGGTCGAGCGGCCAGTGCAGCACCGCGTTGAACCCGGGCGACAGCGACAGCCCGCTGACGATCATCAGCGGCAACAGCCCGAACAGAACGGCGATGTAGGTCATCTTCTGGATGACGTTGTACGACAACGCCTCCTGGCCGGTCGGGAATTTGAGGCGGGCATGGTCCTTCACATCCTGCCACAGGTGCGCGGGCGCGAGTTCGCGGCGGGTCAGCGTCAGGTCGCGCCGGAAGTGGCGGTTCAGGAAGCTGACGACCATATATCCGGTGAGCCCGACGGCGAATACCCAGGCGAAGAACAAGTGCCAGTGGCGGGCCAGCGCCAGGTTGTAGGTCGACGGGATCGTGGCCCAGCCCGGGAAGTGCGGAGGGCTCCACCATGGCTGGTCCAGGTTCGCGCCGTATTCGCCCCAGTAGAGATGCGGATGGGCGTTGGAGATCATCAGCCCGCTCATCAGCATGACCATGATCGCCACGGCGTTGATCCAGTGCCACAGCCGCGTCGGCAGCCGGTGCTTGTAGATGAGCTCGCCCGCGTGCGCCGCGCGCTCCGAACTCTCGCCGCCGTTCCCGGATATCGGTGCTACTGTCATCCTCGTCTCCTCCTCAGTACGGCATCGGGCGCATCGGCAGCGCGTGAAGGTGCCGCTCTTCTCCCGGCACCGCTGCCGTCGCGGTGCGCCTCAGACGCGGGTCCGCGCCATCGAAGGCATAGCCGGAATGGATGGACCAGAGCCGCCGATGGGCCGTGATCTGGCCCGCGACGAACAGCCGGTCGAACGCATCGGCGCGGGCATGGCGGAGCCTGCCGATGCGGCTGATCAGGTCCGGCGTGCGCGTCGGCGAACCACCCCTCTCCCGCAACGCGCGCGCATGCGCCGGCCCCGCCGTTCGCGCGAACGCCAGCACGTGCGCGTTGCGCGTCCGGCCCGTCGCCAGCCGGCATGCCGCCGCGACCCACGCGTCCAGAGCGTTCGCTTCCCTGGCGTAGGCGGCGGTGGACAGCTTCATCGCCGGCTCGATGCCGACCTGCGGCGCTGACATCGCCCCGACACTGGGCGCCTGCAGCGTCTGCGCGGTCGCGGCGGCGACCAGCGGTCCGGTGGGCGCCAGCATCGCAAGCACAGCCGGGATGGCAAGGTAGGTCGGGCCGGGCATAGCCAGGATGTTCGCGCTCCACCCGCGTCCGGTTACAAGGCGGGAGTCCCTTTCATCATGCGCCGGCAAGCTCCCTCAACAGCCCTGGCGTGAGGACCTGCGGGAGCGTGCGTGGAGGCACCCCCGCGCGGGGGTAGAACAGGTAGAGCGGCACGCCGGCGTGCCCGTGATCGGAGATGAAGCGGCCCAGCACCGGGTCACCGTTCGTCCAGTCGGCCCGCAGAACAACGACGCCCGACCGCGCGAACGCCTGTCTGACGGAAGGGCTGTCGATGCTGGTCCGCTCGTTGACCTTGCAGGTGAGGCACCAGTCCGCGGTGAAGTAGACGAACGCCGGCCGGCCCCGCCTCATCGCGTCGGCGAGGCGCGCCTCGCTGAACGGCTCATCGCCGCCCGTGCGCGCCAGATCCGCGCCGGTCGGCGGCTTGACCGCGTGGAGGGTGGTCGCGGCCCCTGCCGTGACGGCGAGCACGGCAGCCGCGAGCGGCCAGCCGAACGCAAGACCCGCCGACTGCCTCAGCCCACCTATCCAGAGCAGCAGCCCCATCAGCAGCGCCGCGAGCAGCCCGGCGGCCATGGCGTCGATCCCCGCGAGCCGGCCCAGCACCCAGGCGAGCGCCGCGGCGGTCAGCAGCATAGGAACGGCCAGCACGCGCCGCACGGTCGCCAACCAACGCCCGGGCCTGGGCAGACGTCCGCGCAACCGGGGAACGAAGCCGATGGCGAGATACGGCAGCGCCAGCCCGAACCCCAGCCCGGCGAACACCGCGAGCGCCGCGGGGGTGGGCAGCACAAGCGCGCTGCCCAGCGCCGCTCCCATGAACGGGCCGGAGCACGGCGTCGCCACGAACGCCGCCAGCGCGCCGGTACCGAACGCACCCCAGCGCCCGTCCCACCCTTCTCCATCCCGCGCGAAGGACGGTGCGGGCAGCTCGAACAGACCGGCCA
>Ga0325400_1001861_pt1 | contig 17864 bp, 17 predicted proteins | sample PopdelMetagenome_2_FD_205662 | JGI IMG/M metagenome (GOLD analysis project Ga0325400, IMG submission 205662) | Populus deltoides microbial communities from Bellville, Georgia, United States - Xylem-PdKOR-R1 | ecosystem: Host-associated > Plants > Phyllosphere > Stem > Wood/Secondary xylem... | reverse complement strand
CGTCCACCGCTGCTGCACGATGCGGTCGAGCCATCAAGAGGAGCGACGGCCATGTTGGAGAAGGTCGGCTTGCTTGCGGCGCTTGTCGCGGCCGCGCCCGCTTCGGCCCAGCCAGCGCCGGGCGTCCGCATGCCGCCGGATATCGGTGCGGCGTACGGGCGTTTGGGCAAGGCGATGATGGCCCATGACGCTGATGGGGTCAGGGCGGTCTGGGCAGAGGACTTCGTGGTCAACTCACCCAATAACGCCGTGCTTCGGCGTGAAGAGGTGGTCGCGGTGATGGAGCGCGACTTTCTCGATTATCGGGACTTCCGCAAGCACATCACCTTCATCGGCGAGAAGCCCGAGGTCACGGTGGTGATGGGCTATGACACGATGATCCCGCTCAAGGGGCCAGGCGCCGGCAAGCAGGTGATGCGGCCCTTCACCGATGTCTGGGCGAAGCGCAGCGACGGCTGGCGGCTGGTCGCGCGTCAGGCGACGATCGCGGAGGCACGGTGACACGAGCGCCTGTCGCTCGGCATGGCGCGCTTGGGTCGGCGTCACTGCCGCATTGCGACACCCCGGCAAGTGTTTCCGGCTGCCTTGCGATTCAAGCAGACGTCCGGCCCGCACCTGATGCGCTCGCGCCGGCGGCCTGATATCCGCCCAGAACCTCACGCCTTGCAGGACGATGATTCCGTCGGGCGAGGTCCAGCCTTGCTGATCGGCATGCCACCGGCCCACGAACGGCTAGTAGATCCACCCCGGCACCGATCGGCCGTCCGCCAGCGGCGCTGGCGCAGATAGCTCCATAGGCGGCCTGCGTGCCGACATAGAGGCAGTTGCACCCGGTCGGGTCGGCATTGACGTAATGCACCATGTCGTTGCGGAAGCGGTGCGGAGGCAGCGGCGCCAGCATCGCCTGCCGCTCGGGCGTCGTCGCCGGTCGGTCGACAACCCGGCGGCCGTCAGCGACTGCTTGCGTTCGCGATTGATGGTCGCGGCACACCCGGCGACCGTCAGCGAGGTGCAGAGCGCAAACGCGCGTCCGCCCGCCAACACGCGACGCAGAGTTCGAGCCAGGATCACGGTGTCACCTCCGACGTCGTTCAAGCGACCGTCTGGCGTCCGGCTGCGCCGCGCGCATCAACTACGTTACGGGCGCGAAGACGCGTGCTTCACTGGCGGCGGGCATTTCCCAGCTCGGGCGCGGCGACTTCCGGACCGTCGCTCTGGATGGTGACGGGCATTGATGTGGCGGCCGGCGTCTTGCTGCCGATGGCATAATGCCAGATCGGCATCAGCACGTTGCATTCGGGATAATAGCCGCCAACACAGCCGATCGGCAGGTCATAGGCGACCACGATGTCTTGCGCTCAACGTGACGAGCGTGACGCGCTACCCGACGCGGATCCCATCCGGTCGATGTCCGACCGGTTCATCGGCACCACTTGCCGCGTGTCTTTGATGCGCGGAAGCGGTCGGGTCACTGACCCCGGCTCCGCGACCGCCGCTCAGGCCAGCTTGAGGCCTTCCTTGTTCATCGCGGCGGTGATGTGCTTGTTCTGTGCGTCGGACAATTTGCTGCGCAGCTTGGGAAAGAGATCGTCCTCCTCCTCGCGCATGTGCCGCTCGATGCGGGTGCGGAACTCGCGCAGCTTGGGCAGCCAGGCGGGATCGCTCTTGCTGAGTTCGGTCAAGTCGAAAAAATATTGCTTTACATAGCCATGGTCATGGTTGAGGTGATCGGCCGCTTCGACGAAGCCCTCGTCGCGCATCTTGGCGTAGACCACATTCTCTTCCTGGAAGGCGTGCTTGCCGATCGCATGCTTCAGCTGCATCAGCAGGAACGAGCGTCGTGCGGTGGCGTCGTCGCCCGTCCGCTCCAGCAGATCGAAGATCTTCAGCGCGGCGCGATGTTCCGCCGCAAGCGCCGTGTCCCAATTGCCGGCCAGCACCGTCGGCGCCTGCACCGCGGCCTTGCGCAGGAGGTTGGCGAGCAGGCCAGCGACCACGCCCGTCGCGGCTCCGATCGCCACCGTCCGGCCGATGCCGCCCCCGTTCTGCGCCTGCGAACCGGCCGGGTCCTGTTGGGTGGTCATGTCAGCAAGCTCCATCGAGGTGGCGGCTAGGTCTCCGTCTGAACGCGATCGTATCGCCCTAGTCGTACCGTCGCACCCGCCTGGATCAACTTCGGCGAAATACTTCTGACGCGCCCGCGCCGGCAGGCTCCCCCCGCCTGATGCGCGGCGTTGCCGACCGGCACGTCGCTGCGCCCGGACACGTCCGCTGCCTGGTCGATCAAGGCGCGGCCGATGTCGCCGTCGGCGCCGATAATCACCGCCTTCTTGCCCGCGAGCCGTCCATGGCAGAGAGAGCTCTCCTCGTCATTGTCGGGCCGATGCGTCATCGCCTTCGTCTCGGTCGGCGGGGATTGCTACTGCTCGGGTGGGGGGGGCGGGGTTCTGCCATGGACGATCTCTGCTCCGCCCGCCGCCCAATACCTGAACATGGCCCCATGATCCCAGAGAATGCAGATACTTACCTGGATCAGCGCAATTGTCCGCGGGATCGCGTTCTTTGGTCGGGGACGTTGCAATGTCGCTCCGGCCGCGCCTTAGATCGAGATCAAGGTCTTCTTACGCAGTTCGGGGCAAATCCCCGCTGGAGGCGAGGCGAACCAAAGCGGAGCCGGCCAGAAGGGGTGCGTTGCTTGCAGTCCATCGTCCGGACCTTCTCCACGGTTCGTGCCGGACGTGCGGCAGAGCGCGCCGTCCCGCCGCGCAACCGCCGCCGCGGCCCGGCCTTATGACCCGGATACGAAAGCATGTGCGGGGCTTCCTCACCGAGCAGGACTGGCGGTTCGCGCCGCACGAGGCGCCGGCCCTGCCGGGCTCGCCTGGGTCGCCCGCGCACCCGCCCGGACGGCAGATCGCCTATGCGCTGATCGCGGTGCTTGTCGGGTTGACGGGGGGACTGGGCAACGCGCTCATCGCCGCCAACACGCAGGTGCTGCAGGGCGCACTCGGCCTCGACCCCGTCGAGATCGCCTGGCTGCCGGTCGTGTACGTGATGACCAACGTCTCCATCAACTTGCTGCTGATCAAGTTCCGCCAGCAATACGGCCTGCGCCCCTTCGCGCTGCTGTTCGTCGGCGCCTATGCGCTGCTGACGCTCGGCCACCTGTTCGTGCGTGATTTCTGGTCGGCGATCGTGGTCCGCGCGGCCAGCGGCATGGCGGGCGCCGCGCTCACCAGCCTGTGCCTCTATTACTGCATGCAGGCGCTGCCGGCGCGGTGGCGGATCAAGGGGCTGGTGCTGGGCATCGGCATTCCCCAATGCGCGACCCCGCTCGCGCGCCTGTTCTCGCCCGACCTGCTCGCCATGGACCAATGGCGCGCGCTGTACCTCTTCGAACTCGGCCTGTCGCTGCTGTCACTCGCGGCGGTGGCGGCGCTGCCGCTGCCGCCGACGGAGCGCCGCCGCGCTTTCGAGCGGCTCGATTTCCTGAGCTTCGCGCTGTTCGGCGGCGGGCTGGCGCTGGTGGCGGCGGTGCTGGGCCTCGGCCGCACCGTGTGGTGGCCGAACGCGCCGTGGATCGCGTGGAGCCTCGCTGCGGCCATTCCCATGCTGCTGGGCGGCCTGGCGGTGGAGCATGGGCGCACCAATCCGCTGATCGACACGCGCTGGCTCGGCAGCGCGGACATCCTGCGCTTCGCGGTGGTCACCACCATGGCGCGGATCGTGCTGGGCGAGCAGAGCTATGCCGCGATCGGCCTGCTCACCACGCTCGGCCTCAACAATGACGAGCTCGGCCCCTTCTACCTGCTGCTGTTCGCGGCCTCGGTCGCCGGGGTGGTGGCGAGCGCGGCCACGCTCAATCCGCAGAAGCTCGCCCATCCGGTGATGCTGGCGGTGGGCCTGGTGGCGGTGGCGGCGCTGGTTGATGCGCGATCCACCAGCCTGACGCGCGCGGACCAGCTCTACGTCACGCAGGCGGTGATCGCGTTCGCCGCAACCTTCTTTCTTGGTCCCGCCTTGTTGTTCGGTATGACGCGCGCCTTGCAGGGATCGGGACACATCATCACCTTTCTGGCGCTGTTCGGCATCGTGAACTCGCTCGGCACGCTGGGCGGCACCGCGCTGCTCGGCAGCTATCAGGTGGTGCGGGAGAAGGCCCACAGTGCCGCGCTGACGCAGGCGATCGACCCGACCGATCCGCTGGTCGTCCAGCGCCTCCAGGCGGGCAGCGCCACGGCGGGCCGGGTGATCGGCGACCCCGCCCTGCGCACCGCCGAAGGCGGCGCGCTGCTGTCGCAGGCAGCCACGCGCGAGGCCAACGTGCTTGCCTATGATGACGTGTTCCGGCTGGTGGCGCTGCTTGCCGGTGCCACCTTCTTCTATCTGCTGTTCCTGCTGATCCGACGGGCGCGGCGGGCCCGGGCGGCGGCGCGCGCATGACCGATCCGCGCCCCGTCACGGAGGAACGCGCGGCCGAGGCGCCGGCGGGCTCCGGCTGGCAGCCGCCGCGCCTGTCGATCGCGGCCAAGCTGGTGCTGGCGTTGCTCGGCCTTGCGGGCATCCTGGCGGTGCTGGCGGCGTGGCGTCTCCCGCCGTTCAAGGGCGGGGTGCAATCGACCGACAACGCCTATGTCCGCGGGCGCACCACCGTGATCAGCCCGCAGGTGAGCGGCTATGTCACGGCGGTTCTCGTGCGCGACTTCGAGGAGGTGCGCGCCGGCCAGCCGCTGGCCCGCGTGGACGACCGCATCTATCGCCAGCGCGTGGCGCAGGCGGGCGCGCAGGTGGCGAGCGCGGAGGCGACCCTGTCCAACAGCGAACAGGCGGCGCGCAGCCGCACGGCCGGCCTCGCCGCCCAGCAGGCGGCGGTGGACAATGCGCAGGCGCAGCTGATGCGCGCGCAGGCGGACATGGCGCGCGTCAACGACCTCGTCCGCGACGGCTCCGTATCGCTGCGCGAGCGCGACCAGACGCTTGCCACGCTCCGCCAAGCGCAGGCGGGGGTCGAGCAGGCGCGCGCCGCCCGCGCCATCGCCGAACAGGACGTGCGCACGGTCGCGGTCGGCCGCGGCGGGCAGCGCGCCGGCGTGGCGGGTGCCGCGGCGGCGGAGCGGCTGGCGGCGATCGACCTCGCCAATACGGTGGTCCGCGCGCCGGAAGCGGGGCGGTTGAGCGAGGTGGGCGTGCGGCTTGGCCAATATGTCACCGCCGGATCGCAGCTGATGTTTCTGGTGCCGCGCGAAACGTGGGTGATCGCCAACTTTAAGGAAGCGCAGACCGCGCGCATCGTGGTCGGCCAGCGCGCGAGCTTCACCGTGGACGCGCTCGCGAACGTGCGGCTGACCGGCCGGGTCGAACGCATCTCGCCCGCCGCCGGCTCCGAATTCGCGGTGCTGAAGCCCGACAACGCCACCGGCAACTTCACCAAGGTGCCGCAGCGGATCGCGGTCAGGATCGGAGTGGACCCCGGCCAGCCGCTTGCCGGCCGGCTGCGTCCGGGCATGTCGGTGGAGGCTCGGGTGGACACCCGCACCGCGCGATGAGGCGGGGCGTCGCGGCGCTGCTGCTGGCGGCCGCCTCGTGCGCGGCCCCCCGCCCTGCACCGCCCGCCGCGGCGGGCGTCACGCCGCCTGCCGGCTGGCGCACCGCGGCGGGCGCCACCGCGGCGATGCGGGCCGACTGGTGGTACGCGTTCGGCGATCCGGTGCTGACACGGCTGGTTGAGCAGGCGTTGGCGGACAACGTCGATCTTGCCGTCGCCGTGGGCCGCGTGGAGGAAGCGCGCGCCGCCGCCCGCCTCGCCCGTGCGCAGCTATCGCCGCAGATCGGCGGCGGCGGCGGTTCCACCGCCGGACAGACGCTGAGCCCGCTCGGCCTGCCGAGCGACGCGATCGCCGTCCAGCCGGCGGTGCAGGCGAGCTACGACCTCGACCTGTTCGGCCGTTTGCGCGCCGCCAGCCGCGCGGCCGCCGCGCAGGCGCTGGCGAGCGAGGCCGCGCGCGACACGGTGCGGCTGGCGGTCGCAAGCGGGGTGGCGAGCGGGTATCTCGCGCTCCGCGGCCTCGACCAGCGGCTGGCGATCGCGCGCGACACGCTCGCCGCCCGCGCCGACGCGCTCCGCATCGCGCGGCGGCGGTTCGAGACGGGCTATTCCTCGCGGCTGGAGCTGCGGCAGGCGGAGGCGGACTACCGCGCGACCGAACAGCTGATCCCGCAGGCGGAACTCGCCATCCGGCGGCAGGAGGATGCGTTGGCGCTGCTGCTCGGCAGCAACCCCGTGCCGATCCCGCGCGGCCTGCCGCTCGACCGCCTCGCCCAGCCCCCGGTGCCGGACGGCCTGCCCGCCGATCTCCTCCGCCGCCGCCCCGACATCGCCCAGGCCGAGCAGGCGCTGGTCGCCGCCGACCGCAGCCTGGACAGCGCGCGCGCCGCCTTCCTGCCCAACGTCGTGCTCACGGGGTCGGCCGGCGTGGCGCTGTCCACCGCGCTCAGGAACTCGGTCGGCGTGTTCACGCTCGGCGGCAGCGTGCTTGCGCCGATCTTCGACGCGGGCCGCCTGCGCGCGCAGGCGGATGCCGCCGCCGCGCGCCGCGACCAGGCCGCCTTCTCCTATCGCCGCGCCGCGCTTACCGCCTTTCGCGAGGTGGAGGACGCGCTGGCCGGCGTGCAGCGCGCGGGCGAGCAGGCGGCGGTGCTGGACCTGCAGCGTGCCGCGCTGGCAGGCGCGCTGGTCAACGCGACCGAGCGCTACCGCGCGGGCTATTCCGCCTACCTCGAGCAGCTCGACGCGCAGCGCGGCCTGCTTTCGGCCGACCTCGCGCTGGTGCAGGCGCGCGTGGACCGTCTGACGGCGGCGGTGGCGCTGTTCCAGGCGATGGGCGGCGGCTGGCCGGGAACGACCGGCTCGCGCCCGCCCGCCTGATCCGAGGCAGGGCACCGCCACGCTTTCGGGGCGACAGAGTGGTGCCACGCCCCGGATCAGATTAGGCATTCAATCGGAGGCCACATGGCCGAGGCACGCTACACCCGCCCACCCGTCTGGGAGCCCGTCCATGCAATGCTGGGCGCCTTTCCGCTGGCGTTGCTTCCCGCCGCGCTCGTGACCGACACCGCCCATGCCGCCACCGCGCAGATGCAGTGGGCCAACTTCTCCGTGTGGCTGATCGCAGGCGGGGTAGTGATGGGGATCGTTCCGGTCATTGCCGGCATCGCCGATGCGGTTGCGCGCCATGGCGGCGCGCGACGGCGCTGGACGGGATGCTGACGGTCGCCGCCTTCGTGGTGGCGATCCTGAACGGTTTCATCCACAGCCGCGACGCGTAGACCTCCGTGGTGCCCACCGGGCTCGTACTGTCGACGGTCACGATCGTGCTGATCCGGCGGCCCTGGAACGGCGCAAGACCGACCGCCGCTCCGGGTATGCGTGGGGAGCCATTCGCGGCGGGGTCGAAGAACGTGCGCTCGGTCTATGTCCTGCCCAACGGCGACGCGCTGGCGGTCGAGCCCAGAGCTCCAGCAGACCGATATCGCGGCCCAAGAACATCGTGATCAACTTCATCCAAGGCTGTTAGGCTGCCGTCGCGGCCCGCTCCGCCACGTCCTCAATCGCGGCGACGACCTGATCGGGCACGGCGTAGTGGAACAAATGTCCCTGCCCCGGCACGACCCGCAGCTCGCTGCCCGCGACATCGTCAGCCAGTCGCGCGGCGTGTCGCGAGACATGGGCGATGACGTCGCCTTCGCCGGCCATGATGATGACGGGCAGGTCGAGCTCCGCATAGCGGCGGCTCAACGCCGCGGCGCCGGGGACCATCATCGCCGTGTCCGCGGCCGTGGCGTGGACCTGTGATGGCCGTAACGTCAGGCCGATCGGGAATTTCGCGAACTTGGGCGAGATCGGCGCCGGCGAGAAGCTGGCCTTGATCACCGCCGGGCCGACCAGCGCGCGGGACAAGGGCGAAAGCGTGTGCGCCAGCACGTCTCCGATGATCGGCGTGGCGGGCAAGGAGAACGGCACCACGTCGGGCCGTGCCGTGCCGTAATAATATCCGGACAGCAGCACGAGGCCGCCGACCCGGTCGGGACGGTTCAGCGCCATGGCGAGCGCGACCATGGCGCCCCAGCTATGCCCGACCACCACCGCCCGCTCGATCCCGATCTGCTCCAGCGCTGCGGCGAGCAGCACCGCCTGCGCCTGCGGCGTCCACAGCGTCGTCCGCGGCCGGTCGCTATAGCCGAAGCCCGGCCGGTCGAATGCGATTACCCGATGGCCAGCAGCGGCAAGATCAAGGAGGCCGCTCGCCTCGTAATCCTGCACCGTGACCCCGTTGCCGTGGAGAAGCACCACCGGCGTGCCGCTTCCCCGGTCGATATAATGGAGGCGCACGCCGTCCACCTCGACGAAGCGGCCGGCGGGCGGTGTCCGGGCTTCGGCCCGGCGCGCGTTCGCCCGGTTGAACAAGGCCGTTCCGACCAGGACCGCCAAGGCAGCGCCTGCGAACAGCCAGCTTTTGTCCGCAGGCATGGCAGATGCCCGGCCCCACCGCGAACGGACCTTCGTGAGGGCTTGACCGACGAGCGGAAGATCAGGGGTTTGTTCCATAGACTGCAAACATTTGTGCAGCGCACAAGTTGCCGCTTAATCGGACCTGCGTGGCGGAATCGAGCAAAGCTCGTCTAAATCGGCGAGCTGCATACCGTGTCGATAAGATTGCGACACTTAACAGAACCTAGTAAACACAACATCAAATATGTTGAACGATTACTCAGACCGAAAAGTAGTGACTTTGCAGATGCAGCAAAGAGGGCTAGGGCGCCGCCTCCCAACAAGCATGAGAGAACATAATGAAAGCCGAAGTGGTCGCGCTCACGAAGCTGGCGCTGATGATGCTAGATGACGCCGATTGCGGCGGCAGTGCTGCCGCTTGCCATTTGCAGGCCGCGCTCGACGCGCTGCAGGACCGACGCTCGCCGGTCCAGGCCGACGACGCGCACTTTACCTTCGAACTGGTGCATTAGACGCTGCACCGGCGGGCCGGCTCGGCGTCAAGCTACCTCGGTATAGCTGGGAGGACTTTCCGGCTTCATTGCAGACGCTTGCGGATGTCGACTTCTACAACTGCGAGTGTGGGAGAACCAACGGTACGAAGGGTTCGCTTCCACATCTCGGGGCGCATGTTCCTCCGCCGTGCGCCTCGGCATGGTACCTGACCTAGAGCAGCGCCTCGACATCACGGCGCATGGCGTCCGGCTTGACGGTGGGGGCGTAGCGGCCGGCGACCGTGCCGTCGCGCCGGACCAGGAATTTGGTGAAGTTCCACTTGATCGCCTGGCTGCCGAGCAGGCCCGGCGCCTGCGCCTTCAGCCACGTGTACAAGGGATGGGCGTGGCTGCCGTTGACCTCGACCTTGTCGAACAGCGGGAAGCTGACGTCGTAGGTCAACGTGCAGAAGTTGGCGATCTCCGCCGCGTCGCCGGGCTCCTGCGCGCCGAACTGGTTGCACGGGAACCCCAGCACCACCAGTCCGCGGTCCCGGAGATCGCGGTAGAGCGCGTCGAGCCCGGCATATTGCGGCGTGAACCCGCATTTGCTGGCGGTGTTCACGATCAGCATCACCTTGCCGCGGTAGCGCCCCAGCGGGACGTCCTCGCCGTCATTGGCCCGGGCGGTGAAGTCGTAGATGTCCGGCATGGCTTCTGCTTCCTAGGAAAGGCTGGCGTCTGCCGGCGTGCTCCCGGTCCCGATACGCCGGATCGCGGCCACGCGCATCAGCCGGCGGACTGCGGTATGGCGCAGGAAGGCGTACGTCAGGGCTGCCTGGCTGGCGCGGGCGCGCGCGCACCCATCTGGTAGAAGTAGTTGGTAACGCCGTCGGGGTCGTTGAGCCATACGGTGCGGACGTTGAACCCCGCCACCCCGCCGAGCGGCGTTTCCACCGTGACGTTGCGCGCGGCGGCGGCCGCGTTCACCGCGTCGATGTTGCCGATGACGTACTGCATGCCGGCCGAGCCGGTATCCGCCGGGTGGCCAGGGCCGACGAAGAACAGGCTGACGGTGGTCTCGCCGCGACGGAAAGGATATTTGGTGACGCCAAGTCCTGCGTCGCGCACCGGCGGCAGTTCCTCCAGGCCGGCAAAGTCGCGGTAGAAGCTGCGGCTACGGGCTAGGTCGCTGACGCCCACCCCCACTTCCACGCCGGCCGAGGTCGTGGTGGGCGCCGCCGGATCGATCACCAGCCGGATGTTGAAGCCGACCGGGTCCTTGACCATTGCCTCGCGCCGGCCGCCCATGTCGCGGAAGGCGGGCGCGGGCAGGCCCGCCGCCCTGAACCGCGCCACCAGCGCCGCCTCGTCGCGGAAGGAGAACGTGTAGAGGCGGATGCCCGTCGCCTCCTTGACCGCGCCGAGATGATACTTGCGCCGGGCGGGCAGCTCGGCGGTGAGCTTGATCTGCCCGGTCGTGCCGACGCGGAACAGCAGCACTTGCTGGGCGGCGGTGAGCTGGATCGGCTGCAGCGCCGGCAGGCCGAGCGCGTCCTTGTAGAACGCGATCATGCGCGCCTGATCGGGCCCGGCATAACGGCGAAAGACGTTGAGCGAGTCCTGCTTGAATACCGGCCTGGCGGGCGACGCGGCAGGGTCCTGCGCTAAAGCGGGCGTGGCGAGCAGCAGGGCAAGGGCGAGATGGCGCATGGATCGCATCCTATCGGGGGAGCGCAAAGGCAACCAGCGCCTCGTCGCTGAGCGGCTTGCCGTCCGGTCCGCGGAGCGGCGCGCCGAAATTGGCGGCGGTGACCGCGACATATTGGCGGCCATCCTTGCCGAGATAGGTGATCGGCACCGCCTGCGCGCTATATTGCAAGGTCGTGCTCCACACCTCCCGGCCGCTGGCGGCGTCGAACGCGCGGAAGCGGCGGTCGTCGGTGGCGCCGATGAAGACCAGCCCGCCCGCCGTCACGATCGGGCCGCCATAGCCGTTGTTGCGGCCGGTCAGCTGCTTGGCCTCCGGCAAGGCCTCGCTCAGCCCCAGCGGCACCGCCCAGGCGATGTCGCCCGTATTGGCGTCGACCGCGATCAGCCGGCCCCAGGGCGGGCGGATGCAGGGCAGGGTCACGGACTTGCCGGCGGCGTCCTTGTAGCTCGCGCTGAACGAGGCGTAGGCGCCCGGACCCGACAGATTGGCGCGGTCATATGTCTGGTCCGATCCGGCCGTGCCGCGGCCATAATCGGCGCCCGGCCGGCGCCGCTCCATGTAGCCGATCGAGCCGCCTTCGCTCGTATTGATGTAGAGCAGGCCCGTGGCCGGGTCGGCCGCGGTGCCGCCCCACAGCGCGCCGCCGTTCATCGGCAGGTTGATCGACGCCTTGGGCGGCCTGCCCTCCTCGCGCAGGAAATAGGGCGTGAACGGGCCGGCATTGTAGAAGCCGCCATAGTCGGCCAGCAGCTTGCGGCAGGCGGCGGCGTGCGCCTCGCCCGTGTCGGCGGCGGAGACGATGTCGCGTTCGTCCCATGTCTTGCGCGACAGGGCCACGGGCTTGCGCGGGATCGGCTGCGTCGGCGCATACCACTCGCCCGGCACGTCGCCCTTGGCCACCGGCTTCTCGTCCACGCCGAACACGGGGCGCCCCGTGTGGCGATCGAGGATGTACATCAGGCCGGTCTTGCCCGTCTCGGCCAGCGCCTCCACCCGGCGGCCCTTGACGCGCGCGTCCACGAGCGTGGGCGGGGCGGGCAGGTCCGAATCCCACAGGTCGTGGTGGATCGTCTGGAAGTGCCACTTATACTTGCCGGTGAGCGCATCCACCGCGACCACCGAGTTGCCGAACAGGTTGGCGCCCGGCCTGGTCGATCCGTCGTAATTGGGGGAAGGCCCGCCGACCGGCATGAACAAGGTGCCCGTGCGCTCGTCCAGCGTCATGAACCAGTCCCACACGTTGACGCCCGATCGCTCCTTCCAGCTGTCGCCGCCCCACGTCTCGTGGCCCACCTCGCCCGGCCGGGGCACGGTGTGGAAGGTCCACAGCGGCTGTCCCGTGACCGCGTCGAACGCGCGCGTGTCGCCGGGCTCGCCCTTGATCATCTCCTGCGTGTTGGCGCCGATGATCAGCACGTTGCGGAACACGGTCGGCGGGCCGTTGTATGCGGGCGCGATGGCGATGCCGCCGTCCGCGCCGAAGCCCGCCGCGGGTGCGCCCGTGCGCGCGTCCAGCGCGACGATCCGCTTGCCGCTGGAATAGAGCACGCGCGGCCCGTGGCCCGCATCGCCCGGCCACCACGACACCGTGCGGCGCGCGGCGCCGTCGGCCACAGCGTGGCGCCACAGCTCGCGGCCGGTGGCGCCGTCCAGCGCCACCACGGCGTTGCCGATCGGATAATAGAGGATGCCGTCAACCGCGATCGGCGTCGCCGACTGGATGATGCCGCCGCCCCCTTCCGGATGCGCCTTGAACGACCAGGCGGTGGCGAGCCGGCCCACATTGGCGCGGGTGATCTCCTTCAACGGCGAATAATGCTGCCCACCCGCATCGCGCGCGTAGCGCGGCCAGTCGCCGGGCGCGTCAGTCGCGCCAGCCTCTGCCGCCAGCGCGGTCGCCGCGAAAGCCGCCAATAGGACCGACCGCCCGACCATGCCCATCCTCCCCCTTATAACTTTGCGTTTCCGCCGATGTAGAAGCGGCGGTCGAACACGTCATGGCCTTTTCTGTCACAGCGCACAGATAAACGGGTGCGCACGCATGGCTACGCCGCCGACTTCCCGATACCGCCTACCACCAGCGCGAGAGCGGCCCGTTCGAGGCTGGCGCTGTCCGCAGGCAGGCCGCCGTCGAGGGCCAGCGTCGCCATGCCGTGCACGGCCGCCCAGCAGGCGAGCGCCGCCGGCTCCGGTTGGTCGGGCGAGAGCTCCCGCACCCGGCGCACCATCACGCCATAGGCATTGTCCTCCACCGGCGGCGGACCACCATCATGCCCGGCGAACATCAGACGGAACAAGGCGGGGTGGGCGCGCGCGAAGGCGAGGTAGGCCTGGCCCTGCGCAACCAGCGCGGTGCGGGCGTCCGGCTCCCGATCCGCGGCGTGAAGCGCCGTCCGCAGGGCATCGAAGCCTTGCATCGCCACCGCTTCCAGCAGCGCCGCCTTGTCGCGGAAGTGGCGGTAGGGCGCCATCGCCGACACGCCCGCCTCGCGCGCCACGGCGCGCAACGCGACGTCGTCGCCCCGCTCCAGCGCCGCTAATGCCGCGGCAAGCAAGCGGGCCCGCAGGCCGGACGATTTGTGTTCGCGATTGTTTACATCGTACACAGGACACCTTACGTGTACGGTGTAAGCAGCAAGGAGCCGCATGATGCAAGCACCTGTTGACCGCCGGTCGGTGGACCTGTCCGCCTATCCCGACCTCGTCATGATCATGCTCGGCTTTCGCGTGAAAGGCTGGCGTGGCCTGCTCGCCATGCGCCGGATCGGCCCCGGGCTGAACCGGATCGCGCGCAACGCTCCGGAGGGGCTGCTGGCGCACGAGGCCATGCGGTTCGGCCTGACCCACTTCGGCTTCCGCCAATATTGGCGCGACATGGACGCGCTCGAGCGGTTTACCCGCGGTGACCCGCATGCCGGATGGTGGCGGGACGTGCGCGCGCTGTCGGCCGGCGCGGGCTTCTGGCACGAAACCTACCATGCGCGCGGCGGCGTGGAGGCGCTCTATGTCGCCATGCCGGATCCGGTCGGGCTGCAACATTTCGCGCCCGAGCGCCGTCCGGTGGGGCCGTTCATGAGCGCGCGCGCACGCGTGCAGGGCGGCGCAGCCGCAGCGGCTTAGTCGCCGTCAGGGCCGGACGAGCGCGGACCGGACCGACACCCCTCGACGCAGGCCCAGCCGCGGGTATCTGGAGGAGATGTCCGGGGACCATCTTGCATGAATCGACGCGACTTCTGCCTTGCCTCCGCGGTGACCGCGCTGATGCCGTCCAGCCCCGGCGTTGCCGCGGCACCGGGCGAGGAGGACGCGCGCCTGTCGTCGCTGCTGGACAGCTTCTACGACACCGCGCTCGTCGAGGCGCCGGAGCTCGCCACGTCGCTCGGCGTCGACAGCGGCGCGCGCGCCGCGTTGAAGTCGCGTCTGCGCGACGCCTCCCTCCCCGCCGTCGATCGCCGGCGGCGGATCACGGACGATCAGGTCGGCGCGCTGCAACGGATCGACCGGACCCGGCTGAGCGCCCGGTCCAGGATCGACTATGATTCCGTGCTCTACGACCGCACCGCGACCCGGCGCGCCAACCAGCGCTTCGCCTATGGCGGGGAGGCCGGTGGCGGGCCCTACGTCGTCAGCCAGATCGACGGCGCCTATATCCAAGTGCCGGATTTCCTCGACAGCCAGCACACGATCGCGACCGCGGCGGACTGCGAGGCGTATCTCGCGCGGCTGGACGGGTTCGCCCGGCTGCTCGATCAGGAGGGCGAGCGCGTCCGCCGCGACGCGGCGCTTGGCGTGGTTCCGCCCGACTTCGCGCTTGCCGGCGCCCTGAAGCAGACCGCGCTGCTGCAAGTGCCGGCGGCCCAGTCGACGCTGGTCTTGTCGCTCGTCCGGCGCGCCCGGGAGAAAGGCATCGCTGGCGAGTGGGACAGGCGGGCGACCGCGATCTTCGAGAAAGCCGTCGCCGGCGCACTCGATCAGCAGGCGACCCTGATCAAGGCGTTGCAGCCGAAGGCCGTGCGCGATCCCGGCGTGTGGCGCCTGCCGGACGGCGACGCTTACTATGCCGAAGCGCTGCGGATGCAGATCACCAGCGACATGGATGCCGACGAGGTGCACCGGCTGGGCCTCGACCAGACGCGCGACCTTAACGCGCGCGCCGCGACGCTGTTCGCCCGCATCGGGCTGACCAAGGGCACGGTGGCGGAGCGGTTTGCCGAGCTGTTCCGCGATCCCCGCTACCTCTACCCCGACACGGACAAGGGGCGTGCCGACGAGATCGCCGCCCTCAACGAGCTGGTAGCGGCCATGCAGCGCAAGGTGCCGGGCTATTTCGGCACGCTGCCTAAGGCGCCGCTCGAGATCCGCCGTGTGCCGCCCGCCAGCGAGGGCGGCATGTCGACCCATTACACGCCGGCCAGCATGGATGGCACGCGTCCCGGCATCTACTGGCTGAACATGCGCGACATGGGCGAGGTGCCGTTCTGGATCATGCCCACCACCACCTTCCACGAAGGCGTGCCCGGCCATCATTTCCAGATCACGCTGCAAACGCAGGCGGCTTTGCCCGACGTGCGCAAGATCATGTTCTTCAACGCCTATGCCGAGGGCTGGGCGCTCTATGCCGAGCAGGTCGCGCAGGAGATGGGCGTCTTTGCCGAGCATCCGGCGTGGGAGCTCGGCTACCTGCACGACGCGCTGCTTCGCGCCGGGCGGCTGGTGACCGACACCGGCATCCACGCCAGGCGCTGGTCGCGGGACAAGGCGGTCGCCGTACTGCACGAGACGGACGGCGATCCCCTGCCGCTGTGCGGGCAGGAGATCGAGCGCTACGCCTGCTGGCCGGGCCAGGCCTGCGGCTACATGGTCGGCAAGGTCACCATGCTGCGGCTTCGCGACCGAGCGCAGCGAACGCTTGGCAAGCGTTTCGATCTTCGCCGCTTCCACGATGCCGTGCTGCTCAGCGGCTCCATGCCGCTGGCGGTGCTGGAGGCGCGCGTCGAGACCTATATCGCGGAAGCCCGGCACGCCTGATCCGCCGCTGCGGCGGACCCTCTATATTCAGTGGAAGCGCTCGCCGCGCCTGAGCTGCTCCAGGATCAGCTGCATCCTGCGCGCGCGCGTCTCGGGTCGCTTGGCCGTCTGCAGGCGGTGGTAGATCGGGTACAGGTTCTTGCGGTCGAGCGTCCGGAAGAAGGCCTCCGCCTCGGGCAGGGCCGCCAGCGCGTCCAGGAAGTCCTGCGGGATGACCATGGCGGCCGACCCCTGATACGCATTGGCCCAGCGTCCGTCGGCGCGCGCGGCCTCGACCTGCGCGATGCCGGCGGGGGTCATGCGCCCTTCCGCCATCAGCCGGTCGGCATGGTCGCGGTTCCTGGCGGACCAGCTCGATCCTGCCCGGCGCGGCGTCAGGCGCTGCAGGTAGAAACGTTCGTCGCCCGAACGCTTCACGCCGTCGATCCAGCCGAAGCGGATGGCTTCCACGACGCAGTCGGTCCACGTGACCGAACGCTGTCCCGAGCCCGCCTTGTAGATGCGCACCCACAACTCGCCGCGGGTCGCGTGATGCTCGGCGAGCCAGGAGGCGAGATCGCCCGGCTCCTCGAACGGGAGGGCATCGTCCTGGAGAAGCGTCATCGCCTGGGGTCCACGTCGCGCGACACCGTACGCGCTGGCGGACTGATCGCAACGGAAAAGGGCAGCCCTTGCGGACCGCCCCTCCCGAACTCGCCTGACCGGCCGATCAGAACTTGAAGTTGACGCCCAAGTAGAAGCTGCGGCCGAACACGTCGTAGTTGTTCGTGTCGAAGCTGCCGCCCTGCAGGTTGGGCGCCACCACGCCAGGGTTGCGGCCGTTGAGCGGCGGCGCCTTGTCCAACAGGTTGTCGACGCCGAACCGGAGGGCGATGTCGCGCGTGACCGCGACATTGCCCTGCAGGTTGAACAGGTCGTACGACTTCGGCACGCCCGTAACCGTGCTTGTCGGCACCTGGACCTTGGTGATCGAGCGGATGCTCGGCAGGTGGCGCCATTGCAGGCCGAGGAACAGCGGCCCGAGCTTGTAGCCGAAGGTGGTGAACACCTTGTAGCGGTAGCTGGAGCCGTTGAGGCCGTTGAAGTTCGGCCCCTGGCTGTTGGCGAAGTTCAACGTCGGATCGGCGGCGATGGCCGCCGCGCGGAAGTAGCGCAGGTAGTTGAACACCGAATTCAGGCTGAACGTGCCCGGCCCGATCGGGAAAGCCCAGTCGAGCTGGATGTCGATGCCGGACGTGCTGAACCGGCCGTCATTGGCGTAGGTCAACGAGATGTTGCCCAGCGCACCCGTGGCGTTGCGCGGCACGGCGGCGCAGGCCGCGACATTGGCGTCGTACGTCGGATTGAAGAAGGGATCGTAGCAATTGCGCTGCAGGATCAGGTCGGACTGGACGCCGATCGCGTCCGTCACCTTGATCTGGTAGTAATCGGCCGACAGTCGCAGGCCGCGCAGCAACGGATTGTCCCGGAATGGCGAGGAGATGACGATACCGGCGGTGATGGTCTTGGCCGTCTCGCTGTCCAGGTTCGGGTTGCCGCGCAATGTCGGGAAGATGTTGCCGCCCGTGCCCGCGCTCTGCGGTTGGTTGACCAGCTGGCGCAGCGTGGTGGGCGTGACGCCGGCGGCGGTGAGCGTGCGGTAATCCTGCCCGTAGTAGAGCAGGTCGGCGTCCGGATTGCCCGACCGCTCCAGGTTCTGGCCGCACAGGTTGATCACCTGCTTGTAGCCGTTCGGGTTGGAGGCGGGATTGGCCGAATAGCGCAGCGGATTGAGCGTCGAGCAGAAGTCGCCGCCCTGCCCGCCGGTGAAGGTCTGCTGCGCCGCCAGGTACAGCTCGGCGATGTTTGGCGTGCGCTCGGCGCGGTTGTAGCCGCCGCGGAAGCGCAGCCAGTCGGTCACCTGCCAGTCGCCGAGGATCTTGTAGGTGTAGGTCTTGCCGACCGTGCTGTAGTCGGACATGCGGCCGCCGAGCTCGAGATCGAACTCCTTCACGAACGGCAGATTGGAGAGCACGGGCACCAGCAACTCGGCATAGAATTCGTGCACGGTGATGCGCCCGCGCGAGTTGCCCGACGGATAGATGCCGACCGCCTGCTCGATGAAGCTCTCGCCCTGCGTGGTCAGATTGTCGTTCTGGAA
>Ga0325400_1001860_pt1 | contig 17867 bp, 6 predicted proteins | sample PopdelMetagenome_2_FD_205662 | JGI IMG/M metagenome (GOLD analysis project Ga0325400, IMG submission 205662) | Populus deltoides microbial communities from Bellville, Georgia, United States - Xylem-PdKOR-R1 | ecosystem: Host-associated > Plants > Phyllosphere > Stem > Wood/Secondary xylem... | reverse complement strand
CAAAACACTAAATGGATTACAAAATTACCTATTGCTATACCTTTGATGCCATCTATTTCACTCTCTCGTTTCTAACAGTTATCTCCATAGGCCTCGGAGAAGCACTTAAAAAACTGATTTAATTGGTGATACTTTATTTCGGAGATTGTTACATGTTTGGTGTGCCAACTTTTTGATTTTATCTATTTGAGTGTTACTGCTTTTATTTTTGTTATTTAAGCATGTGTACCTTCTATTTGTTTTCTAATCAAGTGCTTCTATTAGATCTGTTAAATATATATAACATGGAAATTGACATCTGACATCTTGACGTGTTCACCAAGTGTGCGTGAATTTTTCCATTTATTTCTAATTGAATCTTTTAACTTTTATTTCTAAGCCAATGCACAACTTTTAATACAGGTATGGTTTCTAAGCAAACCAATGTGTTTCACCATTAGACGAAGGCCAGTCCAGATAATGAGTAGTTATACTAGAAAGCAACTGCTTACAGCATATTTTCCAATGAAATTAAAGGCAATGGGAAATTTTACTTGATTATTAACAAAATCAAATTATGTCCAGAGTAAGTTTTACCACTATATTAACGGTTAATGATGTGCCACCCCTTTCAATCTGTAATTCGATCTTTTTGTCAACACTGTCATCAAGCAATGCCTCCAATTTTAAAAACTGAGTAGTCACCTGCAATAAAGACATTTGTCAAAAACAAAAATCAACATATCAATCACTACAGGAGATGTAGATAAAAAGAGATTCTCTATTTCAGTAGTATCATCTTCTACATGATCCCAGTCAAAATCCTTTGGATACATGAGAAATGGAAAAGTCAAGTAAAGCACGTTAAGAACTCCCACCAGTGATTTTAAAGCCTAAGCTGGACCTGCCCATTTGACTATTAAGAGTTAACCATGGTGTTTTGGATTGCATGTAAATCAACTAACCAAGATGCTACCTTTGGTTTAACCTAGTCTTTGGACAATTCCCAAACAATAGAAAGTTGTCCTGACCTAAAAATGATAAATAAGTGCAGCCTCTGAATGTTGACTAGGTAAATGTATGGTAGAGAAGTCTGATTCTCATGCATAGACAAGTGTGTTAAAGAAAAAAAGGGGGGGAAGCATATATAAATCTCATATCTAAAGAAGGAAAGAAGAGGACATACAGGGAAAACAAAATAGACAATAAAAGACAAGAAAAAACAGAGAAAATACTATCATGTTCTTGTATATATAATGGCAAGTCAGCTATAAAATCAATGTAGAGATTTACATGCAATGCATCAAGATTATTCATTGCAATGGATCAAGATTCAGTGGTCTGAGATTGAATGCATAACTTACTTCCCCATTCACACGCACAAGCACATCCCCTGACTCCAATTGCTTATCAGCTGGCCCACATGGCACCTGAAGAAGTTCATGATATTAGGAATGATAAAGATAGTTCTTTGACAATCTTCAATTAAAAAACACAAAAATGTGCTCACCACAGAGTCAACAACCAACATTCCAGTTTCACCTGGTGCAGAGGCTTGCCGCACCATCTAAACAAGACAGCAGAATGAGCCACCCGCCATTATTCTTAACAATTCTATGCAAGGAAGAAATACCTGCTCTGTTTCATTCGGAAGACCAAGCCGGCGTGTCTCATCAAATCCTTTATGGAGAAACGTTACCTATATCATGAATAGCTAAACTCACGTGAAATTATAAGGAAAAGAAAAATCCATATTGTAAATCAACATACAAATAGGATAAAAAAGCAAAGCATCCATATTGCTAAAACCAAAAGGTGGGATGATAAATTTATTACCATTGCAGGGGACCAAAACATTTTATTGAAAACTATTTTCAAGACTTTTTAAGACATTAGCTTAGTTTTTATTTGATAAAACAGAATGAAGGACTACAGAGCAAGGGGGCTAATGTTTTCATCTTCCAACAAAGTATAGTTTTACTGCCAAATATGATCTTTTCCACGTAGTTAGCATTAAAAGAAATCTGGCCTAATGTCAAATGCAAAATTTCCATCTATGTTCTAGCATAATGCAGTATAATACTTGAAGCCTTCAAGAAGCATGAAAGTGACATCAACTACAGACCTGAAGGGTGCCACGAGGTATAGAAACTGCTTCCCATTTGTTTTTACAAGCATCTTTGGACCTCTGGAGAAATGTCAATGCCCTAACAACCTGCAGATCAAGTAATTATGTGATTCAGTGCCCAGGAAACACATAATTTTATTCAAAATCAGGTGCTTATGTAAAATTAAAGGCTTCATATATTGCAAACCAAAGTAACAAAGAATGGAAGACTTGAATTTTCATTAGACACCCTGCTGCATGAGTTACCATCCATTTCAGATGAAAACTTAAACAGACCATAATGCATTAAGCCATTAAATAATAACATACTCTCTCTAAATGTAAATAGAAGGCTGATGAAGATGATACACTGCCCCCCGCGTTCAAGGCCACAGCCCTCCCTTGCTTATCAATCACCGGGGAACCACTAGAACCACGCTTAGTTCCGGAGGCCGCCTGAAATTAAAGTGAAACAAATATTAAAGAACAGTTTATTAAATGGTTTATTTGGAGAAGTTTTATTGCACATAAAGAACCAATTGACTGTTTGGAATCTGCTACTCATAAGATTTAGGCTTATCCCTCAGAGTCATAACCTTGTATAAGGATCTTAGAGTAGGGACTAGTAGGTGGTTCAGTTACTACCTGTGATGGTACCAAACTGCTTGAACCAGGGAATATTCGTCGGAGTAGATAACAAGCTCACACTGAGCTGGACATTAGAAGTATCACTGCATATGTTTTAATTTTATATTTTTTATGTATAAAGGCAATTTGAAATAACAAAAGAAAAAAAATGGCTGTCAACAATAAACAGCAAGATATGGATCTTTCAGTGGTTACAACCACTGAATAAATCTTCCATGCAACTATAAGGAAAGGAGAATGGGATATGCCAAACTAGGGCAGTAAGAAACCATTAAATGAAACCTAAATCAGTTCAGACTTCATCTTTAAAAGGCACCAATGTCAAAGTGTCAAACTAATAATAAAAGGAAAATGAATTATCGATTCTGAATTCAAAATGATTCAAGCCATAGATAACTGTTTGCCTAAGATTGCCAGCATGATGAATTAAACTACTTACTTGCATGTAGAAGGTATTGAAGTCATTATAACCATCTCTGCACCAAACAATAGTCATTGTTAATCTTTATGATTAAGCATCTACAGGTCGGTTGACTGAGTTTCCAAATATCATGGACTAGTTAACACTATGATACTAACTTATTGTTCAAGTATAGTTTGAAGAGATAAGATGTGCCAAATAAAACCATAGAAGTAAAGCTAGAAAATTTAACATCACTCCACTTGCAATTCAGAAATAAATACTTTATGGAACATTCCAAGGGCGAGCTTATAACCAATTCATCTAGTTAGCTGTTACTATTATGTGGGGATGCGTGACCTTTTTCCTTGCAAACACATACATGATTTATTACCCACGTACAGTTATAACTTTCTGGAGATACATATTAGCTTAAAAAAATCACGCAACATGATAAATCACACAAAATCCCTATAATCATCACTCATAGATAGCATGATGGACAATGAAGTCATCTACATATAATAACAACTTGCAACTTTTAGCAAGGGATTCAAGCAAAAGATTAGTGAAGTTGCTATACCTTCTATAAGTAGGTGCATTTCGATCCAAACGAGCAAGGGTACCGGCCAAAATGGAAACCTATGAAATTGATGTTACCAGCACTAATTAGAAACTAATAACTTGACTCTCAAAACCTAAATAAGTACTAAAACCCCAACCAACTAGCAAATTTAAAGGTGCAAATTCTCATATACAAGTTTTGGTAAACAAATAAATAACAAAATGAGAAGTAATGACTACCTTCTCGCAGCTATCATTGCCGATAACTCTGATTTCAAGCCCAACAGAAGCAGCTTCTGGGGCAAGAGGAATCTCCTCATACTTGTGAAATTGTATTGCACTAGGATCATAACGAAAGAATCCAAAATCATGAACCTGATAGAAATTGGAGAAACATAGTATATTAGTGTAACTCATGTTATGCAAAACTAAACAAACCCCATTTTTGTAGTCTTTACAATATGCAAATAAAATACAAAAAATAAAAACTCACAGGGTCTCTGTAAATCGGATACACTGGAATTTCTTCATTGTTGACAAATATAGCCTGGGCAACTACAGGGCCTACAACACCACAACCATCATAATTGAAAAAAAATTTAAAAAAATAATAACAATAATAATTAGGATTTACATTCCAAAAACAAATAATTAAACAAGTAATTCATATAGATTATCAAAAGTATATTTAAGAAAATAAACTCAAAACAAAAATTGAAAAGGCAAAAATGTAAATTCATAATGCAAAATGTTTTCCTCGTTAAGCATTCTGTCACGTTCCCCAAACAACCAACCTCATCAACGAATAATCGACGAGAGAAAATTGCAATCACAAAACCACAGATTTTTAACCAAAAAGAAAAATAACACAAATATCAAGGGCAATAAAGTAAATCCACTTCAATCATTCGCATAATACCAATCTTACCCTTTTTCCCGCGTTTTTTTTAATAACCAAAAATAAAGAAAAGCAAAAAGAATTCAACGATCAACAAGCACAATCACAACAAGAAGAATGATCGAGTAGTGATAGTAGAAATTACCAGGCTTGACGACATGTCGGTTAGTGAGAATGATACCGCGATTCTTATCAACAACAAACCCAGTGGCGGACCCCGAGGAAGGAAGTTCGGTGTCGAAGGAGCGACACGCGGTGGTTTGCAAAACCACCACAGCGGGGACCACCTTGTTGATGGCGTCTCTCCAGTCGTCGGTTATGACTTCCTTCTCTGGTGGCAACTCACTATCTAACTCAACCTGATCAGTCGATTCCTGGCTTCGTAAGTCCATGGATTCCATCTCTGACTCTAATATCTCTCGCGAATTTGAGTCTTCCATTCTTAAAATTGGAAATGGGATTGGAAGAGGAGCTGATTGACTTGGCCTCCCTTTTAAGTCGTTACGGGAGCAGGTACAGTTTTGGAATTTGCAATTTGTCTTTTTTTTTATGGCAAAGTGTTGGTGGTTTTGATGATAAATACGATGTCAATGTCGTGTAAAAGAAGAGCAGTTTATTTAACCCTCTCTGCTGCGGGTAATAATTTTTAAAAAAACAATAATGATTATGGATGTAACTTTTCAGAAAACTCACTTTTTAAAATTTTATTTTGTTTATTTGATATTAAAAAAATTAATTAATAAAAAATATTTTTCATTCAAATAAAAATTTGACTTGATTTTCAGAAAAACTTTTCCTAAAAAATTTAGGTAGAAAATATTTTTCAGAAATTATAAAAAATTTAAAAATATCATATTATTTACTGATTATATCAAATTTGATTCTCAAACTTTTGATTGTTATATATATTTTATTTTGAATATTTATTTTTCAATTTCATCTTTTAAAATTTAATTTTTATATTAACTTTTGTCCTTATTTTTATAATTGTTATTTGCTTTTTCCTTATCTTTTTTTTATTGAAATTTTTTATGTATCAAATTTGGTCATCATTCTTTTAATTATTACTTATTTTATTTAAAATAATTTATGAAATGTCAATTATTATTATTTTAATTTCTTCATCTTTTATTTTTTTTATTTTTTAGATTTAATCTCTATTATTTTGATTATTATTTATTTTATTTGAGATAATTTATGAAATTATATTTTTTTCAACTTCATTCTCATTCAACTTTTTAATTTATAAGATTTATTCCTCATTATTTTAATAAACTTGGGAAAAATAAAACATTAATAAGTTATTTTCCAACTCATTTTCCATGACATAACCAAATACTGGAAAGTGTTTTCCAATTTATTTTTCATTACACTGTCAAACATCAGAAAATAATTCACTTTCTCAGAATTCACTTTCCAACAGAAAACTACTTTCCAGCAAACAAACAGGTATAAATTATTTTAATATAAAAAATTTAAAGTATAAATTTAAAAATCTATACAAATATCTTGTTAAATAAATTAGTAACTGTTTATGTAAATAAACATGGAAAAATTGTAAATAATAACAAAAAAATAATAAAATTAAAAATAAATATAGATGAAGATAAAGATATTCAATTAAACAATTATTCTACCAAACAAAATTAGATATTCATCTAATTGTGTTTATTGAACTTGTTTATTAAAATCAATAAAAGATAAATCCACTACCTAAAAAACTCATGATTTAAAAAATAAACACAAATAAAATTGATTAAATAAACTCATGCCCTAAGATAATATTATACAATGTCAAACACATCAGCAATATTATTTAAAAATGAATATTCTTTTTATTTAAAAAAAAGTTCATTTATATAAAACCAAAAAATAAATCTAAATGAATTAGCATAACATTTTAAAAAATCAAACACAAACAAAACAACTCTAAAAATACTTATATTAAAAAATAGCACGCAAAAACCCGTTATTTGAATTATAAGACTGGTATAAACTCATAGAAAATAAGTGCAAAGCGATAAGATCTTATGAGGTCAAATCTCCAACAAATCAAATATTGAAAGATGAAATCAAGAAAAAAAATCAATTACACAAAAGGATTTAAAAAATTAGAGTGAAAAAAATATATTAGAGTGTAAATAAAAATTTAATTTGATATGCACTCTGTAGTGAGTTGTGATTTTTCTTTTTTAAAAAAACTCTTGAATATATACACTATTTTGATATGTTTTTTTTTTTACATAATAAAAATTATAAATTAAAATAAAAACTTTATCCACACATCTAATAATCATCTATGTAAATAAATAAATAAATAAAAATAGTTAACAATAACTAAAAGAGAAACTGAAAAAATTAAGAGATGAACATAGATCAAAATATTTGATCTTACAAAATAAGATATTTATTTATTTGTGTCCACTAAATTTGTTCATTAAAATAAATAAAAAATAATAGAAATAAAAATCAGTGTTATTAAACCCGGACCGGCCCAGCGGGTCGACCCGGGGGCTGGACCAGTCAAGGTTTGTCAAAAGACCGGTCAGTGCAACGACTCGGTCAAACCCGGTCGACCTAGCGGGTCAACCCTTAACCCGGGTGAGAACTGGCCAAGACCTGGTTTTTTTTTTTTCAAATGTGAGATTTGAAACCCATTAGTATATATACACTATATTCCCAAGAAAAAAGATATGTTTTTTCAATGTGGGATAAAAAACTTTTTAGTTTAAATACTTCAACTTAAAAGAATAACATAGTATCTTTTTAATGTGGGATTTGAAACCCATTGGTATATATACTCAATATTCACAAGAAAAAAACTATGTTTTTTCAATGTGGATTTGAAACCCGTTAGTATATATATATATACTGTTTCCAAGAAAAAAATTATCTTTTTTCAATGTGGGATTGCAAACTCATTAGTATTAATACTCTATGTTCCCAAGAAAAAAGTTATGTTTTTTTAATGTGGCATTTGAAACACATTAGTATATATACTCTATGTTCATAAGAAAAAAACTATATTTTTTCAATGTGGGACAAAAAACTTTTTTGGTTTAAATACTTCAACTTAAAAGCTTAACATAATATCTTTTTAATGTGGGATAAAATATTTTTTAAACTTCATTATTTACAATATGTATAGCTTATATTTACATGAATTGTTTTCTTAATTTTTTCATATAAATATTAAAAATTTAATTTTTTTAATTTTTTTGAGTTGATCCGGGTTGACCCGAGTTGACCCAGGTCGACCTATGAAACCCGAGACCCGGCCCCTTGGCCGGGTCAACCCCCGGGCCGGGTTTAATAACTATGATAAAAATACATATAAAACATAATGATTAAAAGAAATATGCATTGCCGAACATATAATAAATATTATTTCAAAATAATAATTTTTATTACAAAACAAAACCTACTTGTATAAAGTAAAATAAAAATAAAAAATCAGCAAAAATTAAACATAAAACAAAACAAGTTTTTTAAAAAAATAACATTTATCCAAAAACAGCTTGAAAAACTCGTGGTTTAGGTAATAAGATTAAGACAAACTAATATAAAAGAATATGAAGGTAACCACATAAAAATGCAAAATAAAAAGAGGAAAAAAAGAATTTCTAACCATATTAACAACTAAAACTTATGACCCATATTATTAAATTGGAAGCATGACAAATTAAAAAATTATGAAGCTCAATCCCAAATAAATAAAACACCAAATGATGTAACCGGGAAAAATATTAACCACATAAAATAATTTAATTAAAAAATAAGGGTGGAAACCGAAATAAAAAATAAATTTGAGGGCACTAAAAAATTAAATTGTAGGGTTAAATTGAAAAGAAAAAACAATTAACGAAAGAAAAAAAATTAAAAGAATGAAAGCTAAATTAAAAAATATATATAAACTTTGATTGAAGGATGAAATTGAATACTAATAAAATTTTAACAAAAGAATAAGGATAGAATTGAAGAAAACAATATATGACAAATTGTAAATTTAAGAACTAAATTGAAAAATTTTAAAACTTTTCTAAAAGAGCCAAAGACTAAAATAAGCACTCAAAAACACAAGGACTGAAATTGAAAAACAAAAAGAAAAGAGGACAAACATGTACTTTAACTGTGAAACCCTTGGAAATTTATAATTTAAATATGTAAATGTGTAAACATCAGACTGAAAGTGGTAATATTTCAATGAGTGATGGAAACCAAAATTAGAAATAATAGATAAATAATGATATTTAATAAAAGAGATGACCTTCGTAGAATGAATTTTGGTTTAGAATTCATAAGGACAGAGAAAGTAGTAACGTGTTTTGATGGATGAAATAATGAGAAAAATGACAAAATATTTTTTAGAAAATAAGTGAGGTAATAAAGAATACATTATAATAAATGATAGTACAATGAAAAGGGTAGGACTGAAGGTGCAAGCACCACTTAAAAATCAGTAATGTTATTTTGAAACGATAATAAGCCCGATAAATAAATAAATGTAGAAATCCTAAAATGAATACATTACAAAATAATTAAACGACCTTAAAGGTTTAGAATGATAATTGATATGATTTTTTTTGTGAAGATTAAACAAGAAAAATCTAGATTGTTTATGTAAAGTTATGAATTGACCAATTTTACATTAAGAAGCAGAGCTCCCAATCTAATCATCGGATCGGGATGAAATTTTGTATGAAGTCTATTAATATGTTTTCCTACCTTGGTTGAATATCTCATCCCAATCGGAGTTTGGTAAAGACTAGCGATTTAAACAAAAATAAACCAGATAGTTTACATGAAAAATAAAATAAAATACTTAAAAGCATGAAAGAGGGACAAAATTATAATTATGAAAAAAAAGGTGTCTATAAAACTGCAAAGAATCCACCATTTAAAAAAAAATAAAAGAAAAGAAAAGAAAAGAAAAGAAATAGAGAAAAGCAGATAAGGGGAGAGAGCTACAAATTTTGGAGAAAACCGCTCCGGTAGCTATATCTCTGGAATCCACCGTTGGATCATGCTGCTATTTGGATATGTTGTTCGCATTACACTCCTCTACTAACTGACCAGAGCGATTGGAAGGAACAGAATCCGGTTGACATAAATCATCATCTGGAATTTCATGGAAAACAAAAAGGAAACGCACTTGCAGGGCAATTTGGTCTCCGGCCGATTTCTCTCTCTTCCACTGTTGGATCATGCTCATTCTTGGATATATGGTGCGCCTAGATGTTACCTTCATTCTGGACGGTGGAGAACGAAAAATATTGCTCCGGCAAGGTTTCGTGCATGTTGAACAGTAGCTCGTCTATTTTCAAGTATGCTCGGGTTTCTTCAGATCTAGGGAGATTTAACCATTGGATCATTATGATTTTGAGATATATTATGCACAACTCTATGATATGTAGTCCGACCGTTGGGTTTGAAACAATAATTCGAGGTTGATGACTTATTGCCTTTTGAATATATTGCTAGTTTTGGCAAAATGTAGTAAGCTTGATTAAATACATGTTTTGATGAGATTAGAATTGTGTGGGTGTAGGTTTTATGGAAGATATAATGGTAAAATATGTTCTTGTTATTAGTATTATTATAGATTAATTGTGTATTCTTTATATGAGGGGAAGAATGATTATTGTTTAAGAATAGTAAGGAACATTGCTATATGAACATGTTGATTGAATAGAACATGTTGATTGAATAGAAAGCTAACTTGTTGGTTGTGTGGATATAAATGGGGTGGAACCATGAAGAAATTGAAATGAAAGAAATTTGGAAAATAAAACATATTTAAAGCTAGTCATAAGTGTTTTTAGCAAATGGTTAGTTAATGAAGGTTGTCATGGATCTCAATTAGTAGGGTGAAATTATTGTTGTGATAATGATCTGAGAATATTAATTATTAAGGTTTGCCGTTATGCTTAATCGCACGAGGAGAAAGCGAAAGAAAATGAATAGTTCATCATGTTGTTGTATTAATAATAATAATAATAGGAGAAATTTCAAAAGGAATGAGTTTTCTTATTTTGGTCTAATCTTGCTATATTGTAGAGGTAAGGAAATTGTTTGAATGTTTTACTTTAGAATTAGTTTGAATTTGTGATTTAATGATGTCAAATGACATTGGATGATGTTGATTTTGCATGAAAATAAGTTGGAAGTTGAAAAGGATTTCCAAGGAATGAAAATCCTCGTTGTCTAAAAATTTAGCTATAAAGAAGGGGCTATTGTGATTGTTGATTTTGAGCCTTAAAACAAAATAATTTGGAGTTGGTTTCTTCATAAAAGTTGTATCTCTATGTTTAGCCTTTCATAGAGATAAATCACGCCCAAAACTGAGTTTTACAACTTTAGTTATGATTAAGACACTAGATAGTGTTCTGGGTTGGTTAAGCTTAATTGATTGGAATTAGATAATTTTTAATCGTTGCTTGGAATTACTGTTGAGTGATGGTTTTGATAACAAAATTATAAGAATGAATATAAACATTAAAATGAGTAAGAGTATGAGATCTTAAAGAAAATTCCTTGTGATTAGTTTGAGAATACTTGTTGAATGAGAATTAAATGAAGATGTGATGTTGGTTGTATTATTGATAAAAATTAAATCCCTGGTGGTACAGGGAAAGCTGTGGGGACTGGACAATTGCATGGAGTGGCAGCATGTGCACCTATTCTAGGTAGGTGATTCATCGCCTTATTTTGTAATTATTAGTTTTTCTTAAATATTTGTGTTGTGTGTTTAATTGATGTTAAAAGAATGAAACAAATGAATAAGTTAAGTGATTATTACAAATGAGAATTATTGGTAATTTAAGAGAAATTACCAAAATTATTTGGCTAACAAAAGAGGTTAGCCGGGTGATGGGTAATTCGTATGGAATTACCGGATTGATTGTAGCAACCAAGATGGATTAGCTAGATTTCTTGGGTAATTCGTATGGAATTACCGGATTGATTGGCTAACAAGGAAGTTAACTGGATATTGGGTAATTCGTATGGAATTACCGGATTGATTGCCTAACAAGAGAGGTTAGCTGGATGATGGGTAATTCGTATGGAATTACCGGATTCATTGGCTAACAAGGTATGGAATTACCAGATTAATTGGCTAACAAAAGAGGTTAGCCGGATGCTAGGTAATACGTATGGAATTACCAGATTGACTTTGACAACTAAGATGGGTTAGCCAGCTTTCTTAGACAATTAAGAGAATTACCGGGTTTATTGGTTAACAAGAAAGTTAACTGGATATGGGGTAATTCATATGGAATTACAGGATTGATTGACTAACAAAAGAAGTTAGCTGGAGGCTGAGTAATTCGTATGGAATTACCAGATGTATTAGTAACCGTAGAAGGTTAACCAAAAGTGTGGGTAATTATATGAAATTACCAGAATTATTGGCAATCGAGATGAGTTAGCTGGATAGTTAAGTTTTGAAAAGATTATGTAAATTAATTGATTGAAGTTAGAAATAGTAAATTCTAAATGTTATGAGTAAAATAATTAATATATGATTAACATATTGAGTAAATTAATTAATGTGGTTATTGGGTAGATACAATGACTTGGAGATTGAAGGGGAATTGATAGATAATTGGTTACCATAGTGTTGGTGGCTAAGGATACATTACAATGATACTTAACACCATAATGATGATGGTTAAGGGCATAAATTGATACTTGGCACTATGATGAGGGTGACCAAAGTTATGTGAAGGATGTTTAGTGACCATAGTGTCGATAACTAAGATTGTGTGTAAATAATACTTGGCAACCGTGGTTACAATGCATATGATGTTAATAAGAAAAATAAAAGGGGTTCGGTACGAATGGAAGAATCAAATGGCATTGATTAGCCATCCAGGTTTGGATTGCTATTGGTATCGATGAAGTTTCATCGGTGCCAGTATTTCTTAAATTGATTAGTCTAGCCCAATATTAGAAGATTAATGATACTAATGAGATTTATTAGTTTCAGTGATTACCTTCTAGCAACAGATTCAGAAAAGGGAAAATATTGATTAGTTATTCCAAAAGAATGAGATAAACTAATAATACCAAGAGAGGAATATCTTGGTATCAAGTGAGAATTGATTTATAAAGAGATGGTGTTCGTAAACCGTTGAGTTGTGTTGAGATTTCCAAGATGGAATTATTCTTGGCAAATGAGATAGGATATTATATGAATATTGGTAATAGATGGAAAATATATGTTGTAAAAGAGTTTTATGCCTAATTTTATATACAAAAGAAATTTCGTAGAGATTATTGTCTGCCATTGTTATTGCTTGTTACTATCTTTTATATTTATGTGTACATGTTAATTTCTATTTTCAGGTCCATCAGGGTCGCGTCAAGGGTAATGCTAGTTTAGATATTTTTTGCTTTTGACTATGTAAATTATAAAACTTGAGATGTAATATTAATCCGTAAATTTGAATGTATGTCTTTACTCTAATGGTTTAAACTTTTAGTACCTATTTGACCATGCACATTTATAGTTGAAATTGAATCTTTCATTTGAACTATATTATATGATGTTATTGAATAAGATGTGTTGTGTTGATGATAATGAGTTGGGTGGAGATCCAGGATGATTGGGTCGTGATTTTGAGTTATGAGATGTGAGATATTAGAAGTGTAAACAGAGTATATGTCGATAACTTGGAACCTACTAGTATAGGGGAGACTCTGCCGAAATTTTGGTAGAAATTTTGGTGGAACCTGTATATCACAAAAAAAAAATTTACCTGAAAATTTTCAATATATCGCAAAAAAGAATGTAGAAAAACCAGGGTTGTTACATTAACTAGAAGAGAAAGAAAAGTAGGAAGAAGAAAGAAGAAACGACTGTCAACAACAAAGTGACAAACCACTGGTCCGCCACCGACACGCTCCACACCAGGAGGGAGAGCATTTGGCGATGCTTCCAGTGAAACGATAGAAGGCTATTTTCAAACAAACGGTGGCGTCGCATGCATCGTTGAAAGAGCATGGACCATATTTTGAAACCCGGCCAGGCGGTCGACCCAGGGCTGGAACCGGGCCGGGTTTAAGAAAAAATAGGGAAAGGCAAAACCCGGGGTGACCCAACGAGTTGACCCGCCAAGACCCTATTGCAACCCGTTGATTTTTGTTTTTTTACTAAAACAACGTCGTTTTGATTTTTAAAAAAATGGAATTAACCCAGGCGACTCGATGACTTAGTCAAAACCCAGAACCCGGGCCTTGGACCGGGCCGAGTTTAAAAATTATGGCATGGACACCACCAATGCTAGTGCGAGAAAATATGCACCAACAACTTTTTTGAATTTAATATTAAGAATAAATGTTAAATTACTAAAAATCCTTCTATAACCCTGAAAATAACAAATAAACCAATGTAAAAATATCTAAACACTCCTGAATGCATAGAAGCTATTTTTTCTTATCTAATGGCAAAGAAGTATTTTACTTATTTTAAAGTTTGTGCAAAGTCAAAAAACCCCTTGGCCAGCAGGTTTAAATTTCATTGACCTTGGGGGTAGAAGAATATTTTTACTGTACAAAATAATCTAAAAGGACAATAATACCCATGTTTAATCTTTTAATGACCATTGGGTCAGTGTGAAAGACCAAAATACCCCTATATCCCAACCTTCCAACTTTTTACTAAGGGGTATAAAGGTAAATTTATTGTATAAATCCATAATAAATTGTGTCTAATGCTATTCACCATGTGTTTTAGAGTTTTGTTAAATTATGGAGTCAATGGTTGTCAAATAAATGAATTTTAAAGTGAGAATTGATTGATTATTAAGAGGAAAGAAATTAAATAGCTATTGTTCATTAATTATTATTTTTGACAGATCAATCAGGATGAGAATATATGGTAGTTAAAGAAACTCGACCCAGCTTATGACTCGATTTAAGGCCTAGCTCATGAGTTAGGTAGAACAACATAAGGGTTATAAGTTGGTCTGGTCAACTTGCGGGTCAATGGGTTGACGCAAGTCTATTGGTTATTTCTTTAAAAAAAAAATTGTACTAGATAATGTCGTTTTGAATATTAAAAAAAAACTAAAATGATATTATTTTGAATTTTTTTTTAAAAAATAATCAAATCTCATTTAAATTTTAACTAGATCATTAAATTCAGGTTAACCTATCAAGTAACTAGGGTTTATCCAAGACAACTACATGAATGGTCTCAAATAAAACTCAAGTTGATCAAGGCTCGGGTAACAAGTTAGCTTATCAAGCTCAAGTTAGGTTCGAGAGCATCAAAATATATTCCCCATTCACACTTGATGTTTTTGCAAAAATATATTTAAATTAAAATTAATATATATATATATATATTCAGCATTAATATATCAAGATTATTTAAAAGATATCAATTAACAACACTTTTGAATATATTGTAACTATTTTACCCAACATTGCTTAAATCATGTTTTAACGTTAAAGTTATTATTGTATATCTTTTTTTTTTTTTTGATTTACATGAGGTGTCCGGGCTAGCTTACGCGCACCACGACTATTCCCCATGGCCCACTAGACATCCTGCAAGCCCAGGAGCAGGTAAGGCACCGCGGGGGTGACAGGCGTGCACATAGAGGTTCGAACCCGGGACGTGGGCGGAACAAGTCACACGATTGACCACAGCAGCTAGGCCCTCAAGTGCTATTATTGTATATCTTTATTTAACAAGTGGAAGCCCATTTCATGAAACAATTATTCTTTCTTCTTTTTGTAAATAGATGATAATTATAAGATTATTAATAAAAGCTAAAACACCATTGTAGCATTTAAGTGGAAACAATATTCACTAAAACAATGTTTATGTAGTTTTGCGATTTCCACCCAAAAAAACTAAAAATCTTAACACTAATTATATGGGATATTGAAATCGTTTTATGATATCTATTAGTCATTATTAAATTAATAAAATATGAATACATTTTTTTTAATTTTTAAAGCATAGAAACAATCAAAATATTCTTGGAAGCAAAAAAATTTAAAAATTAGCATGAAGAGGAATTTTTGTTTTTTCACAATAATTTTTTCATTATTATCAAGTTAGATGAATGACAATTTAATTTTGAATTAAATATAAAAAATAATAAAAAATAAAATAATAATGAAACAATTAAAATGCCCTTAAAAACAAAAAATAAAATAAAATTGGTACCAATAAAGCTTTTTCATCTTTTCACAATGTTTTTTTTAATAATCAAGTCATTCTAGAGACAATTTGATATTTGACTACATATAAAAATAAATATATAGACGCGTGTGACACTCTCTAGTGTATGGTTGACACCTATGTAATTTTGACAGCACATGTGGCGCCCACCAAATTCAAAAATACCCTTCCATCATGTTGTTGAAAGCACCACCATGTCCTCTTCTTGTTGGGGTTATGCGTGTCATCATAGTAGGATGGTTTGTTGCTAGTGGACTATTTTTTTTTCCTTCTTTTCTCTCTCATCCCTTGAAAATATGATTGGACTAGTTTTTGTTTTTGGTTTTTTTGTAGTTTTATTTGTTTTCAATTTTATCATTCAGTACCAATTTGTCATATATTTTTTCTAATTTGGTCTTTATTTTTTTAATTCATTTTTCTTTTCATATTTTACCCTTCAATAAAAAATTTGTTTGTATTTCTTATTTCAATCTTGATTCTCATTTTTTTTATTGTTTTTTTAGTCTTTTTAATAAATTAGTTTTTTCTTTTCAATTTCACCCTTCAATCAAAGATAAAAATTTATCTTGTATTTTAATTTTGATCCTCATTCTTTTAATTGCTATATTTTTAATCCTTTTGTATAATTATTTTTTTTAATTTTATCTTTCAACATTTAATTGATTAAAAATTGAGTTTCATAATTTTTCTAAATAGGGTGTTTTCAATTTAATGACATAGGTCATATGTTTAAAAAGCTAACACAAGTTGAAATTGTTTTTTTTTAATAAAAAAATAAGGCTTTATGGTTTTCATTATTTTTTTTCTATCAGGTTATCCCGATTTTATAATCTAGATCACAAATTTGATGAGATAACTTGAGCTGGCTCGATCCTGATTATCAAGGACTATGTTTGTTATGCTAACTTAGATCGACTCAGGATGATTTTTTGGTTTCTTTGTTTTACATAATTTGTGCTTTCATATTTAATGAAGTAAGAATTGAGTTTTAAAAAAAAGTATTTTTTTCCCATGTTATCATGATTATTTTTTTAATTTTATTTATCTACCATCATTATTATTTTTATCATCTAATTAAATAAAATCAATTTATTTGGTCCAATAAAATCTACATTCCGAGTCTTTTTTTTAAACGAGTTTACAACTCTTAAATATTATTTTTTATATAAAAATAAAAATGAGACCTACTGCGTGCCTACAGTTAACAGATTCTAAGAGGAATAAATTTTAAAGAAATTAAAACAACCATAAAGAGTGGTTGTTTCATATTCGTGCCATTCATGATCGATGATCATAATTAAAGTGTTGTTAAAGATATACAAGGCCAAAACCTTAATCATGCAGAATTAAGATTTATCTCCTCCCATGGTAATAATATACACTAGAAATCAAAACAACACAAGCATGCATGTGAAAGAGCAGCATCCGGACATGAATTTCCTAGGCACCGCTAGGCAGATGATGCCATATCAAGAGAAGCCAAGATATAACAAGACAATTTTATTGTTTAATAAAATCAAGTTTAGCGGAGACTATTTTATTGTTTAATAATATGATGTAGAGTATTTTTTTAAAAATATTTTTTAATTGAAAATATTTTAAAATAATATTTAAAAAAAATATAATTTTTTTAACATTAAGGTATTAAAACCATTGAAAAACACATAAACAAAATATCAATTTAATTTCTTTTTAAATTAAAAACAATTTAAAAAACAGAAGCTATCAAAATTACAACGAGCAAAACTATAGCTATCAAACCGAGACTGATAAATACGCTAGAATACCAGCAGTAGCAGCAGAGAAACCATGTAGTCAAGGTTTCTTGCAGAAAAAACCAGAATAAAACTCCACTAAGAACAGCATAGGGTGGAGACCAATCAGATAATAATCGAGATAATTGAAAGAAATCAAATTAGAAACTCGAAACTTAGACAAGTGCAGCTGAATCCTCAATCCCAAAAGATCCAGGGAATACCAAAATTTGATAGAACAATCTGTTTATCCATTCCTGCAATCTAATGCATTTATTGTATTCTTACGCCACATTGCGGTGTCTGGATCAAATCTC
>Ga0325400_1001859_pt1 | contig 17881 bp, 15 predicted proteins | sample PopdelMetagenome_2_FD_205662 | JGI IMG/M metagenome (GOLD analysis project Ga0325400, IMG submission 205662) | Populus deltoides microbial communities from Bellville, Georgia, United States - Xylem-PdKOR-R1 | ecosystem: Host-associated > Plants > Phyllosphere > Stem > Wood/Secondary xylem... | reverse complement strand
GGCCACATCCGGCGTACCCATCCCAGGTCGTGGCGCACCAGCCAGTGGTGCCAGAGCCCCACCGCGAGGTAGGCCGACATGTTGACCTCGCCGCGGTCGTCCTCGACCTCGCCCGCCACCAGCTTCATCGGCCACGACCCGTCGGCGTGCTGACGCGTCGGGACCCACTCGTACGCCGCGTGGGCGGCGTCGACCTCGCCGCCGACCAGCAGCGCCATGGCCGCCTCGACGTGGTTCCACACGTCGACGTGCTCGCCGACCGTCCACGGGACCGCCCCGTCGGGCTCCTGCATCGAGGCGATCGACGCCGCGGCACGGCGTACGTCGTCCGAGCCCATCACGCCCTCGACCGAGGGGAGGGCGGCGTCGGCCCCGGCAGCCGCCGTCACGCGGCGGGCTTGCGGAAGTACAGCACCATGCTCTTGCCGATGACCGGGTCGAGCACCCGGCCGGCCAGGCGCAGGACCCGCGGCTGCTTCATGATCTCCCACACCAGCAGCCGGTGGTAGGCCTTGGCGAGCGGGTGCCCGTCGTTGTCGACCCCGACGGCGCACTTGATCCACCAGTACGGCGTGTGGAGGCCGTGGGCGTAGCCGGTGCCGGTGTGCTCGAGGCCGGCGCGGGTCACCTTGTCGGTCAGCTCGGCGTCGGTGTAGATGCGGATGTGGCCGCCCTCGACCTCGTGGTAGGCCTTCGACAGCTTCCAGTTGACGATCTCGGGGAACCAGCGCGGCACCGAGACCGCCAGGGTGCCGCCGGGGCGCAGGACCCGGGCGAGCTCGGCGATGGCCGGGATGTCGGCGGGGATGTGCTCGAGCACCTCGGCCGCCACGACCCGGTCGAACTCGCCGTCGGGGAAGGGCAGGGAGAGGGCGTCGCCCTGCTTGATGTCGGCGTCGGCGCCCTCGGGTGCCTCGCCGGCCTCCTTCATGGCCCCGAACAGGTCCAGGACGCCGGCCAGCTCGTCGCCGTCCTGGTCGAAGGCGATGACATCGGCGCCCCGGCGGTACATCTCGAAGGCGTGGCGACCGGCGCCGCACCCCATGTCGAGCACGCGGTCGCCGGGGCGCAGGCCGAGCCGGTCGAAGTCGACGGTGAGCACGGGGTCAGTCCTCCTGGGGTGCGGCTGGGGATGCGGCTACAGATGCAGCGGTGGGGTCGCCGGACTCGGCGATCGCGCGGCGGTAGGTCTCGGCCACGGTCTCGGCCACGGCGCGCCAGCTGAAGCGCTCCCGGGCGCGTCGGCGGCCGGCGGCGCCCATGGCGGCGCGGCGTACCGGGTCGTCGAGCAGGGCCTCCAGGGCGTGCTGCAGCTCGCCCACGTCGCCGGGGGTGACCAGGTCGGCGCACTCCCCGTCGGGTCCGACGACCTCGGGGATGGCGCCGGCCCGGGAGACCACCAGCGGGGTGGCGCAGGCCATGAGCTCCGCGGTCGGGAGCGAGAAGCCCTCGTACAGCGACGGCACGCAGGCCACCTCGGCCGAGCCCATCAGGGCGACGAGCTCGGCGTCGGACAGCCCGTGGGCGAACGTGACGACGTCGGCGACGCCGAGCCGCTCGACCAGCTTCTCGGTGGGACCGCCCGGGCGGGGCCGGGTGACCAGGACCAGCTCGAGGGTGTCGCGCTCGACCCGCATCTTGGCGAACGCCTCGAGCAGGGTGGCGATCCCCTTCATCGGGGCGTCGGCGCTGGCCATGGCCAGGATCCGGCCGGGCACCCGCGGCGCGGTCGGCGGCGAGAAGCCCTCGTCGACCCCGAGCGGGACGGCCTGCATCCGGGCGGGATCGACCCCGAAGTCGCGGGCGACGTCGCGTCGGGACGCCTCGGAGGGGGTCAGCACCCACCGGGCGCGCCGGGCGACCCGGGCCTGCATCCGCAGGAAGCCGTACCACCGCCGCAGCTGCCAGCGCTGACGGCGGCTCGTGGCGGCGGCGAGGTCGGTCCGGCGGTCGAAGGTGATCGGGTGGTGGATGGTGGTGACCAGCGGCAGACCGAGCCGCTCCAGGGCGAGCAGGCCGGTGCCGAGGACCTGGTTGTCGTGGGCGACGTCGAAGTCGCCGGCGCGGGTGGCGAGGACCCGCGCGACCCGGGTCGCGAAGGTGCGCGGCTCGGGGAAGCCGCCGGTGCACATCGTGAGGTACTCCCCTACGTCGACCAGGTCGCGGAACTCCCGCGGGTGCGGGGTCCGGAACGGGTCGGGCTCGCGGTAGAGGTCGAGGCTGGGCACCTTGGTCAGCGCCACCCCGGGGTCGAGCTCGGGATAGGGCTGACCGGAGAAGACCTCGACGGTGTGGCCGAGCGCCGCGAGCTCACGGCTGAGGTGCCGCACGTAGACGCCCTGGCCACCGCAGTGCGGCTTGCTGCGGTAGGACAGCAGCGCGATGCGCAGCGGGTCCTGAGCGGTCATCGGGCGGCGGTCTCCTCGGGTGGACCGGAGGTACGTGGGGCGGTCGTCCGAGCCTACCGAGCAGTACGCCGGACCCGCTCAGAGGGCCGAGGAGTGCCCGGGGAAGACCTTGGCCGCGGGGTCCATCGCGACCGTGGCGTTGTTGACCGCGGTGGCGGCCTCGCCGAAGCCGACCGCGATCAGGCGCACCTTGCCGTCGTACTCGGTGACGTCGCCGGCGGCGAAGACCCGCGGCACGCTGGTGCGCATGGCGCTGTCGACCACGACGTGGCGCCGACGCACCTCGATGCCCCACTCCTGGAGCGGCCCGAGGTCGGCGACGAAGCCGAGGGCCGCCACCACCGCCTGCGCCGGGCGGGTCGTGGGCACCCCGTCGACGAGCAGGTCGACGTGCTCGACGGTCGGTCCGCCCCGCAGGGCCGTGACCTCGGCGCGGGTCAGGATCTCCACCGGTAGCGCCTGGACCTGCGCGACGGTGCGCTCGTGGGCGCGGAAGGCGTCGCGCCGGTGCACCAGCGTGACCGTGCGAGCCATCGGCTCCAGGTGCAGGGCCCAGTCGAAGGCGCTGTCGCCACCGCCGACGATGACCACGTCCTTGCCGGCGTACGGCGCGAAGCTCGGCACGAAGAACTCCAGCCCGCGGCCCGCCCAGTCGGCCTGCGCCGGGAGCGGACGCGGCTGGAACCGGCCGATGCCGGCGGTCACCAGCACCGCACCGGCGCGGACCTCGGTGCCGTCGTCCATCCCGACGACCACACCGTCCTCGCTGCTGACCAGGCTGGTCGCGGTGCGGCCCAGCAAGTACGTCGGATCCGCCGAGGCGGCCTGCGCGACCAGACCCTCGACCAGGACCCGGCCCGTGACGCTGGGGAAGCCGGCCACGTCGAGGATCTGCTTCTCCGGGTACATCGCGGTGACCTGGCCCCCGAGCTCGGGCAGGGAGTCGACCACGCAGACCCGGTGGCCCCGGAAGCCGGCGTAGTAGGCGGCGTAGAGGCCGGTGGGTCCCGCGCCGACCACGAGGACGTCGGTCTCGACGACCTCACCGGCGTGCGGGGCGGGCGCGGGCTGGGCCGTCACGACGCTCACGGCCGCATCGTGCTCCCCAGCGGTGGGCGACACAACCGTCGTCCACGGCTCGGGCTGCTGTCGCCGGGACCCCCCTGCTGCCAGGATCGGCGGGGTGAGCGACATCTGGTCGACCTTCACCCACGACCCCCGCGTGGCCCGGCACGCGGGTCTGCGCGCGGCCGACGCGGACCGCGAGGTCGTCCGGGGCGTCCTCGGTGCGGCGTACGCCGACGGCCGGCTGGACCGCGACGAGCTCGACGAGCGCCAGGACCGGCTCAGTGCCACCCGCACCCTGGGGGAGCTGCCCGCCCTGGTCGCCGACCTGCTGCCGGACACGGCGTCCGCGCCGTCCGGGGCGTCCGGGGCGTCCCCGGCCGACACCTCGCTCGACCGGCCCACCTCGTCCCTCGTCCGGGCCGACGACACCGAGCTGCAGCGCCGAGCCGAGCAGACCTGGGCCGAGGACCGGCGCAGCGCGCTGGTCGGCTTCCTCGCCCCGACCCTGATCTGCTGGGTCATCTGGCTGGTCGTCGCCGGGGGCGCGGGCCTGACCTTCCCGTGGCCGGCCATCGTCACCGTGGCCACCGCGATCCCCGTGCTGCGGCTGACCCTCGCCAAGGGCGCCCACGTCTCGGAGGAGGTACGCCGCCTGGAGAAGCGCCGCTCCAAGGCGCAGGCGGCCGAGCGGGAGCTCCCCCGACCCCAGGAGGCCCCACCGGAGGAGGCCTGACCCCACCCGGGCCCCACCTGGGTCCCACCCGGACCGCGTCCCGCCCGGACCTAGGGTGGGAGCCGATGGTGGACGAGGAGGTCGGGCGCGGGCGGAGCCAGCCGGCGGCGGTGGCCCTCGTGGCGGCCGTCACCGTCGTGCTCTCGGTCGCGTTCACCGTCACCGGTCTGCCCTCCGCCGTCCTCTTCGCCGCCTTGCTCGGCGGGATGGCGCACGCCCTGACCTCGACGACGCCGCTGGCGGTGCCGCCGACCGCGTTCAAGGTCGGGCAGGGCCTGATCGGGGTGACCATCGGTGCGACGGTCAGCGCCGAGGCGTTGCGGCAGATCGCGGGCGACGCGGTGGTCATCGCGGTCGTCACCGTGGCCACCATCGGGCTCAGCCTCCTGGCGGGCCGGGTGCTGGCGCTGCGCGACGACGTGAGCGTCGTGACCGGGACCTTCTCGATGATCGCCGGCGGCGCCTCGGGGGTCGTCGCGCTGGCCCGCGAGCTGGGCGCCGACGAGCGGGTGGTCACCGTCGTCCAGTACGTCCGGGTGCTGATCGTGCTGCTGACCCTGCCGCTGGTCACCGCGCTGGTCTTCCGGCCGCCGTCGGGTCGGGGCGAGGTGGGACCGGCAGGGTCGTCCCTGCCGACCGACCTGGTCTTCGTCGCCGCCACCCTGGTCGCCGGCCTCGTCCTGGCCCGGCTGGTGCCGCAGGTGCCCACCGCGACCCTGCTCGCGCCGATGGCGGTGGCGGCCGTGGTCGCCTCGGCCGGGTGGCTGGGCGAGGTGCAGGTGCCCGACCAGGTGGAGTGGGTCGCGTTCGCCCTGATCGGGGTGCAGGTCGGTCTCCGGTTCACCCGGGCCAGCCTGCGGGCGATCACCCGGATGCTCCCGCTGGTCCTGGCGCTGATCGTGGGGCTGCTCGTCCTCACCGCCCTGATGGGCGCGGCGCTGGCGTGGCTGACCGAGGTCGACGGCCTCACGGCCTACCTCGCGACCACTCCCGGTGGCCTCTTCGCCGTCCTGGCCACCGCCGCGGACAGCGGCTCCGACGTCACCTACGTGCTCGCGCTGCAGGTCTTTCGGGTCGTGGTGATCCTGCTGCTGACCCCGGTGCTCGCCCGGGTGCTGCGCCGTCACGAGGCCTGACCCGCGCCCCCGCCGGGGCCCGGTCACGGCTCGGGTACGTCGGCCTCCCACCGCGCCCGGCGTACCTCGTCGGTCTGCTCCCACCACGGGTCGCCCCGCTCCCCGAGCGCGACCTTCGCCGCCTGCACCCCGTCGCGGGCCCAGCGCTCCCGGTCGGTGCCCTGGGTGGTCCTGACCTGGCGGCGCCAGGCCATCAGCACCCGCTGCAGCTCGTGCCTGCGGTCCTCGGGGATCGCCGGGTCCGTGGCACGCCACCTGCGACCGTCGATGACGACGTGGTGGCCGTCCTCGGTGGGCTCGGCGCGCCGGCTCATGCGGCGCTCACTCGGTCACCGGCTCGCCGGCCTGGAGCGCGGCGCGGTCGATGACCCGCCGGGCGCGCCGGCGGTAGCGCCAGATCTGGACCAGTCCGATCGCCCAGAGGGGGTACTGCACGCTCATCGCCCACCGGAACGCCTCGGGCGAGTAGTCGGTCGACGCCCCCGGGGTCAGGGCGTCGAGGACGAGGCCGACCGCGACGACCACTACCAGGCAGGCCGAGAAGCCGGCCTGGTTGATGATGCCGGTGGCGCTGGCCAGGCGGGCGGCGGGGTTGGAGGTCCGGGCGAGGTCGAAGCCGACCATCGACGCCGGGCCGCCGAACCCGACGACCTGGGTGAGCAGCACCAGCAGCCACAGCGGCGCCGTGCCGGGCCAGGCGAGCACCGCCGTCCACGTGGCCACCATCGCCCAGACGATGGCCAGCACGATCGTCGAGCGGTGCCACGGGAACCGGCTGATCAGGATGCCGAGCACGGGCCCGGAGTACATGAAGGCCACGACGACGAGGCTGAGCAGCAGCCCGGCGGTGCCGGTGGAGAGCCCCTCGCCCTGCACGAGGAACGGGTAGCCCCACAGCAGCGAGACCGTGTTGGCGCTGAACTGGGTCGTGAAGTGCATCCAGAAGCCGAGCCGGGTCCCGGGGTGCGCCCACGAGGCGGCCAGGCTGGTGCGCACCGACGCCAGCGACAGGTGGGGGCCGACCACCCGCCGGCTGCCGGGGGCGTCACCGACGACCAGCACCAGCAGCACGGCGAGGACGAGCCCGATCGAGGCGGTCGAGAGGTACGCCGCCGTCCAGCCCAGCTCACCCAGTGCCCAGGTCATCGGCACGGTGGCCCCGATCGCGCCGAGCTGGCCCAGGGTGCCCGAGAGCTGGGTGACGATCGGGATCCGGCGGGCCGGGAACCACCGGCTGATCAGCCGCAGCACGCAGATCCACGTCATGGCGTCGCCCATGCCGACGAACGTGCGGGCCAGCAGGGCCAGCGGGTAGGTCTCGGCCAGGGCGAACCCGGCCTGGGAGACCGAGAGCACCAGCACCCCGGTCAGCATCACCGCCTTGGGGCCGAAGCGGTCGACCAGCAGCCCGACCGGGATCTGCATCGCGGCGTAGACCAGCAGCTGCAGCATCGTGAACGTGGCCAGCTGGGCCGCCGAGATGCCGAACCGCTCGGTGGCCGCGATGCCCGCCACGGCCAGCGACGAGCGGTGGAAGATGGCCAGCAGGTACGTCGACAGCCCGACCGCCCAGACCGCCAGGGCGACCCGGCCCCCGAGGCGCGGCTCGGTGGGGGCCTCGGCGGTCGTGGTCACGTGCCGCCACGCTACGCGCTGCTTCAGTCGAGGCAGAACTCGTTGCCCTCCGGGTCGAGCATGACGATGAAGCCGGCCTCGGTGGCCCCGTCGGGGTCGACCCGGCGTACCCGCTGCGCGCCGAGCGGCACCAGGCGGTCGTGGTCGGCCTCGAGCGCCGCCATCCGCTCCTCCCCGGTCAGGCCAGGGGCGACCCGGACGTCGAGGTGGAGACGGTTCTTGGTCTGCTTGTCCTCGGGGACCCGCTGGAAGAACAGCCGCGGCCCGACGCCGGCGGGGTCGGAGGCGGCCGACCGTGAGTCCCGGTCGGCCTCCGGCACGCCCCACGCGTCGAGGGCGGCGTCCCAGGTGTCGAACCCGGGCGGAGGCGGGTCGATCCGGTAGCCGAGCACCTCGCACCAGAAGGCGGCCAGCACCCCGGGCCGGGCGCAGTCGACGGTGACCTGCACGCCCCGCACACTCACCCGACCCCCCTCACTTCGTCGCCTCCATCATCTGGCGCAGCTCCTTCTTCAGCTCCGAGACCTCGTCGCGCAGCCGGGCCGCGACCTCGAACTGCAGCTCGGCCGCGGCGGTGCGCATCTGGTCGGTGAGCTCTTGGATGAGCTCGGCCAGCTCGCTGCTGGGCAGCCCCGCGACGTCCTTGGCCTGGAGGTCGCTGGCCTTGGAGGCCAGGGCCGGGACGGGCTGCCCGGCGCGGGCGGGCTTGACGCCGCCGGCACGGCCCTTGGCCTCGGTGCCGGCCCAGGTCTCCAGCAGCGCCTGGGTGTTCTCGTCCTCGCGGGCCAGCATCTCGGTGATGTCGGCGATCTTCTTGCGCAGGGGCTGGGGGTCGACCCCCTTCTCCTTGTTGTAGGCGATCTGCTTCTCGCGGCGCCGGTTGGTCTCGTCGATGGCCGACTCCATCGACGGGGTGACCTTGTCGGCGTACATGTGGACCTGGCCGGAGACGTTGCGCGCGGCGCGGCCGATGGTCTGGATCAGCGACTTGTCGGAGCGCAGGAACCCCTCCTTGTCGGCGTCGAGGATCGAGACCAGCGACACCTCGGGCAGGTCGAGGCCCTCGCGAAGCAGGTTGATCCCGACCAGCACGTCGTACTCACCGAGGCGCAGGTCGCGCAGCAGCTCGATCCGCTTGAGGGTGTCGACCTCGGAGTGCAGGTAGCGGGTCCGGATGCCCGCGTCGAGCAGGTAGTCGGTGAGGTCCTCGGACATCTTCTTGGTCAGCGTGGTGACCAGGACCCGCTCGTTCTTGTCGGCGCGGGTTCGGATCTCGCCGATCAGGTCGTCGATCTGGCCCTTGGTCGGCTTGATGACGACCTCGGGGTCGACCAGGCCGGTGGGCCGGATGATCTGCTCGACCACGTCCCCGCCGACCTTGTCGAGCTCGTAGTCGCCCGGGGTGGCCGAGAGGTAGATGGACTGCCCGATCCGCTCCAGGAACTCCTCCCAGCGCAGCGGACGATTGTCCATCGCGCTCGGCAGCCGGAAGCCGTGGTCGACCAGGTTGCGCTTGCGGGACATGTCGCCCTCGTACATCCCGCCGATCTGTGGCACCGCCACGTGGGACTCGTCGACGACCAGCAGGAAGTCCTCGGGGAAGTAGTCGAGCAGGCAGTTGGGGGCCGAGCCGGGGCCGCGGCCGTCGATGTGCATCGAGTAGTTCTCGATGCCCGAGCAGGACCCGACCTGCCGCATCATCTCGATGTCGTAGGTCGTGCGCATCCGCAGCCGCTGGGCCTCGAGCAGCTTGCCCTGCTGCTCGAACCGGGCCAGCTGCTGCTCGAGCTCGGCCTCGATGCCGGCGATCGCCCGCTCCATCCGCTCGGCGCCGGCGACGTAGTGGGTGGCGGGGAAGACGTAGAGCTCGGAGTCCTCGGTGAGCACCTCACCGGTGACCGCGTGCAGGGTCATCAGCCGCTCGATCTCGTCGCCGAAGAACTCGATCCGCACCGCGTGCTCCTCGTAGACCGGGAAGATCTCGAGGGTGTCGCCGCGCACCCGGAACGTGCCGCGGGTGAAGGACATGTCGTTGCGCGTGTACTGGATCTCGACCAGGCGCCGCAGGATCGAGTCGCGGTCGTGCTCCTCGCCGACCTTCAGCCGCAGCATCCGGTCGACGTACTCCTGGGGCGTGCCGAGGCCGTAGATGCAGGAGACGGTCGAGACCACGATGACGTCGCGGCGGGTCAGCAGCGAGTTGGTCGAGGAGTGCCGCAGCCGCTCGACCTCCTCGTTGATCGAGGAGTCCTTCTCGATGTAGGTGTCGGTCTGCGGGACGTAGGCCTCGGGCTGGTAGTAGTCGTAGTAGGAGACGAAGTACTCCACCGCGTTCTTGGGGAACAGCTGGCGCAGCTCGTTGGCGAACTGCGCGGCGAGGGTCTTGTTGGGCTGCATCACGAGGATGGGTCGCTGCACCTGCTCGGCCACCCACGCCACGGTCGCGGTCTTGCCGGTGCCGGTCGCGCCGAGCAGCACGACGTCCTGCTCGCCGGCCTTCAGCCGCTTGCTGATCTCCTCGATCGCCGCCGGCTGGTCACCCGACGGCGAGAAGTCGGACTCGACGTTGAACGGCGCGAGCCGGCGCTCGAGATCGGTGGTGGGACGCATGCTGCGAGCCTACGGCGGGGCGCCGACAGTCCGACTCGACTGCCGCCGCCGGGCCTCAGAGCAGGTGGCGCAGGGGCTTGAGGAAGCCCTCGGTGAACTTGCGGTGCAGGTCGCGGGTCTCCCAGTCCAGGCTGGTCAGCGGCACGCAGTTGCTCTCGTCGACGGTGAAGATCTCCTCCAGCTGCCGGGCCAGCGCGGGGTCGATGACCTCGAGGTTGACCTCGTAGTTGCCCGTGAGGCTGAGCCGGTCGATGTTGGCGGTGCCGACCGTCGACCAGGTGCCGTCGACGGTGGCCGTCTTGGCGTGGACCATCGCGCCCCGGAAGCGGAGCACCTTGACCCCCGCCTCGAGGAGCTGGGAGAAGTAGCCGCGCGAGATCCAGTCGGCCACGATGTGGTTGGACTTCAGCGGCAGCAGCAGCCGCACGTCGACCCCGCGCAGCGCGGCGTGGCGCAGGGCGTCGACGAAGTCCTGGTCGGGCAGGAAGTAGGCCTGGGTCATCCACACGTTGCGGCTGGCCCGGTTGATCGCCTCCAGGTACATCGCCCGGATGGGGAACATCCACTGCATCGGCAGGTTGCGCTGCACCCGGATCTGCGACTCCCACGTCGAGGCGGTCTCGAGCAGCAGCGGCGGCTCGCTGTGCCGGATCCGGCGACGGCGGTTGCTGTTCCAGAAGTCGGCGAAGGCGCGCTTGAGGTCCCATACCCCCGAGCCGGTGAGCCGCACGTGGGTGTCGCGCCACTCGGTCTCGTAGGCGGACCCGATGTTGTAGCCGCCGACGAACCCGACGGTGTCGTCGACGACCAGGATCTTGCGGTGGTCGCGCCCGTAGCGGCGCAGGTCGAAGAACCGCCAGCCCGCGGCGTACGCCGGGTAGCGCAGCACCTTCATGGTCGGGGGGAAGTGCTTGAAGACCGGCGAGACGACGAGGTTGGCGAACTGGTCGTAGATGCAGTAGACGTCCACCCCCCGGTCGGCGGCGGCGGCCAGGGCCGCCTTGAACCGCTCCCCCGTCTCGTCGCCCTTCCAGATGTAGGTCTCGAACAGGACCTGCTTCCGGGCGCCCTCGATGGCCGCGATCATGTCGTCGTACAGGTCGCGGCCGTAGGTGTACGTCGTGACCTCGCCGTCGCCGACCGCCACCGTCGCCGGCGGGGTCGTCGGGAAGGGGCGGGGCTTCTTGCCGCGGCGGCGGTAGGAGTCGACCAGCGACATCGCGACCGCGAGCAGCACCTGGACGCCGAGGACGGTCAGCAGGACCCGGCGGCCGGTGCCCATGAGCCGCTCGACCCGGCGCTCGACCCGGCGCCGCAGGGCGCGCCTCGCCGCCCTCCTGGCCCGCGAGCGTCCGTGCACGGCGCCATCCTGCCAGCGGCGCCGAGGGGGGCTCAGGGCGCCTGCGGGATCGCCAGCACCGAGGCCAGCTGGAGGGCCTTGCCCTTGTCGCCGCGCACCTTCAGCTGCCCGCGCAGGACGCCGCTGACCGCGCTGAGGTGGCCGGTGGCCAGACGCAGGAAGTCGGCGGCGTCGCAGGTGATCGTGGCGTCGCGGTCGGCGCCCTCCCTCCCGTCCGCGCCGCTGCTCTCCACCCGCTCCGTCGTGGCGGCACCGCCGGCGACCCGGACGAGGTAGCGGTCCACGCCTCCGTCGGGTCGGCCGAGCAGCCGGAACCCGACGCACAGGCGGGCCCGGGCGGCCTTGCGGTCGTCCAGGTGCTCGGGGAGGCGGCGGAAGATCTCGTCGAGGACGACGGGCCGGAACCCCGAGGCCATCACCGACCGCAGGTGCGCCGGGGCCACGGCGGCCAGGGCAGCGGCGACCTCGACCGGGTCCAGGGTCGTGGGGTCGACGGCGACGTCATCGGTGCCCGGCACCCGGAAGATGCCGCCGAAGGCGAGCGCGAGGGCCGCGTCGCCGACGATGTCGACCCGCCCGGCGAGGTACTCCAGGCCGGCGTTGCGCGCGCCCGCCACGAGGCGCAGGAAGAGGGTGGCCTCGGTGGCCAGCACGACGTCGACCTCTCCCGCCGCGGCGTCCTCGATGTCACCGGCCTCGTGCGTCAACCGGCCTCCGTGGGCAGCCAGCCGGTGCCGGGTCGTGCCGCCCGGGTGGGTCAGGTGGAGCCCGAGCACCCCGTCGAGGCCGGCGAGCGGGCCGGGCAGGGCGAACTCGTGCAGCCGGTCGAGCAGACCGCACACCACGGCCCGTCGTACGTCGGGGCGCGCGACGAGTGCGGCCAGGTCGGCGTCGTCGGCCGCGGCGAGCACGTCGACGACCCGGGTCGGGGCCGTCCCGGCCAGCAGCGCGGTCACGCCGCCGGCGTCAGTGCTCCACAGGTCGGCGAGGTCGAGTTGCTGTGACACGCGTAACAGATATCACGGCCAGGTGACCCGGGCGGGGAGATGGGTCCGTGGCGCCATCTTGGCCCCGCGCCGGGGCCGGTGCAGCCCGGCCATGGCCACGAGAGCGGGCACGCGGCCCCGCTGGGGCCGCCAGGGCTCGAGGTAGGCCTCGAGCTCCGCGTCGTCGAACGGGGTGCCGGTCAGCGCCCAGCCGACGTCCTTGGCGACGTGGTAGTCGCCGAACGAGACCGCGTCGGGGTCGCCGAAGGTGCGTTGGCGGACCTCGGCGCTGGTCCACACCCCGATGCCGGGCAGGGTGCGGAGCCGGCGGTCGGCCTCGACCGGGCCGAGCGGGACGAGCCGCTCCAGCGACTCGGCGACCCGGGCGACGGTGACCAGCGCCCGCGATCGGGCGGGGTCGACATGCATCCGCAGCCACTCCCAGGACGGGATGCGGCGCACGGTCTCGGCGGTGGGCTGGACATGGAGACCGACGTCGGCGCCTGGACCCGGCGCCCGCTCGCCGAAGCGTCGTACGAGCATCCGGAACCCCGCGAAGGCCTCCTGCCCCGTCACCTTCTGCTCGAGGATCGCCGGGACCAGGGACTCCATGAGCAGGCCGCTGCGCCCGATCCGGGCGTGCGGGTGGCGCCGCCGCGCGTCGGCGAGCACGGGGTGCCGGGCGTCGAAGCCGTCCCAGGAGTCGGCTGCTCCCAGCAGGTCGGGCAGCTGGTCGAGCGCCCAGGCAGCGCCCGGACCCCAGGCCCGGGCGTGCACCTCGCCGTGCTGGGCGCGGACGTCGAGGCACAGCGAGACCGGGCCCTCGGGCGTCCGGCTCCCCCGCCAGGTCCGGCCGGCGTCGTCGGTGCGCATCGTGGGGTCGCCGCCACCGTGGCGCTGCTGACGCAGGATCCCGGCCACCGGGCACGGCCAGGCGGGGCGCCAGACCCGCACCGTCTCCATACGTCGAGACTAGGCACCCCGACCGACAGGCCGTCCACGTCGGTCGAGGTGCGAGGAGCGCCGGCGACGAGCCTCGAGACCACCGCGCACAGCGGCCCCCCGCACGGTGATCCCGGTGTCCCCGCCTCCGGCTTGGATGGGCCCATGCTCTTGCGCGACGTCGTCGACACCTCGGCTGCGGTGGCCGCCACGGGCTCACGCCTGGCCAAGACCGCGGCCATCGCCGACCTGCTGGGCGCGATCGACGAGGGGACGCCACCCGCCCTGGTCGCGGCGTACGTCGGCGGTGCGCTGCGTCAGCGCCGGACCGGGGTGGGCTACCGGGGGCTGTCCGGCCTGCCGGACCCGGCCCAGGTCGCCTCGCTGAGCGTGGTCGACGTGGACGCGGCCTTCGAGGAGCTGTCGGGGCTCGCCGGTCCCGGCTCGCAGCAGCGCCGGGCCGAGGCGCTCGCCGCCCTGTTCGCCCGCTCCACCGCACCCGAGCAGCGGTGGTTGCGTGGCGCGATCACCGGCGAGGTCCGGCAGGGCGCGTCGGAGGCACTGGTGATCGAGGCCGTGGCCCAGGCGGCGCAGGTGCCGGTGGCGCTGGTGCGCCGGGCCGCGATGCTGACCGGGTCGGCGCCCCTGGTCGCCGAGCTGGCGCTGACCGGAGGCGAGGAGGCGCTGGCCGCGGTGGGGCTCGAGGTCGGGCGTCCGGTCCAGCCCATGCTCGCCTCCACCGCCCCCGACGTCGCGGCCGCCGTGGTCAAGGCGCACGCCGACCGCGCCCCGGTCGCGGTGGACACCAAGCTCGACGGCATCCGGGTCCAGGCCCACCGCCACGGTGACGACGTCCTCCTCGTCACCCGCAGCCTCGACGACATCACGGCCCGGCTGCCCGAGGTGGTCGACGTCGTACGCCGCCTGCCCGCGACCGACTGCGTCCTCGACGGGGAGGCACTCACCCTCGACGAGGAGGGACGGCCCCGGCCGTTCCAGGAGACCGCGTCGCGCACCGCCACCCACGAGGCCGGGGGCGGGCACGTGACGGCGTACTTCTTCGACCTGCTGCACCTCGACGGCCGCGACCTGCTCGACGAGCCCGGCTCGGTCCGGGCCGAGGCGCTGGAGCGGCTGGTGCCCGCCGAGCACCGGGTGGCCCGGGTGGTCACCGACGACGTCGGTGAGGCCGAGACCTTCGCGCGCCAGGTGCTCGCTGCCGGGCACGAGGGCGTGATCGTCAAGGATCTCTCCGCGCCGTACGCCGCCGGCCGGCGTGGCGCCGCCTGGGTCAAGGTCAAGCCGGTGCTGACCCTCGACCTGGTGGTGATCGGGGTCGAGTGGGGCTCGGGTCGGCGCACCGGCCTGCTCTCCAACCTGCACCTCGCCGCCCGCGGCCCGGCCGGGGACGACGGCGAGCCGACGTACGTGATGCTGGGCAAGACGTTCAAGGGGATGACCGACGAGCTCCTGGCCTGGCAGACCGAACGCTTCCTCGGCCTGGAGACCTTCCGCTCGGGCCACGTCGTCCACGTGCGACCCGAGCAGGTCGTGGAGATCGCCATCGACGGCGTGCAGCGCTCCACCCGCTACCCGGGCGGCGTCGCGCTGCGCTTCGCCCGCGTCCTGCGCTACCGCGACGACAAGACGCCCACCGAGGCCGACACGGTCGAGTCGGTGCGGGCGCTGCTCACCTGAGCTCGGCCGAGCTGTCGAGCAGCGACCGCTGTCGAGGGACGAGACCGCGACGCAGCGTGACGAGACCCCTGTCGCCCGGTCAGGACCCAGACCCGGGTCCTGGTGGCACACGCAACCTGGGTGGTCTCGAGGCTCGGGCCTACCAGTCGGGTTGCGGCGCGCTCCGCAGGGACGTCATCCGACGGGGTCATCGACGCCGCTGGCTGCGACAACCGACGGTGGACCGACGTACGTCACGTTCGTGCAACTCCGGGTTACACACGTCGTACCATCGCAAGGTGACCACCGCCCCGCCCACCGACGGCCGACGCCGGGCCGCCGCGCTCCGGCGCCGGGCCCGCGAGGCCGAGATCATCGCCGCGACCCGCGCGCTCTTCGACGAGCGCGGGGTGCGCGACGCCCAGATCGAGGACGTCGCCCGGGCCGTCGGCATCAACCGGGCCATCGTCTACCGGCACTTCACGGGCAAGGAGGAGCTCTTCGCCCTGACCCTCGTCAGCTACCTCGACGAGCTGCGGGAGGCGCTCGCCGCCGCGGCGGCCGACCTCCCGGACCCCGAGAGCCGGCTGCGCGGCATCGTCGGGGCGTTCGTCGACTACGGCGTCGCCCACCCGGCGTTCGTCGACTGCGCCCAGGCACTGATGCGCCAGTCCGGGCCGGAGCTCCTCGACGAGATCGCCGAGGGGGCGTTGTACCGGCTCGGCCGGGGGATCTCCTCCTGCCTGGCCATCCTCTCGACCGTGCTCGAGGAGGGTGTCGCCAGCGGCCACTTCACCACCGACGACGACCCGGTGCTGCTGGCCAACACGCTCTACGCCAGCGGCCTCGGCGCCCTCCAGCTCGCCCGGGTCGGCATCCTCGTCCGCGAGGCCGCCCCCGGGGTGCCGACGGTCGGCACGATCTCGGCCGAGCAGGTCCGCGCCTACCTGGAGCGGTCGGCGCTGGCCATGGCCGGCGCCCGCGCCTGACCCTGCCCCGAGCCCAGCCCGACCCGCACCCACGACGTACGGCGGCCCGCCAGGTCTGCGCTGACCTGGCGGGCCGTCGTACGTCGGGCGGGGTGCGTCAGTCGCGCTCGAGGATCGCGGTCACGCCCTGGCCACCGGCGGCGCAGACCGAGATGGCTCCGCGGCCGGAGCCCTTCTCGGCCAGCAGCTTGGCCAGCGTGGCCACGATCCGGCCGCCGGTCGCGGCGAACGGGTGGCCCGCGGCGAGCGAGGAGCCGTTGACGTTGAGCTTGGACCGGTCGATCGCGCCCAGCGGCTCGTCGAGGCCGAGGCGCTCCTTGCAGAACACCGGGTCCTCCCACGCCTTCAACGTCGAGAGCACCTGGGAGGCGAACGCCTCGTGGATCTCGTAGAAGTCGAAGTCCTGCAGGGAGAGACCCTCGCGGGCCAGCATCCGCGGCATCGCGTACGCCGGCGCCATTAGCAGGCCCTCGCCACCGTGCACATAGTCGACCGCCGCGGTCTCGTAGGCGGTGAACCAGGCCAGGACCGGGATGTCGTGGGCCTTCGCCCACTCCTCCGAGGCCAGGAGGACGACCGACGCGCCGTCGGTCAGCGGGGTCGAGTTGGCGGCGGTCATCGTGGCCGACTCCCCCTTGCCGAAGACCGGCTTCAGCTTCGCCAGCTTCTCCGTCGAGGAGTCCGGGCGCAGGTTGTTGTCCCGCTCGAGACCACGGAACGGGGTGACCAGGTCGTCCTCGAAGCCGCTCTCGTACGCCGCGGCGAGGTGCTGGTGCGAGGCCGCGGCCAGCGCGTCCTGGTCCTCCCGGGTGATCTGCCACTCCAGGGCGGTCAGCGCCTGGTGCTCACCCATCGACAGCCCGGTGCGGGGCTCGCCGTTCTGCGGGATCTCGATCCCGATGTCGCCGGGGCGGATCTGGCCCAGGGCGGTGAGCCGGCCCTTGGTGTCGCGGGCCGCGTTCACCTTCATCAGCTTCTTGCGCAGCTTGTCGCTGATCGCGACCGGGGCGTCGGAGGTGGTGTCGGTGCCACCGCCGATGCCGACCTCGATCTGGCCCAGCGCGATCTTGTTGGCGACCTGGATGACCGCCTGCAGACCGGTGCCGCACGCCTGCTGGATGTCGGTGGCGGGCGAGTCCGGCGCCAGGCGCGAGCCGAGCACCGCCTCACGGGTCAGGTTGAAGTCGCGGGCGTGCTTGAGCACGGCGCCGGCGACCACGTCGCCCATCCGCTCCCCCTCCAGCCCGTAACGGGCGACCAGTCCGTCGATCGCCGCGGTCAGCATCTGCTGGTTGGACACGTCGGCGTAGGCGGAGTTCGAGCGGGCGAACGGGATGCGGTTGCCGCCGAGGACGGCGACCCGGCGGGTGCTGGATTCCATGGGCATAGTCTGCTGGTTGTTACCGGCCGGTACCAACCCTCTGAGGGTCAGGTCACGAAATGTGGACACTGAGTTACACAGACGGTTGCATCAACCCCCAGGGCTGTGCGCCGGCCGAGCCCTCGACTGACCACCCACGGAGGACGCACCCGCGATGAGCGACAAGTACCAGAGCTTCACCCGCACCCCGATCGGCAAGCTGCTGGTCAAGAACCTCGGCCTGCCCGCGCCGATGCGTCTGGACCGCTGGAGCGAGGGCGCCCCGCTGGTCGACGGCACGGTCCTGGTCGGGGGCACCGGGCGCCTGGCCGAGTTGCTGCCCGGGCTTCTCGACGAGCTGGGGATCGAGCACACCTCGGCCAAGCCCGAGGAGGGCAGGCTCAAGGGCCTCGTCCTGGACGCCACGGGCCTCACGTCCTCGGCCGACCTGCACACCCTGCGGGACTTCTTCACCCCCGTGCTGCGCAGCCTCGACCCGTGCGCTCGGCTCGTGGTGATCGGCACCCCGCCCGAGCTTGTCGAGGGTGGCGAGCGGGTCGCCCAGCGCGCCCTGGAGGGGTTCACCCGCAGCCTGGGCAAGGAGGTCGGCCGGGGCAGCACCGTGCAGCTCGTGTACGTCGCCGAGGGGGCCGAGGCGGGCCTGACCAGCACGCTGGCGTTCCTGCTCTCGCCCAAGTCGGCGTACGTCTCGGGCCAGGTCGTGCGGATCGGCGCCCACGGCAAGGACCGCACCGGTGAGGTCGGGCAGGTCGCGGACTGGACCCGTCCGCTGGCCGGCAAGGTCGCCCTGGTCACCGGCGCCTCGCGGGGCATCGGCGCCGAGGTGGCGCGGGTGCTGGCCCGCGACGGCGCCACCGTCGTCGGGGTCGACGTCGTGCAGGCCGCCGACGGCCTGCAGAGCCTGATGAAGGAGCTGGACGGCGACTGGCTGGCCGTCGACATCACGGCCAAGGACG
>Ga0325400_1001858_pt1 | contig 17886 bp, 11 predicted proteins | sample PopdelMetagenome_2_FD_205662 | JGI IMG/M metagenome (GOLD analysis project Ga0325400, IMG submission 205662) | Populus deltoides microbial communities from Bellville, Georgia, United States - Xylem-PdKOR-R1 | ecosystem: Host-associated > Plants > Phyllosphere > Stem > Wood/Secondary xylem... | reverse complement strand
GCCTTCTATGCCAAAAGTTGTTAGGTCTGGCTTGACAGCTGCACCAAACGCTATTGGGTCTAGCTGTTAAGCCAGGCCCAAAACACTTCCAAAAAGTGTTAAAAAGGGATTGCGTCTGGTTGCCCAGCCAAACCCATCGATCTTGGGTCTGGCTAGGCAGTTGGACCCAATATCATTGGGTCTAGCTGCTAGGCCATACCCAAGTCTAATGAGTCTGGATTGCAGCCAAACCCAAGGCCCTTGGCTCTGTCATTTATGAGGGGCCCAAAGCTCTTAGACGTGGTGTTGCAGTCGGACCCACTTAAACTAAGGTAAGTTTAATATTATTAGTAATATTAAAATTATTATTATTTGTATTATAATTAATATCTCAATTAATCAATTTGAAAAAAAATAATATTGAAAAACAACAATAGATTTGATCTGAAGGGTAAAATTAAAAAATATTATTATTATTATTAATATATTTGAAAAAAATATTATTACTATGGAAGAAAAACCATAATTTGTTTTTGAATAGATTAAATAATATATGAATTTGGGCTAGACAAGTTATACATTATTGTTAATATTATAAATATTACTGTTAGGTTTGGCGTTGTAGCCAGACCTAAGGCTCTTTGGTCTCCTTTTATAGACATACCCAATGCTCTTGGGTCTTAATTTTTTTAAATATATATATTAAATGCGAGGTAAAAACACTAAAGTGAACACAAATTCATTGCACTGTGGGCGATACTGTAGACATAGAGAGTTTGCACTGTGGACGACACTGTAGCACTTATGAGGGGGTTATCTTTTCTGTTTATAAGTCAGAAAGGGTTGCTAAATATAATTAAGCAATAAAAGAATTTTTTATTTACTTCAAATTAAGATTTTTATTTTTTTCCTCTTGAATTCCTTTTCAAAATAAAAGAATTCAGAAAAATTATAATTCTAATATTGTCATATTAAAGTTGATGGAGCTCTAAATAAATTTCTTATTCATATAATATACTTTATATTTTTGTATTATATAAGAGAATTTTTTAACAATAAAATCCATTAAAAAACAATTCATAAATACTATAATATAATATTATTTTGAGTCAATATTGTTGGGTCGTTTTTCTAACCATGACCCGATGATGCTGGGCCCTGCTATCTAGTAGGATCCATTGCTGTTAGGACCTTTTGCCAAGTACGACCCATTGATGCTAGGGCCAGATGGGTACCCGGCTGCTGGGTTATTCTGCCAATCATGACTCAATGATGCTAGGTCCTGCTGCCAAACAGTGTTGGGCCCAGATGAGTACCCAACTGTTTGGTCTTTCTGTCAAAACTCAAGTTTGTTGAGTCTGACTTCAAGCCAGACCCAAGTTTCTTAGGCCTGGCTCCGATAACAAACCCAATGATAGTGGTTATGGGTGCCCAACAGGCCCCAACAGCGGTGGGCCTAGTTGCAGCGGGTTCCACTAAAGTTGGGCCCTGCTTCCACCAGGACCCAGCAGCGGTGGACCCTATTGCCAGCAGGACTCTAGAAAAAATTTGGGTCCTGCCCCCAACAAAACCCATTAGAGTTGAGTCATGCCCCAGCATGACCCATTAGCGTTGGGTGCTGCTTCGCAGCCATACCTAAAGATATTGAGTCTGCCTACACAACCACTCCCATATTTATTAGGTGTGGCTCTGCCGCTACACCCAATAGCAGGACCCAATTGGGTTGGGTCCCGTTATTAGCAAGACCTAACACTTTAAATTTTATTTACTTTAAATTTTCACTTCAAGAGTAGTGAATTATAGATATTATTAAATACATAAATAAATTATGCATTGAGTCATGCCCCCAGTAAGACCAAAGAGCTCTGGGTCTGACTACCTAGTATGACCCAATATCAATGGAACCTGCTGGCAACTAGACCCATTAATGTTGGGCCCTGCCCCCAGCAAGACCCATCAGTGATGAGTTCTGCTACTAGCACGACCTAACATTGTTAGGTCCTGCTACTTAGCAAGGCCCAGAAGCTTTGGGTCCGGCTTCCATACCCAAAACACTTAAAGATTCTCTATACTTTTTATTTTTTTTACAAAAAAATTATTATTGACTCTCTGTGGAGTACGGGCCAATATGCTAGTGTAGATTATAGAATGGTTGAAACAATTAGTTGGATGTAGGAAATTTCTAATGATTAACATGATTTTGACTTTTTCATGTTTTTGTTTATTTGATTGTGATTATATTTTCAAATCAATTTAATGCTATATTTATTCTCAAATAATTTCAAAAATGTGCTTGTCAATCAATTTAATAGATTTTTTTAAAAAATAATATTTCTTGTTATATTATAACCGATAAAGTTCTAAAACATCCAAATAGCCTACGAATAAAACTTCTGGGTTGGATAATCATTTAAACATAGGTCTGACAAACATGCCAGCCCCAAGGCACTTGGGCTTGACATTCCACCACATCCAAGGTACTTGAGTCTAACATGTTTATCAAACCCACATTATCTTGCATTCGGTTGATTGTTAAGTCCAAGTGCAATGAACTTGGCTGACTGCCAAGTCTAAGTGTCTTGAGTCTGACATGTTTGCCAGACCTACGTTACTTTGAACTTGGCTAAATATCAAGTCCAATTACTTTGGGTTTGTCATGTTCACGGGACCCACACTACCTTATTCTCCTGAGCGTGCCTAAGGGAGGATGTGGCCATTCCCTTAGGCGTCTCTGAGGATGATGGTCATTCCTTTGGGCATGCTCAAAGGAGGATCCAATCATTTTCTTGGGCGTGCTAAGGGAGGATGGTCATTCCTTTGAGCGTACCCAAAGATGATGCATATTTTCTTGGGCATGCTCAAGTCTAGCACATTGACAAGCCCAATTTCGTCTGGATTTGGCTAGCACCAGACCCAATGTTCCCAAGGCTTGTCACATTGCTAAGCCCATTCGCGCGCCAGATCCAACGTGTCCGAGGCTTGACATATTGTCAAACCTAATTGCGTTTGGATCTTGCTACCGCGAGACCCAGCGTGCCCAAGGCTTGGCACATTACTAAGTTCAAAGCGCCTTCACTGAGACGTGTTTGTTTTCCTGAAAATTTATACTCGTAAATCTTTCTTAATCCAATGTTTTTTTGTTAGGATAAACTGATAAAAATTTGGTTCATTAGTAGACCCTAATATTTACGATATAATAATATGCAAATACTTTAATTAATCTTCCAGTTCAGGTAGAAGAATGAGTTTTGCTCGTATAAAAGAGGGGTAAGCTAGGAAAAATATAGAAAAATATGTATCTGGACTAAAAATGGCCTTCATGATTTTTTTTGACGGGGCATGAGCATGTAGCTTTCCCAGTATTGTTAAGAGGCTAAGGCCATTCACTAAAGAGTGACCATCATGATTTTGTTTTATGCGGCCTGAGCCTATAGCTTTCCCAACATTGTCACAGGGTTTAAAAGTCATCCATTAAAAAGTGGCCATCATTATTTTTTTTATGACAAGGTATGAGAGCCCCCTATTAAGAGTGGTGATTATATGATATTGTTATTTATACTAGAGAGACCAATTACGTACATCCCTTGACCCTTGAAGATTGATGCATATAGCACTAAAGAGATTACATCTATCCCTTGAAGATTGATATATATAGCACTGAAGAGATGAAGTCTATTTCTTAGGGATTTGTGCATATAACACTAAGGAGACCAAGCCAATCCCATAAAGAGTGGTGCATATAACACTGGGGAGTCCAAGTTCATCATTTCCAAGGTGTATTATTGAAACACCCTTAGGCATCACCTAGAGAAAATGAAAACAACCATTTTGAATAAGTCATTTATATATAAGAAACTTACATTCATATTCTTATTGGCTATGGTAATTTTTTATTTGAGCAGAGTGTCCGGTATGGGGGAGACTTTCCCTTTCTTTTGGATACATGTAAAAAATACTTCATATGGTTTACGGTTTGAACCAACATTCCACTCGTACTTATTGAAATATTTTCAAAATCTCAAGGTTCCAACTGCATTTGTAAAGTTGGCAAAGCATAACCTAAATTTGCTTGTCTCACTTTGAGTGGTTAGCATTGCCTCAATGAGGAGTTGAACCTGATTGAAGAGTTGTTGAAGCTTTGTTTGGGCAAAAGTGTCTACAAAAATGAAAAGACTTTCATGCGTCCTAGCTGAGGTGAGCATTGGTTGTGTGCCATGAAATGGTTTGAAAATGTTAAAATCAAGCTTTTGGAAGAAACCAATGACTTTTTTTTATCAGTTTTCCACAGACGATACAACTGATGAAGTCTCAAAAAATCAAAGTAGCTTAGGAATAAGGCTCTCGGGTTAGATAATTGGTTTATCAACTAGTCCTAGCAATCTCATCCATTCTCCCTAGCCAAGGTAGTTGATAAGTTATACTTGGTGCTTGGTAGACAAAGGTGGCTCGTGGCTAATACCTGCAAAAGGTCCTTTCTAGTAGAGGTATGGACTATTTGATGCTTAAATAAGTATCTTTTTAGAGAGAAAAAATATAATAATATTCTAAAGAAAGATGCTTTGAAAATATATATGCAATAGATAAGGAAGATTGTGAACCTTTGATTTGAAGATATCATAGTGTATTTATAACCTATAAGTCTTGTTTTTTTTTTTTGTGAAGAGGACGGTCAAAAGTGTAATTTTATCTTGATAGCATTTAATGAGGTATAAATACCCCTTATATCTATATTAATATTTGATAGAAATATGGTGGGTTCTTGAAGGACTTTTATACACATAAAAGATGTAGGGAGATTAGGGTCCAAGATGTTAGATGTAGCTAAGCCCATGGAGATTGAGCTTTTTCCTTAGGCTAGACCTAAGGAAAAAGTGTCATCCCTTTAAGCATGCCTCGGGTAGGATAGTCATCCCCTTAGACATACAAATGGAGGATGATCATTCATTTAAGAGTGTCAAAGGACGATGATTGTTACCTTGGACTTGGTTAATTGACAAGTCTAAATGCATTGGGTCTGACATATTTGTCACACTCACGTACCTTGAACTTGGCAAATGACCAAGTCCAAATACCTTCAATTTGGCACATTTGTCAGACTCACGTTATCTTGAACTTGGCTGACTGCCAAGTCCAAGTGCCTTGGATTTAACATGTTTGTTAGATTCACGTTATCTTGAACTTGGCTGACTGCCAAGCCTAAGTGCCTTGGATCTTACATGTTTGACAGACCCATGATACTTTGAACTTGGCTAAATATCAAGTCTAAATACATTGGGTCTGACATACTCGCTAGATCCATATTACCTCATTCACTTGGACGTGCCAATGAAGGATGATTATTCTCTTGGGCGTGCCCACGGGAGGATGGTCATTCCCTTGAGCATGCCAAAAGAGAATAGTTGTTGCCTTGGACTTGGTTGGCTACCAAGTCCAGGTGCAATGGACTTGGTTGACTTCCAAGTCCAAATGTCTTGGGTCTGACGTGTTTGTCGTCTACCCATGTTGCCTTGAACTTGGCTAACTACCAAGTCCAAGTACCTTGGATTTAATGGATGGCCAGGTCCAAGTACCTTGGACGTGGCATGTTTGCCAGATCTATATTATCTTGGACTTGGCTGATTGTCAAGTCCAAGTGCAATGGAGTTGGCGGACTGCTACGTCTAAGTGTCTTGGGTCTGACATGTTTGCTAGAGCCACATTACCTCATTTGTTTGGGCGTGCCAAGGGAGGATGATCATTTCTTTAGACGTGCCAATGGAGGATGCGCATTCTCTTGGGCATGCTTAGGGCTTCGCACATTGCCGAGTCTAATCGCGTATCATTCCCTTGGATATGTCAAGAAAGGATAATCATTCCTTTGAGCATGCTAAAAAAGGATGCACATTCTTTTAGGTATGTCCGGGGTTTGGCACGCTACCAAGCCCAACGTGCCTTTACCGGAGCGTGCTTGTTTTCTTGAAAATTTATATTAGTATATTTTTCTTGATTAAATAAAAAATTATTTCATCACTAACCCAAATTATAAAAACAATTAAACAAATCTTATAAGACAAACTTTGTGACTAAAGATGGTGTGTGGTCAAATCTGTAATGCTTTATTATTTATCACTAGATCCCGACATTTTAAAATGAAATTCCAATAACAAATAAAGTAGCCTATTTAGTATTGCATTTATATTTATTTTTCAAATTATTTTTTACATGAAAAAATATTTTTTAAAATATTTGTTTTTGATGATTTTAATACAATAATATCTTGAAATGGGAAGGAGAAGGAAAATTAACTCATCCAGCTATATTACAAAGAAATTTACAGGGTTTCCAGCAAAGGTTGTCGCACGGGATGCAGCGTCGTGGCGAAAACATCCACCTTCAAAATCTAATCTTAAATGTAAAAAATATGTGGAGACAAGGAATTCTTGTCTTTTATTAGTGGAAAAATGGAATGAGAGTCGCCACCTAGTATTTTGGTTATTAGGAACCCTAATTGGTCTCAGAGATCGGGTACGGAGACTGGTTGCGTAAAGGGAAGGTATTAGCACCCTAAATACGCCCTACCTAAGGTAAGCTGCATTGTTTTATTGTCTGATAAAATCTAAGGTCATGTCGTGCTTTTTATTTGTTGGTCCGTCTATGGCTTAAGAAAAGTTCTCTTCAGTAAACAGATCCTTTTCTTATCGAATAAAACCTAACCGGTCTAATGCCAACAAAGAAAATTTAATTTCCGGAAAAACATCTTACGTATAAGATCATAACCCCAGTTATTAAAAGAAAACAAAATAAAATTTTTTTAGAATTTTTTGAAATATTGGCCTAGTTCTCATGACTTTGATAAACTGGTTATTAAAGCCAAAATGCATGCTAATACATAATTTTTTTTGAAATTTTCTTTGTTGTATGAAAATACAATATGATTTTTATTTTTATTTTTGAGAGACTTAGCCGTATGCATGAAAACAAAACATTTTTTTTATGTCTGGACGAAAACATGGTATTTTAATACCGGATTTATATCTTTACAGTATAAAAATATAAATCGGTATTGATTAAAATGCAGTAAAAATTGGCGGGAAATCACATATATTTAAATAATTTCTTTGAACATTATTTATTTATTATTATTATTATCATTATATATTATTTTTTTTGCTGGGCCCAACCTGGCCCATATGGCTGGGCTGGATTCAGCCAGCCCAGCATGGTCACTGGCCCATGCCAGTGACCATCTTCAAAAAAAATTTCGCTTGTTAAGACTTGAAACCGGTTCTCTCGGATGAGAGCCGGCTAAGCTGACCATCTAGACTGCAAGGCATACTTTTAACTAACTGCACCATAATATTTTTTAGCCTTACATGAACAGGGCGAAGGTAATTAAATTACCTTCGCTCTGTTAACTATCTTTGTTGCAGTGCGAGAATGAAAAAAAGAAACAAAACAGAGCATTGTAACTGGCGATTTCTAGTGTCGGTTTATTTATGTTTTCTTTCTGTATTTTACATCCTAACATGCATCATCTCATTTTGCAGGGAAACGGAGAAGGGCATCGAACATACCTGATTTGAGAAGACGAAAACGATGGTGGTGCTGGGTTCTCTGCTTCACCGTGTCCTTTGTTTCTGTTCGGTTTGATTCCTCTGCTCTCCCTTTTGCTTTCCCAATATCTCTCTGCTCCCTCTTATTTCTTACGTTTTCCCTTAAGCTGTTTCACTTCTATTTTTTCAGTGTAGCCTCTCCTCTCTCTGCCTTTTTCTCTCCGCCAGCGTTCGGTTCTTCTTTTGGCTTTTATAGCCAGAGGAAGCGAGTGTTTTTGGTAAGCCGACGTGCATCACGGTGGGGGGGGCTGTCAGCCGCGATACGCTCCCTTCTTGATTTGGAATCGGCTCCATTATCGCTGTCAACGTCTCCTTCCTTTATTATCACAGAATACCAGCTGTTGCAGGCGATGAAATGGTGGAAACGGCTCCGCTTGAGTTTCTTTCGATTTGGCCATTGAATGTTTTGCAGTTTTGTAATCAAATCCCCAACAAAATTGTAATTGGATCCCTTAATGTTAGCGCCTTTTCTAGTTTGGTCCTTGGTCTCGAATTGTTTCAATTAAGTCCCTAATTGACCATCAAACTTTAATAATTATGCAATTAAACCCCTGATTTGGCCAAATCAACTTTTTTTCAAAATTATAATTGGATCCCAGAACTTTAATTTCTTCCGATAAAGCCTAAATTGACTTACAAAAATCAATTTTCTTGCAATCAAACCCTCTATAAATTTAATTAAACCTTGGATAAAATTTAATTGAGTTCATAAACATATGATTTTGCACTTTTCTTTCTAAAATTGAATTTTTCTCATCAACAGGGCTTTCAATGTCAAATTTCAACCTTTTGCATTTTTGAATCTCCTCAACCAATTTTGGCATTTTTTCGGCATTCCAGCAATCCTTTTTCTCACTCCTATTATTGTTTGGATTTCTTTTGATATATATTTTTTTGTATTTTCTCATTTTTATGTGAACTAAAAAATGGGTAACAACAGATGCCCTCTCTTTACAATGCTTACGAAGCAAAAACATCATCAATGTCTTGCATAGTAAGCTTGTAAAGAAGAAGAAAAAAAAAAGAAAATGATCTTATTATCTTAGGTCATTTGCTGTTTTTTTGAAGAAAATTGGTCTACTTTCATAGGCGATCTTCCCACATACACTCATTGGTCTATTTTCACTGGCGACCTGCCCACACAGTCACAATGGTCTATTTTCAGGGGCGACCGACCCACACACTCACACGGTCTATTTTCATGGGCGACCTGCCCTCAAACTCACAGTGGTCTACTTTCACGGGCGACCTACCCACACATGTTCATCATGGTCTATTTTCAGGGGCGACCGGCCCATAAATATTCATCCTGGTCTATCTTCATGGGCGACCTGCCCTTCCACTCACACTAATCTATTTTCACGGGCGACCTACCCACACATGCTCATCCTGGTCTATTTTCATGGGCGACTTGCCCTTCCACTCACACTGATCTATTTTCACGGGCGACCTACCCACACATGCTCATCTTGGTCTATTTTCAGGGGCGACCGGCCCACATGGTCTATTTTCATGGGCGACCTGCCCTTCCACTCACACTGATCTATTTTCACGGGCGACCTACCCACTCATGCTCATCCTGGTCTATTTTCAGGGGCGACCGACCCACATGGTCTATTTTCATGGGCGACCTGCTCTTCCACTCACACTGATCTATTTTCACGGGCGACCTACCCACACATGCTCATCCTGGTTTATTTTCAGGGGCGACCGGCCCACATGGTCTATTTTCATGGGCGACCTGCCCTTCCACTCACACTGATCTATTTTCACGGGTGACCTACCCACACATGCTCATCCTGGTCTATTTTCAGGGGCGACCGCCCCACATGGTCTATTTTCATGGGCGACCTGCCCTTCCACTTACACTGATCTATTTTCAGGGGCGACCTACCCACACATGTTCATCCTGGTCTATTTTCAGGGGCGACCGGCCCACACACTAACACGGTCTATTTTCATGGGCGACCTGCCCTCACTTCATCCTGGTCTATTTTCAGGGGCGACCTGCCCACACACTCATACTGGTCTATTTTCACGGGCAACCTGCCTACATATACTCACTTTGGTCTTTTTTTTTGGATTTTCCTATAACAAATAAAAATATGTGTGCAATGCTTTGAGGTTAGATGACATGCATGCATCCTTACCTGATTTGAAATATAGCCCCCCCATCTTGTAGAACTCCTTCTTAGTATGACCTTGTCCATGTGTTTGAAATCATGTGTTGAGATCTGTCTCTCACACTATCCTTCTTACCCATCCCATCTTGAAGAGGAAATCCCCAAACCTCTTTTTAGTGACCTTTTTTCATAAATGCATAATCTGTCATTGCTTTTTATCATGCTCTTATCAATACTTTAATTTGTCTTTTCTCGAATTACGGGTTTTTTTTTTTGCAGTACAAAAATCTTTTCAAACAAAAACATCTTTAAAAGTCTTGGCTTTTGTTCATGACAATTGAAACTTTCTACATATGCATCAAGAGTTATTTTAAGCAATCCCTGGAAAAAGGCTTTATTTGTTTCCAAAATGTGGTTTTGACTTTAGATCAGACTTCCTCCGAGGTAATCTTCTGTTTGATCTTTTCGATAGGTTTCAAAAATCATCTCATATTAGCATTTTTCTTGCATGGATAGGAAAAAAAAAGATTATCACTCATTTATCATGTCAAATGAATCGTAAGACCAATGTCTATCAACCCAGGTTATATGCGCTTGATTAGAAAGGACTTCTAAAGGGCTTGTAATGTCGATTATAGTTGTGGGTTATGAAGAAGAAAAAGGATGCTTTAAGGCTCAAAAAGTGTTTAAGGGTTTAAAGATTTAGGACCACTCTTCTTCTATCTCCTGTTTTTGTGGAGCTGTCTCGTAGGTTATGTTTAGAGAAACTTGCCTTAAGGATTTTTTTTGCCCCCAAATGTTGGGTTCTAACTTATATAGATCCTTGTGTTCTTTTTGGCAATTTGCTCAAACTCTTTTCTTTTTTAGCCTTTTATCAATCACGAGGCTTCCATTTTTAGCCCTCCTTTCACTCTTAATTCTACCATTGTCTTCATCTTTTCTAACAGAGGATCTCTCATTGCCCCCTAGTATGGGGTGTGGTCCTAGTCTCGTTTTTTTGTAAGCTCAAATGGGGGTCACAAAGGATATAATCTTTAGAAAGTGAAAGTTTAACAAAGATGACCTTTCTTTATTTCAAACGCATATTTACTAAGATTGATAAATTTTTGTTCCCATCCTGACTGACAATTATACATGATTATAGAGTGATTACCCATACATTTTATCTATGCGATTCAAAATGCTTCTAACGACTAAGTTTTGTCTTTTATCTTTGGTTTGTTTGACTTGGTTCCCTCTTTACTGGGAAATGCTTAAAATTCACCTTTGATCGTCTTATGATACATTCCTTGTAATCATGCAAAAAGCCAGATCTTTCCAAAGATTTTTTTTTAGAAGATTAAGTGCTGTGAGATCAATGCAGTGGGAGAAAAGATTCTTTACACCAAGAAATCATGGCCAAACTTCACTTTATTGATTTTGGGAGAAAGTTAAACATAATATCTCTTTACAGAATCGGAATTCACAGGTCTGGCTAGATCTTCTCCATCCATTCTGGACAACTGTAGAGCTCCTCCCGAGAAAGCCTTCTTCACTATATAAGGACCTTCATAATTTGGAGTCCATTTGCTTAGATTTTCCCCTGGTAAAGCTAAGAGCTTCTTTAGCACCAAATCTCCTTCTTGGAACATACGAGGTCTAACCTTCTTATCATATGCTTTGGCTATCCTTTTCTGGTAAGGCTGATGATGACATATTGCAGCAACCCTCTTTTCACTGATCATATTTAGCTGTTTATATCTCACTTTAGCCCACTCAGCCTCTTCTAGTTCTGAATCCATCAACACCCTTAACGAGGGAATTTCTACTTCCAAAGGCATCACCGCCTCCATCCCATATACTAACGAATATGGAGTGGCTCCTGTCGAGGTTGTCACTGTAGTGCGATATGCATGGAGAGCAAATGGTAACATCTCATGCCAGTCTTTGTAAGTGATTACCATTTTCTGAATAATTTTCTTGATGTTTTTGTTGGCAGCTTCCACAGCACCGTTCATCTTTAGTCTGTATGGGGAGGAATTTGAATGCTTGATTTTCTATTACAAAGCTCCATTATTGCTTTGCTATTGAAATTTTGTGCATTATCAGCCACTATTTTTTCAGGTGGACCATACCGACAAATCAAGTCTTTTTCAATGAACTTTTTCACCACCTTTTGTGTCACATGGGCGTATGAACTGGCTTCTACCCATTTTGTGAAATAGTCAATTGCTACGAGAATAAATCTATGCCCATTGTTGGCCTTTGGGTTAACAGGCCCAATCTCATCGATTCCCTACATTGCAAATGGCCATGGAGATACTAGATTAAACGGTGGAGTTGGAGGTGCATTCACCTTATCACTATGCACTTGACACTTGTGACATTTCCTGACATAGTCGATGCAGTCTTTCTCTAACGTCATCCAGAAATAACCGGCCCTTTGTATTTTCCTTGCTACCATATGGCCGCTAGCATGAGTTGAGCAAATCCCCTCATGCACCTCTTGTAAAGCACTTCTAGCATCTGTCTCATTCAGACACCTTAGCAAGGTTCCATCAAATGATCTTTTGTACAGAATCTCTCCATCTAAATAGAAATCCTTGGCCAATCTTCTTAGGGTTTTCTTATCCATCTTTGATGCTCCTGCTGGATATTCCTGATTTTTCACAAAATTCTTGATATCGTAATACCAAGGCTTTCCATCTATCTCTCCTTCAATCGAACAACAATGAGCTGGTTTATTTCTGATGTCAATATGTACAGGTTGCACTTTTCGCCCAAGATCAATCGTAGCCATAGCAGCCAATATAGCCAAAGCGTCCGTAAAATGGTTTCCTTCTCTCCCTAGATGGGTGAATCTTATCTTTTTAAACTCTTCTGATAGCGTGGATAAGTATTCCTGGTATGGCCTTAGTTTTTCTTCTTTGGTTTGCCATTCTCCTTTCACTTGACAGATAATCAACATTGAGTCACCATACACATCTATTTTTTCAATCTTTAGTTCTAATGCGGCCTCCAAACCCAGGATACAAGCCTCGTACTCAGCTATATTATTGGTGCATTCAAAATGTAATTTAACTGCTACCGGATACTGCTTCTTATCGGGAGAGATTATTACTGTACTGGCCCCATTACCATATACATTTACTGCCCCATCAAAAAACATGGTCCACCAATCTGTCTTCCCTTCTTCCTCTTCGATTGATAATACATTTTCATCCGGGAAATCAAAATCTAATGGCTCATAATCTTCCATAGCGTTATCAGCCAGGTGATCAGCAATTGCACTTCCCTTTACGGCTTTCCTTGTCATATACACTATATCATATTCTGCCAACAAAACCTGTCACCTTGCAATTCGACTCGAGAGATAGGGTTTGTTACAAATATACCTCAATGGATCCACTTTTAAAATCAACCAAGTGGTGTGATATAGCATATAATGTCGTAATCTTTTTGTCGCCCATACCAATGCACAACAAAGCTTCTCTATCACCGTGTATCTAGACTCACATTCAGTGAACTTCTTGCTTAAGTAATAAATGGCCCTTTCTTTTCTCCCGGTTTCATCATGTTGACCTAATACACATCCCATAGCTGCCTCAGTCACTGTTAGATACAATATTAAAGGCCTTCCTGATATAGGAGGAACAAGCAAAGGTGGACTTTGTAAATAATGCTTGATTTTATTGAATGCCACCTCACACTCCTCATTCCAAGTCCCAGGATTCTTTTTTCTTAAAAGCTGGAAAATAGGTTCACATGTTGTGGTCAACTGAGCTATAAATCGGGCAATGTAGTTCAATCTTCCTAAGAATCCTCTTACCTCCTTCTCGGTCTTTGGGGACGGCATAGATTGGATGGCCCTTACTTTATCAGGATCTACCTCTATACCTCTTTCGCTTACCACAAATCCTAGCAGCTTTCCGGACTTAACCCCAAATGAACATTTTGCAGGGTTGAGCTTTAGTTCGTATGTCCTCAACCTCTCGAATAGTTTTCTCAAAACCTTTATATGATCTTCTCCCTTCTTTGACTTTGCGATCATATCATCTACATACACCTCAATTTCTTTATGCATCATGTCATGAAACAAAGTCACCATGGCTCTCTGGTAGGTTGCCCCTGCGTTCTTCAGACCGAATGGCATAACTTTGTAACAAAATGTTCCCTAAGGTGTAACAAAAGTTGTCTTCGCCTTATCTTCCGAAGCCATTTTTATCTGGTTATATCCTGAGAAACCATCCATAAAGGAGTATATGGAACTACGTGCAGCATTGTCAACCAAAACATCTATATGTGGTAGTGGAAAATCATCTTTGGGGCTAGCTTTGTTCAAGTTCCGAAAATCCACGCAAACTCTAATCTTTCCCTCCTTCTTTGGCACAACAACAATATTGGATACCCATTGTGGATATTTAACTACTTCTAGAAAGCCTGCATTCCATTGTTTCTCGAGTTCTGCTTTGACTTTGATCTAGACATGTGGGTGGGCTCTCCTCAATTTCTGCTTGACTGGTTTACAACCTTCCTCTAGTGGGATCTTATGTACTACGATATTTGTATCTAAACCAGGCATATCCTCGTAAGACCAAGCAAAAACATCTGCATATTCTTGTAGTAAGGCGATCATCGTTGTTCTTTGCTCAAGAGTAATTAAGGTCCCTATTTTCAACTCTTTCTTAGACTGATCACTACCCACATTTATGGTTTCAAGTTCTTCTATAGCGGGCTTCCAAGTCTGTTCATGTTGTTCCACCAGTTTTGCGAGTTCTCTGATATTGCTTTCATCCCATTCTTCTTCTTCCACCGCAATCACATGTTCGTTAAAGTTTGGCCATTCGTTCTTGATGTTAAGTGTATGTGATGTTGTGGAAGATCCGCTTTCAGGATTCCTGAAAGCAGAAGGTGTCTAGTGTAAATGTGCATATAAATAGACAACATTTGAAAAATGCATGATCTCATTAAAGCAAAGGGTGGGCTCGATGACAAGGATAAAATCTGGCTGACCTCATGAGCCTTGATTGTCAACCAGAGGAAATAAAAGCAACTAAAAGCAAATAAAAGCTATGACAGAAACATGTAAATGCAGACAAAAGTTGGTTTACATTTTAAACACTACATGAGCTTCTTGGGTCACCCATTTCTGAAACTTCTCGCCCATGGCCAGCTTTCGCACAAAAGTCGTGGTGGGGACTTCTTCTAGAGTATGGACAGTCAGCTGTGGCAGTGATTCATCTTCCACTCCCGATACCATATTCATGCCACTTCCTTCCTCTTTATCCTTCTCCAAGGTGTTTATGTCCATGGTTGATAGTTTTTGACTAAGGCTTTCTGAATCTTTATCAGGTTGCATTACATATGCGGCCTTTGGGAACGATACCCTTAGGGGAGGGATTTCCAACTCTTCTTCTTCAGGCTCTCTTCCTTGAATCTTAGCCATTCTTCTTTCCCTTCTTCTACCAGCAGCCCATCGATGATCCTCCTTTTTAGGCTCATACCCCAGCCCAAATCTTTGATTAGCACATTTCATCATTATTAAATTAACCTTTTCTAGATTTTCGGTGACAGGGTTATGCTGAAATGAAATTTTACACTCCAAAAACCATTGAGCGGCCCTCCTTGCTGCTCCTGAGATCCTTGGCATTCTTATCACTGTGTTTTTTGGCACCCAGTCAGTGTTCACAATCTCAAAAGCATGGCTATATTCATCATTGCAATCCTCTGCCTCGATGAAAGGTACAGCCACATTCTTTATCATGGATATTGTCTCCTCAGCCTTGATAGTTACCAGCATCCCATTCATGATGTACTTCAAACATTGGTGTAACGATGAAGTTACTGCCCCAGCTGCATGAATCCAAGGTCTTCCCAACAACATACTATAGGAAGGGTGGATATTCATTACCTGAAATGTCACCAGGAACAATTGTGGTCCCACATATAACTCCACTTCTAAAGTCCCAATTATCTGTCTTGGTGAGCCATCATATGCTCTTGCCATCATGGTACTAGGCTTCATATGAGATTCATCCACCGACATTTCTTTTAGCATGTGTTTTGGCAACACATTAAGAGCCGAACCATTATCGACGAGCACCTTTCCTATTAGGCAATCCTTGCACCTAGTGGTGATGTACAAGGGTTTGTTGTGTCCAGTTCCTTCAGCATCTAACTCGTCAGCCGTAAAGTACAGATAATTAGTCGCATGGATCCTCCCTGTCGCACGTCGGAAAACCCCGCGCGCGGCGTCCGCTCCGTGGCGATGGCGGTTTTTTCTCTCTGTTATTAGAATTGATTTTGTTTGGAGTCGCCACCTAGTATTTAATTGAGGGTTACTAGGAAACCCAGGTTGACTGGTCTTGTCAGAGATTCGCGGATAAGGAACTGATTGTGGTTAGGGAAGGTATTAGCACCCCTAACACACCCTACCTGAGGTAAGCTGCTTCGTGGCTGTGATGTGTTAAAGAAGTTTTAAAAATTTTGTTTTTTCATCGGAATTTAGAAATATAACTTTCGTACAAGTTTATATTTCTACACCGGTGATCCAATCAAAATATTAAATCCTTCTTTATTCTTTTGCCGTCTCATTATAAAAAATCCCTGAAATAAAAATAAACATGCATTTTTCATATTTTTTGTTTTTTTTTCTTTTTGCTTTTTTTGTTTTCTTTTTGTTTTTTTACATCCACAATACAAATTATAATATTCAAAAATAAATAAAAATTACATCAAATAATTCAAACTTTACAAAACAGTCCTCAAAACTCCAGGAACTGCAAAGGAAGTGCTTCAGAAACTGTAGAAATTCATGCAGGAACGCTGGCGGCGCGTGTTCCATGCGCCACCGTCACTGGCGGCGCATGAACCCACGCGCCGCTGCTGTCAGTGCCGGAAATGGGCGGATCTCCCCTGCTTTCTCCTTCTCTGCCAGTGGTGACACCCACCGTCACCTGCAAAAGAACAAAAACACACAAACACAACAGATGGCAGTCGATTTTAATCTTTTCCTCCCTTGTTTTCGGATCTGTTCTTGATCTTTTTTTTAAGTTATGGTTTGCTCCGGTAACAGATCTGGCGCGGCTGTCGTCTGTGGCTGTTGGAGCTGCGGTGGAGAGAGGGAGCAGTTGACCGGTCGGCGACGCTGGTTGAAGGAAACGAAGAGGTGGCTGGCTGCTGAAGCTCCGGTGGAGGAAACGGGAGAGACCGGCTGGCTGAGGAGAGATGGGGCTGTTCTGTTGTGTGGCTTGGTGGAGGCCGGCGTTGATGGAGAGGCCGATCTGTGTGCAGCTGAGTAGGAGCCGTGAGTTCTGCTGATGGCTAAGAGAAGGAGAAGGAGATCGGCTGCTCCTGTGGTGGGCTCCGTTCGTTGAAGGTTGAAGACGCTGGGGAAGGGAAGATGAGGGAAGGAACTGGCTCTCGGCCAAGGAAGCGCGAGAGAGCTTGGTTTTCGTCTGTTTGGCAGAGGGCAGCGGCTTGTTGGCTGAGAATGGAAGGGTGAGGTTTTTTTTTTTGGCTAGGGAAATGATGAGCGACTGCTTTTTCTTTTGTGGCCAAGGGTGGCTGGCTTAGGAGTGATGGAGGGCAGATCGGGGGAAGAGAAGGAAAATGCAAAGGCTTTGGTTAGGTGTGTCTGGGTCTGTGTGAGAAGGAAGGAAAATGAGAGCTGGTCTTCTTCTCAGTCGGCTCCAGGGAGAACCAAAGGAAGTGAGGGGTTGGTCTTGGTTTTTTTTTGGTTGAGGAGAAGGCTTCGGTGAAGGGGGGCTGCAATCGGGGAGATGGAGATGAGAGTGTGCGGCTGGAAGCTATGGGAAAGGAAAAAAAGATGGCTAGAGGGAGGGAGACGGCTGCTGGCTTTTGGTTTCAAAGGGAGAAGGAGATGGTGGAACCGGTCGGGTCAGAAAAATGAAAGCCACCGGGGGGTTGCGTGCAGAGAAGAAGAAATCTCTAGCGGGCGGCGGCTCTTGTGTTAGAGATAGATTTTTAGGGTTTTTTTTGTGGTTTAGGGTTTTTTTTTTTCAAATTGCCCCCCTTTTTTTAGCTGAAATTGAAAGCTATTTATAGGCAAAATAATTTTTCGGGCTTCAAAATTGGTCCCTCAAGTTTTGTGCTTGACCCCTGATTTCAATTAATTCACTTGGTAAAAATTAAATTGGGTCTCTTAAAATTCTGATTTTTCAATCAAGTCCAAATTAAGCTCCCAAACTTAA
>Ga0325400_1001856_pt1 | contig 17894 bp, 13 predicted proteins | sample PopdelMetagenome_2_FD_205662 | JGI IMG/M metagenome (GOLD analysis project Ga0325400, IMG submission 205662) | Populus deltoides microbial communities from Bellville, Georgia, United States - Xylem-PdKOR-R1 | ecosystem: Host-associated > Plants > Phyllosphere > Stem > Wood/Secondary xylem... | reverse complement strand
ACATGGTTTAACAAAGCCTACTCCACAAAACTTCACTATCAAATATTGGGTTTACAAGAACAAATTAATCACATACAAACACCTCAGTACCCAAAACCTGAATTACACTAAAAAATCACTCACAAGAAAGTACCGTACTAATTCTTTTGGATAAAGGTTTCGGCTACTGCTCTACTTTTTGGTTGCCACCACACACCATCTCTATTGGATGCACACATAAACTAGCAACTACATATGCTATTTATACTAGCAGCAAGGTTCTTCTTTAGGAAAATATTTTTTTTTTCATTAGAAGACTACTTTAAGTCTAGCTTTAACAAGAAAAGTCCTTTTCCTAACAAAATGCATCAACACATTCCATTCTTGTTCAAACAACTTGGTAGACAGATCTAGCGAATTCAAGCAGCAACGTTTTTTTGGAGGGAAGTCAACTGTTTTGTTGTCAACATCAATGACAACATGCTGATATCAGCTCAACATTTGAGCTGTCAATTTAGGAGGAAAAAAATGTTTGGTTTCAACTGTCTTGAATCTTGTGAACCAAAAGTCTGCATATTGGAATGAGTGAGAATGACTATTTGTAATTAAATTAGTTGGTAGTTATTAGTCAGTGACTAGTTAGGTTTTTGTGGTGGTCAGATATATAATTCTTTGTAGTGTTGGGAATATGACAGAGAAAAATTTAGCTAATAAAACTAGTCTCCCTTCTAGTGAGAGTAGTGGGAGTCGGGTTGGAGTTGTGAGTGATGGAAATAATTATCTAGCTTGTTTCCAATCATGTCCGTTGTTTATCAAGGCATGTGAACTGTATAAGTACATCACAGGAGAAAAGGAGACCACCAACTAGTGACTCACTATTCGATCAATGGGAGTCAGAAAACTCTCTAGTCATGTCTTTGCTCATTAACTCGATACAAATTTTGATTGCTTATGATTATCTTTTATTGGATTATTCTTTAAAAATTTAGAATGTTGCTTGCCAAATGTACTCATAATTGAGAAATGATCTTCACTTTTATGAGTTACAGAAAAAGATTCATGAAACCAAGCAATGTGATATGTTTGTAACCCAATACTTTGTTGAACTAAGTAGTTTGTGGTCGCAGTTTGACTTATTCCAAGATTTCTAGGCTGATTGTCCGAGTAATGCGGTAAAGTTTCAAAAACTATTTGACAAGGAATGTGTTTATATCTCTCTAGATGGGTTAAACATTACATATGACATGTTAAAGTTCAAGTTCTGGGGAGAGAACCTTTCCCTTCCTTGAGGCAAATATATTCTCTTGTTCAACAAGAGAAAGGTAGGAGAAATGCAATGTTGCATCTTGTTAATCATGGGAGGTCAGGCATGATACGTAACTCCAATCAAAAAATCAGAAAAACTTTAGAGGATTTACACATCTTAATGAACCAAGGTTAGCAAACAAAGAACAATTGAAGTGTGATTATTATGGACGAACCAAACATACTAGAGACATATTGGAAGTTAAATGGACATCCTTCAAAAGGATGAGGTGGGAAAAAATAGGTTTTCCTAGATCACAAGCACTTATATAAGAGATAGCCGAGAGTCCAGTTCTTGATAATCAATTAAACACCTCAACTCTGTCCAAGGAAGAGGATCAAACACTTAGGCCCTATTTGGTATTGCTTCTTAACTTGCTTTTTTATCTAAAAAGAAGGTTGAGAAGAAATACCAAACATGCTTTTAGACATCTTAAAGCCAAGTTTGATCTTCCCTGTTCATCCAACTTGGCTCATGCAGATATGTTAGTGATAGCTTTTAGCTTTTAATTCTTCCAACATTTCTAATTCTGATCCTTGGGTTATAGATTTAATAGCCAATGATCATATGACTCGATCTGTAATTTTTTTTTTCATCTTACTTAGTTAAAGATAAAGTTCATATAATTGATGGTTCCCTAGCTCCTATTTTTGGTAAAGGTTCAATCCAATATACTACTTTATCTTTAATCTCAGTTCTTCATGTTTCCAAGTTCTCTTCTAATTTACTATCTATTAGTAAAAATACCAAAGTTTTAAAGTGTAAAGTCTCATTCTATTTTACTCATTGTGAGTTCAAGGACCTGAAAACAAAAAAAAAAAAGATGGACTGGTAGAGTGGAAGATGACTTATATTTGTTAAAATCTGATTTTGTTGGTTCAGGAAACACAAATGGGTTCAAACATGGGTTGATGACCATTTCTAACGATGTTAATCAATAATTATTATTATGGCATAATTAATTAGGGCATCCATCGTTTATAACACTATCCAAGCAATGCACCACAAAAACCTTATCTATGATGCTTGCAAATTTTCCAAGCATATATGTGCTATTTATTTCTCAAATAATAATAATAGTAAACCTTTTAAGTTGATTCATTAAGATCTTTGGGGTCTAGTCAAGTTGTTTACTTTTATAGGTGGATTGCAACTTTTATTAATTGTTATAGTCGTACCACTTAAGTTTATTTGATGCATAATAAAAGTGAAGTGTTTTCTTACTTTAAGAGGTTTGATAACATGATCTACACTATTTAATGCTAAAGTTTAGATCTTGAGGAATGATAATGGTACAAAGTATATGGATGGAGTTTTTCAAAGCTATATGTTGGAACAATGGATTCAACATTGGACTAGTTGTGTAAATACACCATATTAGAATGATGTAACTGAGACACTTACTAGAACTTGCCAAATCTCTCATGAATTTTCTCAAAACCTATTATGGAGATGCAATTCTTATAGCAACATATCTCATTAATAGAATACCACTAAGAGTTCTTGAGTTCAGAAATCTAATAGAGTTCCTATAAGGAACATGTTCCTACATTGTCCTACCAAAAACTTCTGGGTGTGTTTGTTTTGTTCGAGATATTGACAAGCTATTGAGAAGTTGGATCATTGAGTATTAAATGTTTCATTGGATACTTTACTACTCAAAAGAGTATAAATGTTATTATCCTCGAGGTAGAAAAATGTTTGTTAGCATAGATGTAACTTTCTGTGAAAATAAGTAATATTTTGTCAACTCACACTTCAAGGGTTTTGTCAATGAGAGTGAGGATATGTTCTTGGTATCCCCTACTCCTCTTCTAGACCATAATTTGAGGGAGAAAATCAAGCAAAGATAAATGAAGAAGATGAAAATTCAGTAAAAGTTGAGGAGTGATGAGGAACTAGGAGAGAGAAAGAGTGTAGGACAATGATAGGGAAACTAGAAAGGGAAAGAAGGAAAAAGTTTGACAAGTTTATACTCGTAAGAAAAAAAAAAAAGAAGTCAATAAATCTATTATACCAAGCCATGAACCATCTTCAAATCCAACCTTACAACATACTCTTAACATTAAGTTTCCTAACTCTTCCATTGAAAATGTTATTTCTTTTTATTGATTATCTTCCCATAGTTCTTAGGAAAGGAGTTTGAAGTTATACTAAATATCATTTATCTAATTTTTTATCATATGATCGTTTATCACCTTCATATAGAGCTTTTGCATCCTTTTTGTCTTATAAGTCTATTCCTAAGAATTGGATGAAAGCTGTTGAAAATATCAAATGAAAAGAAGCTATGGTAGAGGAAATGAGAGCTTTGTAGAAAAATAACATATGAGAGCTCATTACTCTTCCCGGTGGAAAGAGAGTGGAAAGTTATAAGTGGGTTTTCTTTATTAAGCAAAAACAAGATGAAAATATTAATAAGTACAAGGCAAGGCTAGTTGCTAAGGGATATAATCAACCATATAGAATTGACTATCAATAAATGTTTGCTCATGTTGCAAAAATAAACACAATCAAGGTATTGTTATCTATTGCAACAAAACTATGATTAGATTTGCAACAATTAGATGTGACAAATGCTTTTCTACATGGTAACTTGTAGGAAAAAAACATACTTTGAAATTCCTTCAGGTTTGTCTCATGAGAAGACAGAGGCCAAGGTGTGGAAGTTGAGGAAAAATTTATATGGCCTTAAGAAATCTCCCTATGCATGGTTTGATAGATCCAACAAGGTAGTTGGTAGATTTAGGTACATATAAAGAAATGAAGACCATATTATTTTCATCAAACATTACCAAGACAAAACTACAATTCTCATTGTATATGTTGATGATATTATGATGATAATAAATGATCACGAGAAGGTTTATATGTTGAAAAAGTATCTTGCAAAAGAATTTGAAATCAAAGACCTTGAGAGGTTGCATTACTTCTTAGGAATTGAAGTTGAACAATGAAGTAAATGCTTTTTTATTTCTCCAATGAAGTATATTCTTGATCTACTAGAAATAAGGATGTTGAGTTTTGGGTTAGTTGATTCCTCTATAGAAGTGAATAATCGCCTTGTCGATTATGAAGGTGAAGTAGTTGAAAAGGAAAGATATCATAGGCTGGTTGGTAGGTTGAACTATTTATTACATACTTGACCCGATATAGCTTATTTAGTTAGTGTTATTAGCCAATTTATTCATGATCCTTGAACATCCTACCTTGATGTTGTTAATCATATCCTTCAATCTTTGAATTATGCTTCGAGCAAAGGGTTTTTGTTCTCCAATAATTGGCACTTGAAGGTAAAATCTTTTATTAATGTTGATTGAGCTGGATTACTAGGTGATAAGAGATCCACATCTAGATATTGTGCTTTTATTGGTGGTAATTTGGTCTTATAGAGGGGTAGAAAACATGTAATGACTCAGTCTAATGTAGAAATAACGAGCAATGATACATGGAATGTGTGAACTTTTGTGGCTTAAAAATCTAATACATGAGCTATGAATAATTATTGATGGTCTAATGTCATTGTTTTGTGATAATAAAGCATCTATCAACATTGCTATGATCCGGTTCAACATGATCGGATGAAGTATATTGAGGTTGATAGACACTTTATTAAAGAGAAGTTGAATGAGAAGATTATTTATATCGCATTTGTAAAAACTAAAGAACAATTAGCTGATGTGTCTACGTGTTTCACACTATTACTTTCAAGATGAGCATGAGAGATATCTATGATTTATTAGGAGCAATTATTAATTTTAGTGTGGACTCAATAGTAGTCAAGTAATGTTATACTTTTTTCTTATATATACATGTAATGTAGGTTGGTGCCAAAATAGAATGAACTGATATTTGTTGTCACTTCATCTCACATTCTTTCTCTTTTCTTTCTTCTTCCTCTCACTTTTTCACCTTCCTTTATCAATCTTTAAATAATCTTAGAAAAAACAACTCAAACCATGAGAACATTACTATCAGTGCTCTCATTTACCATGGCAATCATAACATCTCTAGATGTTTTGGGACTTAGTTTCAACTTTTCTAAGTAGACTTTCATTTTCTCATAACGGTATGAGATATGGCATTTTCCATGACAATAAAAACATTCATTATTATTGTAATCAACTCCAAGTCTAGAATTTGACCATTAAGTCTACCTCCTTGTGCCATATCCATACTATGGTGATCACAATCTTGTTTTTGAGAGTAAGCTTTAACAACCAGTTCTTTATCAACACTAGTACTTTCTACTTTCAAAACATATCATTCTCTAGTTAAATTGTAGTCATATCATTCAAACCCAAAGCTGGCCTTCCAACTTGTATCGTTTGTACTAACGACTTGTATAACTTGTGTAAAGACAATAATAGAAGGAGAGCTTACTTTGCATCCTCAATCTTTTCTCTAGCATTAACTCCTATTAAATTATGAAAGATGGTTGTGCATACTCATTCCTTTATCCATCCTCAAGGAGTACAAATCTAATTTTAAAACAAAATAATTAGTTAATGGCTTAGAAGTATAAATACTCCAATTTTTCCCATATGCCTCTAAACGTTAACTTGCCTAAGACATTGTACTTAATCTTTGAAATCAAAGCCAATCAAACTTGATTCACTGTATTTTTTTGAACTGGGTTCAAATCAACATCCTTTAATTGTTTAGGTTTTGTATCTTCAATAGTAATACCAAGTCCTTGAGTTGTTAAAACATCCTTCATCATGCTTTGCTAAAGAATGGAATTGTTTTTCTCGTCAAACAATTTGATCTTAAATTTCATCACACAAATTTGTGTCCTCACTATCTTCAATTATTTTGCACAAGAGTTCAATCAACCTCAATATAAGTTATGATACTAGTTGTTGTGATAGACCAAGGCTTTTATACCAGTTGTTGAGCAAAACCTAAGCAAATCAAATAATAGCACAAAATAAAAGGGACACAAAATATAATGTAATTCAATATAGCCTACTTTACAAAACATCATTATCAAATATTTGGGTTTACAAGAACAAATTAACCACACACATAAACATTTCCTTATCCAAAACTTGAATTACACCAAATAATCACTTAAGAAAATACCACACTAATTCTTGGTATTGCATTACTTTTTGGTTGCCACCACACACCATTGATGTTATGTTGGAGGCACACAAAAACTAGCCACTACATATACTATTTATACTAGCATCAAGATCATTCATTAGAAAAAGAATCCTTTTTTTATTAGAAAAATACTTGAAGTCCAGCTTCAACAAAAAAGTCATTTTTCTAAAAAAAATGTATCAACACATTTCATTCTTGTTTAGGACACCACACCATGAAACTACCAATCTAACCTAAATCAACTCACCAATTTAAGCCATAACTCAACAACACAAATCAATGAGAATAGCTTGTATCCCTGTTGTTGTTACTTAATTTTGGACCCCAAGTGATGGAGATGGTGTATACCTCTTTTGAACTGAGTGTAGGAGTTTAACTCATGTTTGCTGGAAGATTGACAAAAGCAGAAAAAGAAATATTTTTTTGAAACCTTGTTTGAGCCGTTTTCTGCTCTTTTTATCCTTCCCCTTGGCTACCAAAATCATCAGGTTTTCTTAGGTTGATCAGGAGTCTTCATAATGCTAAATTCGTTCCTTTTTATCTGGTCTTTAAGGTTGAATAAATCCCTCAGAATTTGTACTAAAAAATGGTTCTGACTCGGTTTTGTACGATATCTGACCATCCTAGGTATATTCTGTCACTCATGAAATGTTGAAAAATTGACGTACACCTTTATTAGGTCCTAGGGATCATTGTTCTTAGGGCAGATTCTCAGTCAGATTTGGATGCTCAGCATTATCAGATCAAGAACATTTTTGACCAACTAGATTACTGCCAGTTTTTGTTCTCTAAAACGATTTTATCTCACTTCGACTCCTTCATCAAAGTTGTAGTTCTAGACGCGTAGATGAATTTGGGCTTTTGAATCGCTTAATTTCGATATCAGAAGCTCAAGATATTCCTGTTTGAATATCTAACGTGAAGGCAGAGAATTCTGCCGCGAGAAGGATTTAGCCCAAGTTCGCGGGACTGATTTGAAGGATTTTTTTGGACCAAGAACTGAATCGAAAAAGTGCTAAATGAGGGATTGAATTGAAGAAGGATATTGAGAGCTGGAGAGGGGGGTTGGATCATCATAAATGATAGGATTTTTACCACACCGAATAAGGAAAATAAGACTTTGCAGCTGCACCCTCCATCTGATTTCTTTCCTTTTTTCCTCTGCAAATTTCCTGCTGGTTTCCATGTTTGTCTTGCTGATTGGAGAGCTGCAGACCATGTTTTTATTGATTCATTTCAAAGAAAACAGCTGGTGCCTCATGGTCCCAGCTATGGAAGGAAAAAAGGAGTTGTACCACCCTTTGATCAATGAAAATTAAGTGCTGAAAATCAGAATAGGAATAAGAATATTTCAGTTTCCTTTTTGCATTTTTTTACTGCACATCAGCAGGGATTTGCATCCTAGAATTAATGCATTGAATCTTTCCTAAATAGAGATATGTTATACTATATATAAACCCCTCTAATAACCTAGCAAGGGGCAGAAAGGAGAGCAGAAAAATAAGAGAAAAACAAAGAGAAAAAAAAGAAAAAAAACACAGCAAAAGAAAGAGAAGGAATACGCAAGAGAGGAAGGCGACGAGGAAACCAGTCATTTACCAGCACATAGCTGAAATATTTCGTCTGCGTTAGTATCTTTATTTTCATCCGTCATTTACCAGCATTCAAGGAGGCACGCGTGAGCTGTGTCTTTCGGCCTTGGGTTTTATTTTCTGCAAATTGGAGATGCAATTTTTGAAGGAAAATGCAAGAGAGGCAGGCGACAGGGGAATCCAGTTATTTACCAACACATAGCTGAAATATTTCATCCGCTTCAGCATCTCTACTTTCGTCTATCATTTTCTAGTAGCTAAGGAGGCATACGTGAGCTGTCTTTCAGTCTTTGGTTTTTATTTTTTGCAAACAGGAGCTACAGGTATAAGCCCCAATCTCTTTTCCTTTGTTATATTTTTACTAGTCATTCGGTTGTAAAGCTGTTTCTTCACTCTGAATAATTGGTTTCTGTTTAGAAAAACCAACGCTTGCTTATTATTTCTTTTATGATTTTTGAGTTCAGCTGTTGTCCATGTAAAAAGGGTTTGTCTTTCATGTTTAGGAACTTTTACATTTAGGGACTTTCCTTTTGTTTTCCTTACACCCGCTGGAGAAGAAATCAGCCGGCCTTTGTTTTTTTAGTGATTGCTCCTAGTTTTATTTTGTTCTTGCTGTCTGCGCATTGAGTTGGCTTTGATTTTTTTTATTGCTTTAAGCTTATTATAAATCTTAGAATATATATGATGGCTGTTTAGCTTTTATTGAGATTTTTCTTTTGTGTTTAATTGTGATGCTTGTGTTTTGATTAAAAAAAAATGTTTTCTTGTGTGTTGCATACGGCCAATACCCTAACATGTTTTGAACGCTCTTTTTTTTTATATACAAAAAAAATTAGAAGTCTTAAAAATGTGTTTTCACATGGATTTCTTAAACACAACAAAAATTATTTTCTTGCATTTCTGGATTTTACAACACGTTTGTAAAACTCTAAAGGGTATTGGCCAATTTTCCAAAAAATATAAAAATCTTATTTTAGGGGGAATTCATCTATTATTCACCGTTAATGTTTGGATAAAGAAATCCTTAAAGGACGAATATCCAAAATATTATTGGAAATAATTTGTTATTATTCACTGTTAATATTTGGATAAAGAAACCTAGAGTGATAAATATCTAAAATAATTTTCTAGGAATAATAAATCCGCATACATCCTTGAAAAAAGCCTTGATTATAATCGATGACATTTCAATTTTTTACTTCACGATTTACGAGCCGTGAGAGTATAAAACACTAAGACAAAAAAATAGGTTTTTAAAGCACCCTAGATTTCTAAATTTTTATCCCTCCTCCTTGCGATTTACGAGTCGCAAACTCTTGAAATACCAAGGGAAAAATGAGCTTGTAAAGCACATGGAATCTCATTGGATTTCTATCTTAATAAATTTAGTTAGAATCAAATCGAGAAAAAATGATGGGATTAGAAAACACCAACACCATAGCAATTATAAGACAAACCAAACACCAAGCAGCTTACCTTAGGTAGGGCGTACTAGGGGTGCTAACACCTTCCCTTTACGCAACCAGTTCCTTGCCTTAGAATCTCTGAAAGACCAGTTAGGTTTTCTAGTGACCATAATACTAGGTGGAGACTCCCTTTTACACAAAAAAACAAAAAGACCCCGAAATCAATCGAGGATCGCCGCGACGCCGCGCTCCGCCGTGAGGGTGCGACACCTGTGTGGGTTGCCATGTATTTCCAAGTTGAAAATGACCTTGGAATTATACTTGTATTGTTTTCCAATAAACCATTTTTTCTATTATATATTATTATGGTTTTTTAGTTTTTTTTCCTATTTAAAAGTATTTGTTTTTCTATTTTATTTTTCATATTCAATATTACTAAGATTTTCTAGTTTTTTCTATATAAAAGGTTGTAATAGCCTTCTAGCAAATGAAACATGAATGAATAAAATTAAGTATTTCGAGAGTCCTTTTATTGTTATGGTTCTTAATCTTTGCGGGTTTTGACTTGTAACAAATCTTGTTATCCTCCACTCCCACCTGTGTCACATAATATCAGAGCTCAATGATTCTTGGTGGTTAGTTGTTATGTGTTGTTGAATAACCATGGATGAATGAGGTCACACAAGAGGACGTGCTTGTGTAGAAGAGGATAAGGAGGTTTATTTGTGGAAAAAGACGTCTAGAAACTAGTGTATTGTTTTTTTTTAACATCATCTACTGTTATTAGAAATCTTGGTGGTGGAATCCATGGTGGGGTGACCTGCACACAAGTGTTGTGTTAGGTATTCATGATGAGGCAGTTCTTATAAAGGCGTGTTAGGGATCCATAATGGGACCCTTATATAAAAGGATGTTTGTAAACCCTTGGAGAAAAAAATCAACAGGCTAGTGAAAAAAATGTTATGATAAGGGTATAAATTAAATGTTTACACTAAGAGAATGATAATGAATAAGAAAATTTGGAATAAAAAGTTTAGGTACTAATTTTTTAAAAATAAAATACAGAAAATAGCCTAAAAGGAACGCAGATAAAAAAAATTGAATGTAAATGAGTTATATAGAGAACAAAATATTGAAATGTAATTTGGTGAAATTCAAAATAGCTCAGCTTAGTTTTCATATAAACAGGTAACGAAATATGAGATAAATTACCTAGTAAACTCGAAAGTTTACAAAGGAAGGATATAATGAGAATTTTTGAAATTTTAATTTATAAATACATGCCTTATGGTGGGCTATACAAGGAGGAAAAAAAGAAGAAGAGAGAACCTTAGGAAAAAATAAGAAAATTAAAGGGAAACCTTTCAAATTTGTGAGAGATAAATATCATAAACACAAAATCAAGAGAAATAAAGTGAGGGGAAGTGAAAAGAAGTGGATTTGAGAGAGTGATAGTCACGAAAACAAGGGGAGAAAGAGGAAGAGATAAAAGTGGATAAAAAGCTTGTTCATCTTACAAATTCTTCTTGATTATTTGTGATTTAAAGGTGAGAATCCCTTTTACTAAAAATAATTGTGTTTTTGATAAGATTAGAGGTGTGATAGTTAGGGTTTATAATTATGAGAAATTGAATTTAATAAGTAAAAATGATATTGATGAAGTTTTTTTATTTAATTGGTGTTCATGTGGATTTAATTGGTTTAGGGTTAATAGAAAGAAAATGAAGAAATTTGAATATGTTTTAATGCTTGAATTAGGAGAGAATTGTATTTAGGAGATAATTTTATTGATTTTAATGTTATGAAATTTGTATTTAAATGGGTTGGTTGAAGTATTTAATGCATGGAAATTAAATGAAATTGCATAAAAATTGGAAGGAATGCATGGATTTTATTTATGAGGAGTTAGGTTAATTGTAGAAATTGTTAATAAATTGAATAAATTTATGTTATTAATTATATGTAATTAAAATGGATTGAGGAAAACTGAGAAATTAGGAAAAGAAAAGAAAGAAAAAATAATTGAAATGTGATTTATAGCGAATCGTAATAGAAATTATGATATAGGAATGAAGTTATTAGATGTGTTGATGAAATAGTCCTGTATTGATAGGGGATGCCTCAATAACTCGATCGCAGACAAGGATAGGTGTTTAGGCTTCACGAGTAGCAGGTAGGTGTTTAACACCTATTCCTAATCATGTATTATATTGGTAGAATTATTAGAATTATTAAATTAATTATTATTGATTTGACTTATCATAAAAGTAATTAAATCGGTGGAATAAGAATAAGGATTTGTGATTTGATTAGTTGTTTTAAGGATGGAGGCTAATGATGTCAATGGCTCTGTGACATTAGCATTTAATGATTAATCGTTCCTGGATAATAAGGAAGGCTAATAATGTCAATACGAGGATATTGACATTGTCATTATTGATTAGTCATTCCCAGATAATAGGGGAGGCTAATGATATCAATACATTGTCATTTAACATCAATATTTATTGATCAGTCATTCCTGAGAGATTAGAAAAGGCTAATGATGTTAACACGACTATGTTGACATCAACATTTATTGATTAGCTTATCGGTGGATTGGTGGCTAATGATACTAGGTAATGTGGTATCGATATATTTTTTATTAATCATACTGAGGTGAAGATGGTTAATGAATATTAATTTGAAAATTGATATCAACATTGAGTTGTTGATATGAATTTTATGAAGTAAATGATATTTAGTAGTATAGAAATGATGAAAGTTAAGATATTGCTTTAATTCTTTGTTGTTGGAATTATTATTATTTACTTGGTTTGTTTATATTATTTGTTGTTTTCTTTTTAGGTTCCTCATATTAATACTTGGAACATTCTATTTTAAGGGAAAATTTTCTGTAATTTTGGTAGAATTATAAAAAAAATAAAAATCAAGTTGTTATTAATATTTCGACGTGGTCGATTGAAAAGTGTGTTTAATAGTTGGGATGTTACATTTTGGTATTAGAGTTAAGGTGATGGTTCGATGAACTGGTGTATTAATGCTAGAATTGAAAATGATGTTTCAGGATTGTTTAAACCAAGCAAGAAGCTAGGAATGACTCCTTAGTTTAAGGAAGGGAGTTGAGAATTCATCATGAAATGATTAGAGAGAGGACCTATTGGCAAATACTACCTCTCATATACTTGTCGTATCAGTGTATTTTAAGCAGAGTGAGTCTGCATGATGTTAGGATGATTTTGCATCATTACGAGCATATATTCCATAACCTAGTACATCAGAGAGATCAAGGTAGACAAATAGACCCCTTATAGGTGGCACTAGTAGCTGCATCTACATCGTTTACCAACCCTACAGTATTAGAGTAGGTTGTTAGAGTGGGGATGACAGGGATGGCTGGGGCTTCCAGTATAACACCATCTAGGGTAGAGAAAGTGGTCACCCTAGTACATTGGGTGAAGGGTATACAAGAGATAGGTTGTGTGACATATTCAAGGTAGAAAGATGATGAGCTTGCAAGACATTGACTGAGAAAGGTGGAGAGAGTGATGGTTTAAATACCAGTGTTGAAGGAGTCATGAGTTGATTGTGTAACTCAACTATTATTAAACAGTTCCCATTCTTGGTGGGAGACAGTTAGAGAGAGGAGATCCAAAGAAGTTCTAATATGGAAAAACTTCAAATAAGAGTTTGAAGAGCGATATTACTTGTGGCAGTATAAGAGATAAGGAACAAGAGTTTCTAGATCTAAGACAGAGGGATATAACTATTTTAGAGTATGAGAAGAGGTTTTAATACCTTTCTATTTTTACTTCTATATATCTTCCTACTAAGCACCGTTATATAGAGATTTAATGATGGGCTTAGATCGGAGCTGAATATGGTATTAATAGCTATGTAGTTTCGGACTGTACAAGAATTGTTACGGGTTGCGCAAACTATGGAGAGAGTGATTCAGGATGATTACTGGTAGAGACTGAACAAGGACAAATTACGGGGGCTAATAGGAAGGAGATAGTATTATCTATCAGTAGACCTCCCCTTCTGAAAAAGAGGAAATAGGAAAGGTAGGCAGTTATCCAAATAGTTTCAGAAAGGAATGAAACTTTACTCTAGGTGAGAGTATATGGGGATCTATGCAGATGAGTGCTGGAGAATCTTTTAATGGCCAGGCCCATATAGGGGCTAATGTTGCAGTAGTGTCTACAACGTAAAGGGGAGCCACATCTTTTCTGTATGAGGTGTAATTTGAGGCACCCTAAAGATTGTTCAGCTACCCTAGAAAGGTGTTATATTTGTCGAGGTGAGGAACATTGATGAAGGGATTGTTAGTACTTGGGCAGGGGTTGTTATTATTGTAGAGAGACAGGTTATAGGAAGTAGTGTCCTCGTCGTGCTATAAAGGGTATTTAGGGACAAAATGCTACTACACAAAGCAAACAATAATCTATTATAGTGGATAGACTTACGAGGCCCACTTAATCTAAAGCGAGTGCTAATTGAGGATGCCCCCTAAATCTCAGAAGGGAAGGACTTAGGGTAAAGCATACCATTTGACTTAAGAGGATATGAGTGCTGCACCAGATGTGGTTATAGGTACATTACTATTAGAGTCCTTACAAAGACATGTCTTGATTGATCCAAGAGCTAGTTATTCAATTGTGTCATATCAAATTAAGGACAAACTACAAGTAATACCTTGTAAAAGAGTAATTGTTAGTACACCATAAGAGAAAACATATATATTGATAATGTTTATAGAGGGGTAAAACTGTATATTGAGGGTTATAAGTTGAGGGTAGATTTAATGCCATTAGAGTTCCATGATTTTGATCTGATTCTAGGTATGGACTGGTTAAGTGTGCATCATGCACAAATGAATTGTTTCACCAAAATGGTGATTATTTAGAAGAACTACCTAAATTATATCTGGTGAGGTAGGTTGAGGTTTTGATTGAAAATCTTCTATGAATTGCTCCTATAATGCAATCTCCATATAGAATGTCATTTATTGGCTGAATTGAAAATCCAACTCTAAGAATTACTGGATAAAGAATTTATTCAACCTAGCAACTCACCCTAGCAGCTCCAATATTGTTTGTGAAGAAAATGGATGGCACTATACAACTATGTATAGATTATAAACAATTGAATAGGGTGACCATAAAGAACATATATCCATTTTCTCAAATTGATGATTTGTTCGATCAACTTAATGAAGCATAAGTATTTTCAAAGATAGACTTACGATTAGGGTATCATCAGTTGAGAATAAAAAAATATGATGTACAGAAGACAACTTTCAGAACACGTTATGAGCATTATAATTTTTTAGTCATGTCATTTAGATTGACTAATGCTCAAGCAATGTTTATGAACCTCATGAATCGAGTATTTAAACCTTATTTAGACAAGTTTGTGGTTGTATTTATAGATGACATCTTGATATATTTATCCTCTTAGTCTGATAATGAGTAACATTTAAGAATTGTATTGGAGGCTTTGAGAAGAAATGAGTTGTATGTTAAACTAAGTGTGAGTTTTAGTTGAATGAGGTAGTGCTTCAAGGATATTTGATATCCAAAAAGAGTATATCGTAGAAAGGTGGAAACAATGTTAAAGTGGGAAAGGCCTTCAAATGTCACTGAAATTCATAGTTTTATGGGGTTAACTGGATACTATAGGAGGTTTATAGAGAGATTTTCCATTATAGTTGTTTCAATGACTCAATTAACTAAGAAAGAAGTTAAGTTTAAATGGTTTAAGAAATATGAAGAAAGCTTATAAGAATTGGAGAAGAGATTGACTTCAGCTCCCGTGTTGACACTTCTAGAAGGGTAAGAGGGATTCATAGTTTATAATGATGCTTCTATTAACGATGAGGGTTGTGTGTTGATGCAGTATGACAAAGTAATTACCTATGTTTCTAGACAGCTAAATCCACTTGAAGTGAATTACCTTGTACATGATCTAGAGGTAGCAATAGTAATGTTTGCTTTGAGAATGTGAAGATATTATTTGTATGGGACTTATGTATATATTTTAACTGATAATAAAAGTTTAAGGTAGTTATTGTCGCAAAAAGAGTTAAATATACAAATGGGGAGGTGGATGAAGTTGATAAAAAATTATGATTGTATTATTGATTATCATTCTAGGAAGGCAAACGTGGTAGTTGATGCCTTGAGCCTGAAGAATAAGACAGTAATTCGTGGGTTAATAATGGGGGATAAAAGGGAACTATTAGAGTTGGTTAGGTTGGAGGCATAATTAATGGTAGGGATTAAAGGATTATCATTGGCAATGTTTGTGGTATAATCGATATTGGGAGAGAGGATTTTGGAAGCTTAGAGCAAAGACGAAGTGCTAGAAAAGATAAGAAAATGAATGGAGTCACGTCCAAATGCACCTTTTAGTATATTAAAGGATGAGATGTTAGTAATGGGAAGAAGAATTTGCCTACCTAATAAAGGCTTTGAAATAGAAAATCCTTAGTGGAGCACATGAGTTGAAACTCGACATTCATCCTGGAAGTACAAAGTTTTATAGGGATTTGAAGGAATATTATTGGTGCCCTAAGATGAAAAGAGAAATAGCTGAATTTGTGGTAAACTATGGGGCTTGTCAGTAAGTAAAAGTGAAGCATCAACGACATGCAAGATAATTGCTGTTCTTTCCCATTTAATAGTGGAACTGTTCTTTTCCATTTAATAGTGGAAATAGAAGAATATCAATATGGATTTTGTATCTGGATTTTCGAGAAGTAAGAAAGGTAACATATTCCTACCAATGAAGATAAGTGATTATGTGGATAAATTGGCTAGAATGTATGTGAATGAAGTGGTTAGACTCTATGGTATTCTAATGTTTATAGTCTCTAACACAGATCCATGATTTACTTCTAGATTATGGTCGAGCATTCAACGAGCCATAAGTATAAAGTTGAATTTAAGCACTACTTTTCATACACAGATAGATGGATGGTCAGAAAGAATGATTCAGATTTTGAAAGATTTATTGAGATCTTGTATGCTAAAGTTTGGAGGATGTTAGGAAGATCATTTGTCATTGGTGGTATTTATGTACAATAACATCTATCAAGCCACAATTGGTATGACATCTTATAAAGCTTTGTATGGAAGGATGTGTCACACTCTTATTTGTTGGGATGAAGTGGGTGAAAAGAAATTGTTAGGGCCAGAACTGGTGCATATAACTAATGAAAAAGTGAAAAAAATTTCGAGAAAAAATGAAGGAAGCCTAGAATAAACAGAAAATTTATGTAGATAATCGAAGGATACCATTGGAATTTCATATGGATGATTAGGTGTTCCTTAAAGTCACACCATGGAGAAATATTATTTGTTTTTGAATGAAGGATAAATTGATGCCAATGTATCTGGTCTTTTCAAAATTGTTGAAAAAATTGGCTCGGTTGCTAAAGTTGGCCTTACCTTCACACCTGATAAAGATATATAATGTATTACATATGTCATTACTTCGAAAAGCACCACAAATTCTTATGGAAGTTCGAGAAGATTCAACTATTGAAGTGTAGCTAGTACGAATTCTAGACTGAAATATAAAGGAGCTAAGGTATAAGAAAGTATCTTTGGTGAAAATATTTTGAAGGAGCTCTCAAATTGGAGAAACTTGAAAAAGAGAGTTTGAAATGATGAAGAAATAGCCCATATTATTTTCTCACATAGGTATGAATTTAAATTTCAAGGACAATGTTTTTTTAGGAGGGTGAATGTAAACTTCCGGATAAAAAAAACTCAATAGGCCAATGAAATAAATATAATGATTATTGTGCAAATTAAATGTTACACTACATGAATAATAGTGAATAAAAAAATTTGGAATAAAAAGTTTAGATACTATTTTGTTTTAAAAAATAAAAATATAGAAAATGGCTAAAAAAATTAAAAATACAGAAACATGAATAAAAAAATAAATGGAAATGAGTTTTGCAGAGAAAAAAAATATTGGAATGTAATTTGGTGAAATTCAAAATAGCTTAGCTTAATTATCAAATAAACAGGTAACGAGATATGAGATAAATTACTTAGTATACTTACAAATGAGGGATATAATGAGAATTTTTAAAATTGATATTTATAAATATATGGCTCATGGTGAAAAATTTAGGAAAAAAAATAAGAAAATTAAAGGAAACCTTACAAATTGGTGAGAGATAAATGTCCTAAACACTAAATCTAGAGAAATCAAACGAGGGGAAGTGAAAAGAAGTGGATTTGAGAGAGTGGTTGTCACGACAACAAGGGGAGAGAAAAAGGATGAGAGAAAATGGATAAAAAGCTTTTTCCTCTTACAAATTCTTCTTTGTTATTTGTAATTTGAAGTTGAGAATTCCTTTTACTAAGAATAATTGTGTATTTTTATGAGATTAGAGATGTTATAGTTAGGGTTTATAATTATGAGAAATTTAGTTTGATGAGTAGAAATGATGTTGATGAAGTTTTTGATTTAATTGGTGTT
>Ga0325400_1001855_pt1 | contig 17910 bp, 16 predicted proteins | sample PopdelMetagenome_2_FD_205662 | JGI IMG/M metagenome (GOLD analysis project Ga0325400, IMG submission 205662) | Populus deltoides microbial communities from Bellville, Georgia, United States - Xylem-PdKOR-R1 | ecosystem: Host-associated > Plants > Phyllosphere > Stem > Wood/Secondary xylem... | reverse complement strand
GCCCTCGCGGCTGAGCAGCTCCACCGCCCCCATCTCGCGCAGGTACATGCGGACGGGATCGTCGGTGCGATCAACCGTTTCCTTCTTCTTCTCGACCGCGACGGTCTCGGCACCGGTGTCCTCGGCTGGCTCGTCGCCGTCATTGTCGTCGGCACGCTCCTCGGTCTCGCCGTCCTCGCCCGCTTCCTCGTTCTCAACGATGTTGATGCCCATCTCGTTCAGGGCCGAGGTGATGTCCTCGATCTGGTCGGACGACATCTCGCCCTGGGGCAGCGCCTCGTTGAGCTGGTCGTAGGTGATGTAGCCGCGCTTCTTGGCGCGGGCGATCACCTTCTTGATCGACGCGTCGTTGAGGTCGATCAGCGGCGCGTCGCCCGTATCGGTGGTGTCGGTCGCCTCGGCCGCCATGTTCTTCGCCATAGGTATGGTGTCGCCTCAGTTAAGCAGCCTCTCGGGCCAGCTCCATAGTTTCCTGATATTGCTGGTCCAGCATCTTCTTCGCGAGCATAAGCTCCTGCTGGGCCGTCCAGTTCGCCTCGTCCATGTCCTCCGCGAACCGCGCGGACGCCTCCGCCATCGATCGCCGCATCTCCTGCTCCCAACCGAGCACGGTGACGACCTGGGCCAGGTCCGCCGCCGCCTTTCCACCGTCCGTGTCGCGACGGCAGAAGGAGAAGCCGAGATCGCCGCAAAGCGCCCACGGGTCGATCGGGGGCATATCGGTTGACGCTAATATGGTCTCGATCAGCGGTTCATCAAGTTCCCGGTGCTCGAACACCGCGTCGGTCAAGACATTGAGCCAGAGGCGCAAATGATCGGCCGGCGGTTCCAGGCGGAGCAGCGTCTCGACCTCGTCGTGAAGGACGGCCGGGTAGCGTGCGAGGCCGAGCAAGACCGAGCGCCAGACCGCCGCCTCGACTTGGCCGCGACCCGCGTCGCGCGCTTCCTGCATGGCGCCGCGGACGGCGTTGAGGTCGTCCTTGGACCAGCCCTTCTTCTTCCAGCCGAATTCCTGGAAGAACAGGTCGTTGATCTCGCGGGCATATTCGCCGCGCAGGATCGGATGGGGGATGGTGCCGACCGCGTCGAGCAGCTTCTGCTTGAGCGCGGTGCGCCCGTCGGGGCCGCTGGTGTCGTGGGCATGGCGCTCGGCGGTCCACAGGAAGCGGACGAGGTCGCATCCGTCCGCCACGATGGCCTCGAAGCCCACGGCGCCCTTCTCGCGGACGAGGTCGTCGGGGTCCTTGCCGTCCGGCATGGTGACGAACCGCAGCGAACGGCCGGGCTGCATCAGCGGCAGCGCGCGGTGGGCGGCGCGCAGCGCGGCCTTCTGGCCGGCGGCATCACCGTCGAAGCAGAGCGTGGGGACATCCACCACCCGCCACAGCCGCTCCAGCTGGTGCTCGGTCAGCGCGGTGCCGAGGGGGGCGACCGCCTCGGCCATCCCGGCCTGGGCGAGGGCGATCACGTCCATGTATCCCTCGACCACGAACAACCGGTTCGCCTTGCGCGCGGCCGGCGCGGCGCGGTCGAGATTGTAGAGGGTGCGGCCTTTGTCGAAGAGGGGCGTGTCCGGAGAGTTGAGATATTTCGGCTCGCCATCGCCGATGATGCGGCCGCCGAACGCGATCACCCGACCGCGAGGGTCGCGGATCGGGATGGTCAGCCGTCCGCGAAAGCGGTCGTACGGCTCCTTGCCCTCTACTGCGATCAGGAGGCCGGCCTCGACCAGCATGCGGTCGCCATAGTCCTTGAGCGCGGTGCGGAGGCGCCCACGGCTGTCGGGCGCGTAGCCGATCGCGAAGTCGCGACGCGTCTTGTCGGACAGGCCGCGCCGCCCGACCAGCGCGCGCGCATCGCCGCCGTCGATGCCGGCAAGCTGCGCCTCGAAGAAGTCGGCGGCCGACTGCATCACGTCGTGCAGCCCCTTGGCCCGCTCCGCCTTCTCGGCTGAACGCTTGTCCGGCGCGGGCACCTCCATGCCGGCGGTCTGAGCGAGTTCCTTGACCGCGTCGATGAAGGGCAGCCCCTGCTGGTCGGTCATCCAGCGGATCGCGTCGCCGTGCGCCGAGCAGCCGAAGCAGTGATAGAAGCCCTTGTCGTCGTTGACGTAGAAGGAGGGCGTCTTCTCGTTGTGGAAGGGGCAGCAGCCGCGATGCTCGCGTCCGGCCTTTTGGAGCTTCACCGACTTACCCACCAGCGCCGACAGCGAGGTGCGGGCGCGCAACTCGTCGAGAAAGGCGGGCGTGAGGGCCATCGCGCGATTCTATCCATGCCCTGCCGGCCGCGGAATCGCAATGAAGTTCAGGGCGAGTCCTGGCCGTATCGACGCATTGTCGAGATGCGTTCGCCGGCGGGTCCGGCGGTGTGGAGAGCGGCCCAAGGTGTGGCGGGCCGCTTCCGTGCAGGAAAGCGCAACTCAGCCCTGCAACGCCGCCTTCACGAGCCCGCTCGCCTTGCTCATGTCGAGCACCGATGCGTGGCGCGCCTTCAGCTCGGCCATGACGCGGCCCATGTCCTTCATGCTCCCAGCGCCCAGCTCGCCCTTGATCGCCTCGATCGCGGCGCGGGTGTCGTCGTCGGACAGGGTCCGGGGCAGGAAGCGCTCGATCACCGCGACCTCGCGCTCCTCGGCGGCGGCGAGCTCCTCGCGGCCGCCCTGGCGGTACATGGCGATCGACTCGCGGCGCTGCTTGACCATCTTCTGCAGTACTTCGACGACCAGCGCGTCGTCGTCGGCGGGTGCGCCCCCCGTGCGGACCTCGATGTCGCGGTTCTTGATCGCGGCCTGGATCAGCGAGATGGCGGCGCGTGCGTCCTTGTCGCCGGCCTTCATGGCGGCGATCTGGGCGGCTTTGATGGTGTCCCGAATCATGGCGGTCTTATTGACGAGCCGCGGGGGCAGGTCTAGCGGGCGGGGCTTAGCGACATCATCGATCCCCTGGAGTGCCCGCCGATCATGGCCGACGCCGATCCCTCTGCCGTGCCCGCCAAGATGCCGGATGGCGCGACCGGCGTGCTGGTCCTGGCCTCCGGCGAGGTGATCTGGGGCCATGGCTTCGGCGCGGAGGGACAGGCGGTGGGCGAGGTGTGCTTCCACACCGCGATGACCGGCTATCAGGAGATCATGACCGACCCGTCCTTCGCGGGCCAGACGATCTGCTTCACCTTTCCCCACATCGGCAATGTCGGCGCCAACCCCGACGACATCGAGGCGGACGGCCCGCACGCGCTGGGGATGATCGTGCGCGAGCTGCCGACCGGGCCGTCCAACTTCCGCGCCGCCGAGCGGCTGGACGGGTGGATGCGGCGGCACGCGCGGATCGGGCTGGCGGGCGTCGACACGCGGGCGCTGACCCGGCGGATCAGGGAGGCGGGCGCCCCCACCGGCGTGATCGCGCATTCGGCCAGCGGAGAGTTCGACCTCGATGCGCTGCGCGACATGGCGCGGGGGTGGCCGGGGCTGGAGGGGATGGACCTTGCCAGGGGTGTGTCGACCGAGACGCACTATGGCTGGGAAGGCGGCGTGTGGCGGCTCGGCTTCGGCTATGGCGGGGATGAGGCGGGTGGGGACAAGCCCCACGTCGTCGCGATCGACTACGGCTCGAAGCGCAACATCTTCCGCAACCTCGCGCTCGCGGGCGCCAAGGTGTCGGTGGTCCCCGCGACCGCCACGTTCGAGGAGGTGATGGCCCTTGAGCCGCAGGGCATTTTCCTTTCCAACGGCCCCGGCGACCCGGCCGCGACGGGGGAGTATGCGGTGCCCGTGATCCGCCGCCTGCTGGAAACGGGGCTGCCGCTGTTCGGCATCTGCCTCGGTCACCAGCTCCTCGCCCTCGCGGTGGGCGCGCGGACGACCAAGATGTTCCAGGGCCATCGCGGCGCCAACCACCCGGTCAAGCGGCTGTCGGATGGGGTGGTCGAGATCACCAGCATGAACCACGGCTTCGCGGTCGAGCGCGACAGCCTGCCCGAGGGTGTGCGCGAGACCCACGTGTCTCTGTTCGACGGCTCCAACGCGGGGCTGGAACTGACCGACCGCCCGGCCTTCTCGGTCCAGTACCACCCCGAGGCGAGCCCGGGGCCACAGGATAGCCTGTATCTGTTCGAGCGGTTCGTGGGCATGTTGCAGGCGTCAAATGATTGACGTTCGGGCGGTCTGGGCACCCGAGATGCTGCATTACTGCGAACTCATCGCCGATCGACAACGTCTCCTAAGCGCTTTCAACCAAGCGCCTGAGGTCATGTGGACGTCAGTCATCAGCTATGATGAACTGATCTCTCAAATATACGATGATCTTGACGCCCTGCGTATGTCGAAGCAACTCGGCGACAGTGACTTACCGCAGCCTCTTAGCGGTTCGCTTCGCTCCTTTGTCGAAGCGCTATACGTTTTCGATAAGGGCGTGCGAGGCGAGTGGCAGCCTCAATTCGACACGCCGGTATGGGCGCGGGTCGAGGTTGCAGCACGTGATGCTCTAGATGCCGCGAAAAGCTGGACAAACGTATAATGCCCAAACGCACCGACATCTCCTCCATCCTCGTGATCGGCGCGGGGCCGATCGTCATCGGGCAGGCATGTGAGTTCGATTATTCGGGCACGCAGGCGATCAAGGCGCTCAAGGAAGAGGGCTATCGCATCGTCCTGGTCAATTCAAACCCGGCGACGATCATGACCGATCCCGAGCTCGCCGACGCGACCTATGTCGAGCCGATCACGCCCGAGGTGGTCGCCAAGATCATCGAGGCGGAGCGGCCCGACGCGGTGCTGCCGACGATGGGCGGGCAGACCGCGCTCAACACCGCGCTGGCACTGTTCCGCGACGGCACGCTCGACAAGTTCGGCGTCCAGATGATCGGCGCCGATGCCGAGGCGATCGACAAGGCCGAGGACCGGCTGAAGTTCCGCGACGCGATGGACCGGATCGGGCTCGGCAGCGCGCGATCGGCGATCGCGCACAGCGAGGCGGAGGCGCTCGAGGGGCTGGAGAAGGTCGGGCTGCCGGCGATCATCCGGCCGTCCTTCACGCTGGGCGGCACCGGCGGCGGCATCGCCTACAACCGGCAGGAGTTCGTCGAGATCGTCCGCAACGGGCTCGACCTGTCGCCGACCTCCGAGGTGCTGATCGAGGAGTCGCTGCTCGGCTGGAAGGAGTATGAGATGGAGGTGGTCCGCGACCGCGCGGACAATTGCATCATCATCTGCTCGATCGAGAATGTCGACCCGATGGGGGTCCATACCGGCGACTCGATCACCGTCGCGCCGGCGCTGACGCTGACCGACAAGGAATACCAGATCATGCGCAACGCATCGATCGCGGTGTTGCGTGAAATCGGTGTGGAAACAGGGGGTTCCAACGTTCAGTTCGCGGTCAACCCGAAGGACGGGCGGCTGATCGTCATCGAGATGAACCCGCGCGTGTCGCGCTCGTCGGCGCTGGCGTCGAAGGCGACGGGGTTTCCGATCGCCAAGGTCGCGGCAAAGCTGGCGGTCGGCTACACCCTCGACGAGATCGAGAACGACATCACCGGCGCCACGCCGGCGAGCTTCGAGCCGACGATCGATTACGTCGTCACCAAGATTCCGCGCTTCGCGTTCGAGAAGTTCAAGGGCGCGGAGCCGACGCTGGGCACCGCGATGAAGAGCGTCGGCGAAGTCATGGCGATCGGGCGCAATTTCGCCGAGAGCGTCCAGAAGGCGCTGCGCGGATTGGAGACGGGACTGAGCGGCTTCAACCAGGTCGATCACCTGGTGGGCGCACCGCGCGCGGAGATCGAGGCGGCGCTGGCGCGGGCGACGCCCGACCGGCTGCTGGTCGCGGCGCAGGCCTTGCGCGAGGGGTTCACGGTGGCCGAGGTGCACGCGATCGCCAAGTACGATCCGTGGTTCCTCCAGCGGATCGCCGAGATCGTCGAGGCCGAGAACGAGGTCTGCCGCGAGGGGCTGCCGATCGACGCGGCCGGTATGCGGCGGCTGAAGGCGATGGGGTTCAGCGACAAGCGGCTCGCCTGGCTGGCGCTGCAATCGGCGAACCTGCGCGGCATGACCCGCGGGATCGCGCGCGGGTCGGGGCTGATCCACGAGGTCGTCAAGGCGATGACCGGCGGGGTGACCGAGGACGAGGTGCGGGAGCACCGGCTGAAGCTCGGCGTCCGCCCGGTGTTCAAGCGGATCGACACCTGCGCGGCCGAGTTCGACGCTAGGACCCCGTACATGTACTCGACCTACGAGGCGCCGAGCTTTGGCGAGCCCGAGAACGAGGCGATGCCCTCCGATCGTAGGAAGGTCGTGATCCTGGGCGGCGGGCCGAACCGGATCGGGCAGGGGATCGAGTTCGATTACTGCTGCTGCCACGCCTGCTTCGCGCTGGCGGATGCGGGCTATGAGACGATCATGGTCAACTGCAACCCGGAGACGGTGAGCACCGACTATGACACGTCCGACCGCCTCTATTTCGAGCCGCTGACCGCCGAGGACGTGCTCGAGATCCTGCACATCGAGATGTCGGCGGGAGAGTTGGCCGGGGTCATCGTCCAGTTCGGCGGGCAGACCCCGCTCAACCTCGCGCGGGCGCTGGAGGCGGCAGGGGTGCCGATCCTCGGGACCGCGCCCGCCTCGATCGACCTCGCCGAGGATCGCGAGCAGTTCGCCGCGCTGGTCGACCGGTTGAAGCTGACCCAGCCCGCGAATGGTCTCGCCCGCACGCGCGACGAGGCGCTGAACGTCGCGGAGCGGATCGGCTATCCGGTGCTGATGCGGCCGAGCTTCGTGCTGGGCGGGCGGGCCATGGAGATCGTCGACGGACCCATCCAGCTCGACGACTATATCCAGACCGCGGTGCAGGTGTCGGGCGACGCGCCGGTGCTGATCGATCAATATCTCCGCGACGCGATCGAGGTCGACGTCGACGCGATCTGCGACGGCGACGAGGTGGTGGTCGCAGGCGTGCTCCAGCACATCGAGGAGGCGGGCGTCCATTCGGGCGACAGCGCCTGCTCGATCCCGCCCTATTCGCTGACGCCCGAGACCATCGCCGAGATCGAGCGACAGACCGAGGCGTTGGCGCGCGGGCTGAACGTCGTGGGGCTGATGAACATCCAGTTCGCGGTGAAGGACGGCATCGTCTACCTGATCGAGGTCAATCCGCGGGCGTCGCGGACGGTGCCGTTCGTCGCCAAGGCGATCGGAACGCCGATCGCCAAGATCGCGGCGCGGGTGATGGCGGGCGAGAAGCTCAAGGACCTGCCGCCGGTCGACCGCGCCATCCCCTATTTCGCGGTCAAGGAGGCGGTGTTCCCCTTCAACCGCTTTCCGGGCGTCGATCCGGTGCTGTCGCCGGAGATGAAGTCCACCGGCGAAGTCATGGGGATCGCCGACGATTTCACCGTCGCGTTCGGCAAGGCTCAGCTCGGTGCGGGGACGGTGCTGCCGACCGGCGGCGCGGCGTTCGTCAGCGTCAAGGACACCGACAAGCCGCACATCCTGCCCGCGGTCCGCGCGCTGGTGGAGGCGGGGTTCGCGATCGTCGCGAGCGGGGGCACCGCCGACTATCTCTCCCGCGCCGGGATCGCGGTGGAGCGGATCAACAAGGTCGCGCAGGGGCGCCCGCACATCGTCGACCGGATGGCCGACGGCGGCATCGACCTGATCTTCAACACCACCGAGGGGTGGCAGTCGCTGATCGATTCCAGGCCGATCCGTCAGGTCGCGCTCGCCCGCCGCATCCCCTATTTCACCACCGCGGCCGCCTCGGTCGAGGCGGCGCGGGCGATCCGGGCGAGGCAGGGCGGGACCGGCCGTCTTGAAGTGCGGCCGCTGCAATCCTATTATTCCCGATCGCACGACTGATCCCGGACAACACGGCTAGATGTGCGGGCGGGACCCCAGGGGTCCCGCTTGTGGATGAGATATGGGGAACCCGCGATGGCGACCGTCGAGAAGATGCCGATGCTCCAGGAAGGCCATGACAAGCTTTCCGCCGACCTGCGCCGGTTGAAGGCGGAACGCCCCCAGGTCGTCGACGCGATCGAGGAGGCCCGCGCTCACGGCGACCTGTCGGAGAATGCAGAATACCACGCGGCCAAGGAGCGGCAGGGCCAGATCGAGGCGTCGATCGCCGATATCGAGGACAAGCTGTCCCGCGCCCAGGTCATCGACCCGCGCGACTTGTCGGGCGACAAGATCGTGTTCGGCGCCACCGTCACGCTGATGGACGAGGACGACAAGCCGATCCGCTACCAGATCGTCGGCCAGACCGAGGCGGACGCGAAGACCGGGCGGATCAGCTACAACTCGCCGCTCGGCCGCGCGTTGATCGGCCGCCGGGTTGAGGACGAGGTCGAGGTGCAGGTGCCCGCGGGTGACCGCTACTATCTCGTCAACAAGATCGAGTTCGTCTGAACGACACCCGCATCCGGACGCTCGCCGACTGGCGGGTCACCGCCGGCATCGCCGCGCTGACGCTGGTCGTGTCCGGGCTCGTCATCGTCAACGGGCTGGACGCGGCCGTCGCCTATGGTTGGGGCTTCGTGCCCGCCGCCGCTTCCGGGTCGGTGGCGCTCCCGGCTGAGATCGGCGGCCCGCCGGCTTGGTTGACGCCGCTGTCGGCCACGCTGGTCCATGGCGGCTGGGCGCATCTCGCGCTCAACCTCGTCATGCTGGTGTTCTGCGGACGGGAGGTCGAGCGGCCGCTCGGCGGCGGCGGCATCGCCCTGCTCTATGTGGTCGGCGCCTACGCCGCCGCGGCGGGACAATGGGTTCAGGGACCGGACGCGGCCGCACCGATGATCGGGGCGAGCGGCGCGATTTCCGCGGTGGTCGCCGCCTACGCCCTCCTTTATGGCCGACGCCGCGCGGGCGTGTCGGAGTTCGGCCATGTGCTGTGGCTGGGCGCGGCCTGGATCGGCATTCAGCTGCTCATCGCGCTCGCCGGCATGGGCGGGACACTACGGATCGCGATCGGCGCCCATATCGGCGGCTTTCTCGTGGGACTGCTGCTCACGCACCCGCTGCTCCGCTGGCGTTACCGACGCGCCTGACCGGCGACGCTCAGCCGGCGGTTGTCGGAAGATCGGGTGCGAGCAGGCGGTGGAGGTGGACGACCACATACCGCATCTCGGCATCGTCGACCGTGCGCTGGGCGGCGCCGCGCCACGCCTTCTCGGCAGAGGCGTAGTCCGGAAAGATGCCAACTACCTCCAACGCTGCCGGATCGACGAAGTCGAGCGTCTGGGGATCGCGGACGCGGCCGCCGAAGACGAGGTGGAGCTTGCTCATGATCGCTGGTCCCGTGGGGTTTCCGGCGCCCTAGCGGGTAAGGACGCCGGATTGAACCCCGGACGGGACGCCGCCGCTCAGCCCTGCGAAGACCGGTCGCCGGCCTCGTCCGCTCCCTGATCGGCCTTGCCGCGCGCGGCCCCGGCGGCGGCGTTGCCGGCGGAGGACAGGGCCTTGCCCAGACCCTCCACCACGCCCTTGGCCTGATCCTTGGCAGCGTGCCGGGTCAGCCCCCGCTGGTCGAGCTCGGCATAGCCGGCGTCGCGCGCGGCCTGCACCGCGGCCCGGGCGGTCTCGCCCAGCCGCCGGCCCGCCGGGGCGAGCAGCTGCTTCTCCCGGTCCGAACGCGGGACCAGCGCCCCGACCAGCGCACCCACGGCGAGACCGCCGACGACGACCCCTAGCGGGTTGGCCTCAAGCCCCGCGGTCGCGCGCCGGGCGGCCTGTGTGACGCTGTCGCGCGACGCGGCATAGGCGTCGGCGGCAGCGTCGCGGGCGTGGTCGTATCGGCCCTGGGTCTCGGCATGGTCCTTGGCGTGCTTGTCGGTCATGGTCGGTTCCTTGATGAACGGGATCAATTCGGTGCGCGCGGCGCATCGGGCGCGTCCGCCGACGGTGCCGGGCGCGGCGGGGCGCGACGGAAAAGACGCAGGAGCGGGCCGCGAAGGAGGAACAGTCCCACCGCCGCGGCGACACCGACCAGCGCGCCGCGGTTACGGTCAGCGGCGTCCGCCGCCGCGTCACCTGCCACTCTGACGTCGGCCAGCGCCTTGTTCTTGAAGCGGGTGGGATCGACCCGGTCTTGGAGCTCCGCGACGGTCGACGACAGCCGCCGCCGCGCTTCGGCGGCGCGACGGTCCGCATCGACCAGGCGCTGGGCAGGATCGGCCGGCGCGGTCATCGCTTCATCTCCAGGTCGACCGGCTTCAGCCGCCCCTTGCCGATCATCGCCAGCACCCCCGCGACCGCGAGCACCGCGACCGTCACGGCGGCGGTTGCGAGACCGGGGCCGATCAGCGTCGCTAGCGCCAAGATCAGCCCGACCAAAAGCGCGACCAGCGCGGCCAGCGCGAGCACGCCCGCTGCCGCGAAGAGAACGACCGCACCCTTGTACGCGGCGATCCGCTCCGCAGCCTTGGCCTTGTACAGCTCGATCTCGGCACCCGCGAGGGCACGACTGTCCTCGACCAGCCGGCCGACGAGCCCCGACAGGGTCCCGCCGTCGCCTGCCGCGACCGGGAAAGGCCGGTGAGAGGTCAAGCCTGACCGCCGCGCTGGTCGTCGACCCCCGCCTGGATCAGCCGCGCCATGACGAAGCCCAACGCCGCCGCCGCACCGATCGCGACCGCCGGGCTCTTGCGGACGAAGGTGCGCGCGTCGTCGAGCAGTTCGTCGACATCCTTGTTGCGCACCTGGTCGGACAGGCCTTGGACGCTGGTCGCCGCCTGGCGGGCGTATTGGCCGTACTGCGCGCCGAGCTTGCCGTCGACCTGTCCCGCCGCGTCGTGGAGCAACTGCGACAGCTGGTCGAGCGCGCCGCCGGCGCGATCCTTGCCCTGCTCGGCGAAGCTGCGCGCCTTTTCGGTCGCCTGCTGCCCCACCTTGCCGGCATTGTCGCGGAGCGCCTGCTTGGCTTCCTCGACCTTGCTGCCGCCGGCGGCGTCGACATCGTTACCGCCGGTGGAGCTCGTCGCGGTGCCGGACAGGTCCGCCTCCTGCTGGCTGGCGGTCGAGTCGGTCATCGGGATGGCGTGGTCGAAGTCGCTGCGGTTGTCGCCCATGGGTCACCTGTTCGTTTCGCGTTCGCGTCGTTCAACCAAGTGCCGCGACGCCGGTTCCCTTGATGGTGCCGTCCCGGTAAGGCGCATGGTCACAGCGACCTGAAGGAGCAGCGCCCCCGTGACCGCGATCATCGACATCCACGCCCGCCAGATCCTCGACAGCCGCGGCAATCCCACGGTGGAGGTCGACGTGCTGCTGGAGGACGGCAGCTTCGGCCGTGCGGCGGTGCCCTCGGGCGCGTCGACGGGCGCACACGAGGCGGTGGAGAAGCGCGACGGCGACAAGGCGCGATGGGGCGGCAAGGGGGTCGGGCAGGCGGTCGATGCGGTGAACGGCGAGATCGCCGAGGCGCTGATCGGCGAATACGACGCCGAGGACCAGCCCGAGCTCGACCAGGTGATGATCGAGCTGGACGGGACGGAGAACAAGTCGCGCCTCGGCGCCAACGCGATCCTGGGCGTCAGCCTGGCCGCGGCAAAAGCGGCGGCGGACGCGCGCGGCCTGCCGCTCTACAAATATGTCGGCGGGGTCGCCGCGCACGTGCTGCCGGTGCCGATGATGAACATCATCAACGGCGGCGAGCACGCCGACAACCCGATCGACTTCCAGGAGTTCATGGTCGTGCCGGTCGGCGCGCCCAACATCGTCGAGGCGGTGCGTTGCGGATCGGAGATCTTTCACACCCTCAAGAAGGCGCTGCACCACGACGGGCTGGCGACGGGCGTCGGCGACGAGGGCGGGTTCGCGCCCAACATCGCCTCGACCGACGAGGCGCTCGGTTTCATCATGCGCGCGGTCGAGAAGGCCGGGTACAAGGCCGGCGACGACGTGATGCTGGCGCTCGACTGCGCGGCGACCGAGTTCTTCCGTGACGGCCGCTACGATATTTCCGGCGAGAAGCGGGTCCTCTCCAGCCACGAGATGGCTGAATACCTCGCCGACCTGACCCGCCGATACCCGATCTTCTCTATCGAGGACGGCATGGCCGAGGACGATTTCGAGGGCTGGAAGGCGCTCACCGACCTGATCGGTGACAAGGTGCAGCTGGTCGGCGACGACCTGTTCGTGACCAACCCGAAGCGGTTGGAGCAGGGGATCAGGGACGGGCTGGCCAACTCGCTGCTGGTCAAGGTCAACCAGATCGGCACGCTGACCGAGACGCTGGCGGCGGTCGGCCTTGCCCAGCGGTCGGGCTACACCGCGGTGATGAGCCACCGCTCGGGCGAGACCGAGGATGCGACCATCGCCGACCTCGCGGTCGCGACCAATTGCGGGCAGATCAAGACTGGCAGCCTCGCACGGTCGGACCGGCTGGCCAAGTACAACCAGCTTATCCGCATCGAGGAGGAACTCGGCCGCGCCGCGCGTTTCGCCGGGCGGGACGTGCTCAAGGGATAGGGGCGATGGCGAGGACGCGGGTCACCAAGGTATCGGCAGGGGCGGGCGTGCTGCGCATGCTCCGCCGCGCGGCGCTGCCCGCCGCGATGCTGACGGTGATGGCGTTCTTCGGTGCGTGGGCGGTGCTGGGGCCCAACGGGCTGCTCGCTTACGGCGATTACAAGCGGCAGCTGGCGGCGCGGCAGCAGGCCTACGAGGCGCTGGACAAGCGGCGCGCGGTGCTGAGGAACCGGGTGGCGCTGCTCGACCCGGACCATGCCAATCCGGATATGGTGGACGAGATGGTTCGCAAGGAACTCAACGTCGCCCACCCGGACGAGGTGATCGTGCCGCTGAAATAGCCGTCCAACCTCACCCTTCCGGCGCTACGCGCCTCCCTCCCTCTCCACAGGAAGAGGGAGGGGGCCTAATCGGTGAAGGGTGAGGGCGAATGACCTATCGTCCCAGGAACGTGATGAGGTCGTTCGACAGTCGGTCCTGCTCGGTGACGTTGAGCCCGTGGGGCGCGCCGTCATACTCCACCAGCTGCGAACTCGCGACGCCCTTGGCGGCGGCGCGGCCCGATGCGTCGATCGGCACCGTCTTGTCGCCGGTGCCATGGACGATCAGCGTCGGCACGCGGAAGGCGGCGAGGTCGGGGCGGAAGTCGGTGTAGGCGAAGGCGTCTAGACAGGCGAGCGTCGGCCTTACCCCCGCCATGAGCGCGAGATGGGTCGACCAGTCGAGCACGTCCTCGCTGACCGGCGAGCTGATGTAGCCGACCCCGTAGAATTGCGGCGCGAAGGTGCGGCGCAAGAAGTTGGCGCGGTCGGCGCGGATGCCGTCGCGCATCTGCTGGAAGGTGCCCTCATCGACCCCGTTCGGATTGTCGTCGGTCTGCAGCATGTAGGGGACCACCGACGAGATCAGCCCGGCCGCGATCACGCCCTTGCCGTCATGACGGCTCATGTAGCGCGCGACCTCGCCCCCGCCCATGGAGAAGCCGACCACCGTCGCGTCCCCGTCCACGCCGGTCTGCTCCATAACATCGGCGAGGTCGTCGGCGAGCGTGTCGTAGTCGTACCCGTTCCACGGCTGTCCCGACCGCCCGAACCCGCGCCGGTCATAGGCGATCACGCGGAACCCCGCCTCCGCCAACGCCAGCGCCTGCGCGTCCCAGCTGTCGGCGTCGAGCGGCCAGCCATGGGTCAGGATCACCGGGCGTCCCGACCCCCAGTCCTTCACGTAAAGGTCGGTACCGTCACGCGTCTTGATATAAGGCATGGTTGCTCTCCGTGGTTCCGGTGACGCCAACGTGCGTCAACGGTGGCCCGTTCCGCTGGTGCTACGGCCCTCGGGCTGGCAGCATCGCGCACGACGGCGAATCAAGGGGTGCTGATGAGGAAGCTGGTGATGGCGGCGATGCTGGCCGCAACGGGTGTCGCCGGGGCGCAGACCGCGTCGCCGCCCGCCAGGGGAATCGCGGCGGCCGCGACGGGCTGGGCGCCGTTCCGCGACGCCTATGTCGAGGAGCTGTTCCGGCTCGATCCCGGCTTCGCGGTTTATCAGGGCCGCCACGATTTCGACGGGCGCATTCAGGACTGGAGCCCGGCGGGGCTGAAGCGGCTGGGCGATTTCTACCGCCGGTCAATCCGCGACGCACAGGCGGCGGTGGTGAGGACCGACGAGGAGCGGTTCGAGCGCGACTATCTGGTCAAGGTGGCGCAAGGTCGATTGTTCTGGCTGGAGGATGCCGACCAGCCGCACACCAGCCCCAAATGGTATGTCGACGGGGGGCTTGACCCCAATGTCTACGTCGCGCGCGCCTATGCCGACGCGGCTACCCGCGCGCGGGTGCTGACCCAGTTCATGCGCGGCATCCCCGCCGCCGCCGCCAACATCCGCAACAACCTGCGCACGCCGCTGCCGCTCAGCTTCGTCAATTACGGCGCGGCGGCGTTCACCGGGTTCGCCGACTACTACAAGGGCGATGCGGTGGCCGCGTTCGCCGAGGTCAAGGACCCTACCATCCAGCGCGACCTGACGCTCGCCGCCGGGCAGGCGTCGGACGCGATGCGCGAGCTCGGCCGCTGGATGGAGGGGCAGAAGGCAGGGGCGACGCAGGGCTTCGCGTTGGGGCCGCAGCGGTTCGCGCGGATGCTGGCGGCGACCGAGGGCGTCGACACGCCGCTCGCCCAGCTGGAGGCGGCGGGGCGCGCCGACCTCCAGCGCAACCGTGCCGCGCTGGTCGCCGCCTGTGCCCGTTTCGCACCCGGCGCGACGGTGCCCGCCTGCGTCGACCGGATGAACGCCAACAAGCCTGCGGACGGCCCGGTCGCGGAAGCGCGGCGGCAGATCCCGGTGCTGACCGCATTCGTCCGCGCCCACGACCTCGTCACCATCCCCGACGCCGAGCGCGCGCTGGTCGAGGAGAGCCCGCCCTACAATCGCCAGAACTCCGCTTATATCGACCCGCCGGGGCCGTTCGAGCAGGGCATCCCGTCGATCTACTACATCTCGCCGCCAGACCCGGCGTGGGACAAGGCGACCCGGGACGCGTTCGTGCCGGGCGTCAAGGACCTGATGTTCACCAGCGTCCACGAGGTCATGCCGGGGCATTTCCTCCAGTTCCGCCACGCCAACCGCTCGCCGTCGCTGTTCGGTCGGCTGTTCGTCGGCTACGCCTTCGCCGAGGGCTGGGCGCATTACGCCGAGGAGATGATGTGGGAAGCCGGGCTGAACGACGGCGACCCGGAAACCCATATCGGCCAGCTGTCCAACGCGCTGCTGCGCGACTGCCGCTTCCTGTCGGCGATCGGCCTCCATGCGCGCGGCATGACCCAGGAACAGTCGCGCGCGATGTTCCGGGAGCAATGCTACCAGGACGAGGGCAATGCCCGCCAGCAGTCGGCCCGCGGCACCTACGATCCGGCCTATCTCAACTATACGATGGGCAAGCTCCTGATCCGCCGGCTGCGCGCCGACTGGACGCGGACGCGCGGTGGTCGCGGGTCGTGGAAGGCGTTCCATGACGGCTTCCTCGGCTATGGCGGGCCGCCGATCCCGCTGGTGCGCCGGGCGATGATGGGCGAGGCGACGGCGCGGGCGGTGTTCTGACCTCGCCGCCCCGGGCATGCGTCCGTCGTGACACCGCGCGACGAGGACCCTTGACCCGGGGGCCCGGTTCTTCTCTTCTCAGGCGGTGAAGCGGGATCCCGACCGTTCCGGGGTCGACGAGGAGATTGCGATGCGCCTGGGCCTGTTGTTCGCCGCCACCATGCTTGCGGGCGTCCCCGCCACCGCCCAAGTGGCGCCCATGACGCAAGCCGCCGCGAACGATCCGTACATCTGGCTGGAGGACAAGGACGGCGCCAAGGCGCTGGAATGGGTGGAGGCGGAGAACGCGCGCACCCTGCCGCGCCTTCGGCAGGACCCGCGCTACCAGGGCTATTACCGCGACGCGCTGGCGATCGCGTCGGCCAAGGACCGCATCCCGATGCCCGACGCCCGGTTCGGGCGCATCTACAATTTCTGGCGCGACGCCGACCACCCGCAGGGCATCTGGCGCTGGACCAGCGAGGCGAGCTACGCGACCGCCGCCCCGCAATGGACCACCGCGCTCGATCTCGACGCCCTGTCGAAGGCGGAGGGCAAGAAGTGGGTGTGGAAGGGCGCGACCTGCCTCCAACCCGAGGAGCGGTTCTGCCTCGTCTCGCTGTCCGAGGGCGGCGAGGACGCGGTGAGCTACCGCGAGTTCGATCTCCAGTCCAGGCAGTTCGTCGCCGACGGCTTCGCGCTGCCCAAGTCCAAGCAGGGCGCCTCGTGGCTCGACCGCGACACGCTGCTGGTCAGCCGCGACTGGGGGGAGGGGACGATGACCGCCTCCTCCTACCCGTTCGTGGTCAAGTCGGTGAAGCGCGGCGCACCGCTCGCCGCCGCGACCGAGATCTTCCGCGGCGACGGGGGCGACCAGCTCGGCACATACGCCTCGGTGCTGACCGACGGGCAGGGCAACCGCGCCGTGATCATCTCGCGCCGCCAGACCTTCTTCGGCGGCGACAAGCTGATCTGGACCCCGGGCGGGGGCGCGAGGAAGCTCGACATGCCCGCGCGCGCCTTTCCGGCGGGAATGGTCGACGGACAGGTGATCTTCGACACCAGCGACCCGTGGGGCGGCATCCCCGCCGGGGCGGTGGCGACCATTCCGCTGAAGGCGCTGGAGGCGGGGCAGGCGACCCCGACGCTGGTGTTCGCGCCGACCCCGCGGCAGGCGGTCACCGGGGTGGACACGACGCGCGACAAGCTGGTGGTCCTCTACACCGACAATGTCCGCGGCCGCGTCGCGGTGCTGACCCCGGATGCCAAGGGGCGCGCCGGCGGCTGGAACCGGCGCGACCTGTCGCTGCCCGACAACCAGACCTTCGGCATCGCCGGATCGAACGACCGCAACAACCGCGTTTATCTGACCACCACCGGCTTCCTGACCCCGACCACGCTCGCCGCCATGGACGTGGGCGGCACCGCCGCGCCGGTGCCGGTCAAGGCGCTGCCCGCCAAGTTCGATGCGACCGGGCTGGTGGTGGAACAGTTCGAGGCGACCTCGTCCGACGGCACCAGGATCCCTTACTTCGCGGTGCATCGCAAGGGCGTGACGCTCGACGGCACCACCCCGACGATCATGACCGCCTATGGCGGGTTCGAGCTGCCGATGCTGCCCGGCTACAACGCCACCAACGGCAAGCTGTGGCTGGAGCAGGGCGGGGCGTACGTCCTCGCCAACATCCGCGGCGGCGGCGAGTTCGGGCCGGCGTGGCACGATGCCGGACGCAAGACCAAGCGGCAGATCATCTACGACGACTTCGCGGCGGTCGCGCGCGACCTGTTCACGCGGAAGCTCACCTCGGCGCAGAAGCTGGGCATCTACGGCGGCTCGAACGGCGGGCTGCTGATGGGCGTCCAGTTCACCCAGCATCCCGAGCTGTGGCGCGCGGTGACCATCCAGGTGCCGCTGCTCGACATGGTCCGGTACGAGGGCATCGCGGCGGGGGCGTCGTGGGTGGACGAATACGGGTCGGTGTCGGTGCCCGAGGAAAAGGCGTTTTTGGAGAAGATCAGCCCCTACGCCAACATCCGCCGCGACGCCGCCTATCCCGAACCCTATATCTGGACCACCACCAAGGACGACCGCGTCGGCCCTCAGCACGCGCGCAAGTTCGCGGCGCGTCTGAAGGAGTACGGCAAGCCCTACCTGTTCTACGAGGACACAGCCGGCGGCCATTCGGGCGACGCCGACATCGAGCAGGGCGCGCGGTTGCAGGCGCTCCAGACCACCTACTTCGCCCAAAAGCTGATGGGGCCGACCGGCGGCGCGGCCGCCGCGGCCGCGGGCGCAGGGGCAAAATAAACCCGGTCATGCCGGCGCAGGCTGGCATCCGTGTCTCTCTCCTCCAAGGCTACCGGTCCGTGAGGAAAGA
>Ga0325400_1001850_pt1 | contig 17918 bp, 8 predicted proteins | sample PopdelMetagenome_2_FD_205662 | JGI IMG/M metagenome (GOLD analysis project Ga0325400, IMG submission 205662) | Populus deltoides microbial communities from Bellville, Georgia, United States - Xylem-PdKOR-R1 | ecosystem: Host-associated > Plants > Phyllosphere > Stem > Wood/Secondary xylem... | reverse complement strand
GCCTTTCCCTTTTCCCCTTCCCCTTCCACAACCCTAAATCACTCCCTTCCCTTCCCTTCCCAGCAGCCACTCCCCCCCCCCTCAAGCCTTCCCTTCCCAACCTTCCCCTTTCTCCCTTCCCTGCCTTCCCTTTCTAGTTTCATAACCCAGATGCAAAGGGAACCATCATTCAAGAATGGTTCTCATCACCACTTACAACAATGCTTCTATGGAATTACAATGAAATTCATGCGAGAAGCATACAGAGCGGGATAGATCCGTACTGCGCCATTGTTTAATGCTCAAACTTAAAGGGACCAAGGAGTATTTTATATGTTGGATTGAGCAGAGTCAAGGATTCAGTAGCCATCAATGAAATTTTCTCACCTTGAGAACGATGCTTTTATAGAATTACAATGAAATTCATGTGAGAAAATCTCAGTAGCTCAGTGATGAAGATTAGTTCGGTTTTTCTGGTTTTTATGCTAAAAAACCGACCCGAACCGAACAAAACCGGTTCGATTTGAACCGGTTCTCGGTTCGGTTCGGGTTCTATTAATAAGGAATACCATTCTCCAGTTCGGTTGAATTTTTTAGTTAAAACCGGATCGAACCGGACCATGAACACCCCTAGTAATTGTGTTATGACAAAACCCTTTGAATTTGTCCTCAAATCAAATTATAAAGTATCAAAATTCAAATCTATAATTTAGGGTATGATATTTTAATGTAATTTTTGTTCATTAATTATAATTCCAAATTAATATGTGTAATTTTTAAATATTATTTTTATTTATTAATTATAAAGATAATTGATAATAGCGATAATGGAACATAACAATGTACTTTTTTAACATGTAAATGTATGATTTGAAATTTTATTCAATTTGTTCGTGATGTTAACATGTTCACCTATAAATTAACAATTTTAAATTATATTTATCTAAAATAAGTATAAAATTTATAATATGTAAAACAATATTAAAATCAACATAATAATTAGCCAAAACAATATTACAAAAGTAATTATAATAATAAGAACATTAAAAAAAATAACATAACATAATTATACACAATATAATAATACATTTGACTTTATTTATGTCTTCTACGACAATGAGTGAATGAGACGACTTCATCAATAGCACGACTTCTACATGTCTATATGTGGTCTCATCCTTAGAGACAACATCATTCAGATTCAATGTCTCTCTTAACAAGTTAAATATAGTACAACGTGTCTTGAACTAAAAAGATACACAATAACAAGCAAGTCTATCATCATTATCAAGATCATGAAGATCAGCAGCAACACGTCGATCATCATGTAATAATTGTCCAACCTAATATTAGGCAAATACAAATTATTAATTCATAAATAAAATGCAATGGTTTTGACCAAGCCCATAGAAAGTAATAAATACTTACAATATTTTGAAGTATAATGATTTAATGTGCATGTGATTCATACTCCATCTCCTCACGTGAAGGAACTCGCGCTGGCTTTGGTATAATGATTTGACATGTTATACTCATATACCAGCTCATGTATTCCTCTTAAAAAATTATAGGATACACCTCCCTAAAAAAAAAATATTTGCATGCATCTCACATCGATAAATACTGGAGATGGTGGATCATTCATTTGTAATCGGCATGCCTACCCGAACGATTAATGGAATGTAACTTATCACTCATATCTATATTATACAGGATGTGTTGCTGAAAGCTAAATTATTGCATTACACGGTTCGGGAAATGCATCTCAACAAGCTCGAAAAATATGAGGGAGATCATTGTTATCCATAAGTCCATGGCCAGTATATGTATAATAGAAGTAACTAACATATGATCTTCTGAATAAAGATTCCATACAACCTATTTCAATATCAAGAATGAATTATTTCTCATTATTTACCAACATCAACCCGTGCAATTATTTTTCAATACTTTATGATAAAAAAATTTCAACATCAATAATGCAGTTATTTCTTATCATTTACCAACATCAATCTATGCAATTATTTCCCAACATTTTTCAATAAAAAAAATTTTCAATATCAACAATGCAATTATTTTTCATTATTTACCATCATCAACCTATGCAATTCTTTCGCAACATTTTCCAACAAAAAAAATTAACATCAACAATATAATTATTTCTTATCATTTACCAACATCAATCTATGTAATTATTTTTCAAAATTTTCCAATAAAAATATTTTTCAACATCAACAATGCAATTATGTCTCATCATTTATCAACATCAACCCATGCAATTATTTCTCAATATTTTCCAGCATTAAAAAATATTCACGTCAACATAGGCAATATTTTCCCAAAATTCACCGATAAAAAAATTAAAACATCAACAATACAATTATTTCTCATCATTTACCAATATTAACCTATGTAATTATTTCCCAACATTTTCCAATAACATAAAATTTTAACATCAACAATGTAATTATTTCTCATCATTTATCAAAACCAACCTATGAAATTATTTTCCAATATTTTCCAACATAAAAATGTTTACGTCAACATAAACAATATTTTTCCAAAATTTACTAATGAAAAAGATTGAAACATAAAAAATGCAATTATTTCTCATCATTTACCAACATCAACCTATGTAATTATTTCCCAATATTTTCTAATAATTTTAACATCAGCAATGCAATTATTTCTCATCATTTACCAACATCAAACTATGCAATTATCTCTCAATATTTTCTAACATCAAAAAATTTATCTCATCAACCTATGTAATTATTTTCCAACAATTTTACCCTGAAAGAAGCATAAATGATAATTAAGAATATTTTACCTTCTTAAACCGAGTTCTTGACCTAGAAAATCAGGGTTAGTTCATTATAGTAAACCCGTTATAGTAGCAATAGAAATGGACATCATCATACCATAACAAACAATGAAAAAAGCAATGTAACTTACCTCAAGTAAAGCGTACTAGGGGTGCTGATATATTCCATTTACGCCACTAATCCCCTCACTAGAATCTAAAAAAAAACTAGTAAAGATTTCTAATAACCGTAATACTAAATGACAACTCTTTAACTAACCAAAAAACCCTTCTAGACCCTATTCAGAAAGAATCATTGTGATGCCGCACCCCTACAATTTAAGGGTACGACACCTACCAAAATTAAGAAATTTGTGAATCAAGAGCAACATCAAAGACTTATAGGTATAAATTTATTTGGTTCATACATGCTCAAATATATCACAAGCATGTCTAGGCCATGCACCAAGTATGTATAGCTCAAATCCAGGCTCAATATCAAAGACTCATGGGTATATTAATTTATTTGGCTCATATATGCCCAAATATATCTCAAGCATGTCTAGACCATGAACCAAGGGTGTATAACTCCGCCCAAGAGTTTGAAAAAAAGAAGTCGTGTAAAAAAGAAGAAGTAAGTCATTATGTCATCCTTATTTTTTCGATCTTGGGGACATCGGATTCTGATTAGTTAGATTTCAACAAAGCCCAATAATGACTCACCATATCATTTTTTTTTAGTATATTTTTACTCGAAAACACTTCTAAATATTCCTTTTATTCTTCTAAACCCAAATTAATTTTAAAAACCATTTTAAACAAAATTCCATTTATTTAAAATAAAAACTTTAAATCCAAATATCATTCAATTTCAAAAGTGAAATGTTGAAATTTTAATATGTTTGAATTATGACGAATTCTAGTTGATGATGGTACTGGAGTTGAAATTTTTCTCTCCTTCCTTTCTCTTCTCTCTTGTTCATATATTTTTATCTATTTTTTTATGATTTTTTATTTTATAATTTTGATATTATTTATTTAAAGAGATTCAATAATAAAAAATAAATCCCGTGAAATTAATGAATAGTTTTGAAATAAAATTTCAAAATATTTTATGTTTATATCTCCTTTAAAAAAAAAAAAAAAACGTAAATTTATCAAACCCAAATCAACTGGTTTCAATTTAATTTTTTTAAAATTCCATATACCCTATCCGGGCCCTAGCCGAGTTTTACAAAAGGCAAACTCACTCATGTGAAAAAGAAAACCAACATTTTAGCAATGAAAAAGAAAATGAGAGCCACCATTGACGGAGCTATGCATTGTGCAATGTCTTGAGACTACTTGCGGTGTTTTATTGATGGTATACTTTGTATTTGGACGAGAGCCACCAAAATGCCTACAACTTGCAGTTCAATTTCATGTTTCAAAAAAGTTTCTTTTCTTTTCTTTTTTGAGAAATGGCATGTTCTCTAGAACTAGTTGGTGCATTTCTTTCTTTGGAACATCGCCAACCCAAAATGTCCATAGAGTGACGTTCCGCGTATGATGCAAAAGCATCATTCTATAGCAAGGTAGAAAGACGCAACTTGTTTCTTTTAGCCATCCATCATCCAACGCGGTTTTTCATTTTCGAACACCATTTTTTTGTTTTTTGAAGAGAAAAGCAAGATCTACACAATGCAGCTTGTTTTTCAAAAGCAAAAGACAGACTACATAATGAGGAAATTGACAAGAAAAAGCATAACACGCTGCCTAATTAACAAGACATAAGCAGAAGCCACGTACGCCAAATCACACCATACCATTAACCCAAGCAAGCCCACCACCTCGGTCGTTTAATTAATTAAGAAGTTTGAGTAGCTTCTTGAGCCTTCTGTTGCGCATACTGACCATACTCTCTAGCCTTTTCTGCTATCTTCCGTGTAGCATAATCCAGCCTATCAGCACCAGGTGGATGCTTACCAGTCGCATAACTATATGTCCACAGCAATACCATTATAGCAGCCAACCCACACCCACCGGAGAAAAAGAAGCCAGAAGATACCAAGAAAACAACCATGGCTGCTGGGACCAAAACCGGACTACACAGCACCAGAATTGGTGTAGCCACGATCAAGGCTATAACTGTTCCAGTGAGTGTCAACCCGGACAGCACCAACAGTGCTGCACCTATTGTCCCTGCAGTCACAAACTTCAGTACTGCCTTGCGTGAAGTTGGTTGTGCTGATGATTGCTCGTACCTCGACATGGACCTTGATTGATCAGACATGGCGTTCTTTCTTGCGTGGCACGCACTCACAAGAATTAATGACTGGGAAGGCTAAGAGCAAGCGTTGCTTCTTCTTTTTTAACCTTCTTCTTAAATGGAACGAGCTATGGTATTATAGGGAGGGAGAGACAAGGAACGTGGCGGGGAGTGAAGGTGTATCACCTCGTGAAGTGTACAAGAGGGTATGGTGTGGTGGTGTCTAAAGATGGTGTGGAGATGGTAAGTGGTCGGTCGTATGGAGTGTATAGTGGCGTGGCGGGGCGTGGCGTGGCGTTAGTCTGGGGATTGGGCAGCTTTGCATGGATGTGAAATTCATGAATGCCTGACACGTCTCATAGTGAGTGGCTAAGAATTGAAATTTTTGAGAAGTCCAGCCTGGCCTGTTCATAGATTAAGGGAACGTTTGGTACTGCGTTTGTACCTTGCGTTTCCTTCAAATTTGAATTTTTTTTTTTTTTGTTAAAATTAAGTACGGTTTGTACTTTTTAGATCGTTTTGATGTGCTGATGTCAAAAATGATTTTTAAAAAATAAAAAAAAATCATTGGCATGCATTTCGGCATGAAAAGCTATTTGAAAAGCACCCGCAACCACACTGCCAAACACGCTCTAATTAACAAGCCCGTGAGCTTTCTACGATATAGTATTCTTTTTGAGTTGGGGAAATAACTATTCGTCAGCCACGTCTATGACGTGCCAATATTTGATCATAAACATGAATAAGAACAGAAGGAACTAGTTACGTACCCCGTGTGATATTGCAGGTTAATTATTTTTTATATTTTAAAAAAAATTAAGATTTAAAAATATTAGGTTTTTATGCAAAGTTATACCCAAGAGTTTTAGATTTGGTTGCAACGCTTGACCCAAAAATAATATTTATAATATTAATAATAACATTAAACTTGGGTTAACCCTTAGCATAAAAGTGTCTAGAATGCAATACCAGACCTAATAGCATTGGACGTGTGTCTGACTGCAAGGTCGTGTCATAAAAATGTAATAATTAAATATATTAGTTAAAAAAATAAAGAAAAAAAACCAACAAGAAAAAAAACTAATGAAGAAAAAAAATACGAATTAACTGTGTTAACCCTTCAAATTAGGTTAACCCGTCATACCTTGAATTCGTATCGTTAAAGTTTGATAATTAAAAAGGAAAAAACAAATTAATGGGTTAACCCAGAATTAACTGGGTTAACTTGTCAAACCAGGTTAGCCTGTCAAATTCAAAATTCGTGTCATGAAAATTTGATAACTAAATAGAAAAAAATTTAACATTAACAATTTAAATTAAACAAAAAAAATTAATTAAAAAGAAAAAAACAAAAGGCAGAAGCCTTTTCACTATGGACTGCACTGTGCAGTCCACAGTCAAAGGCATAAAAACAACAAAAAAACAAAAATAAAAACTAAAGGCATCAGTCGAGAACTACTTAGAAAAAAAATTTAATATTAATAAACTAAATTAATTAAATAAAATTAATTAAAAAGAAAAAAAACTCTAAGAAGAAAAAAAAACTAAATAGAAATAAATTTAACATTAACAAACTAAACTAAACGAAATAAATTAAAAAGAAAAAAAGCAAAAAAAAATTACAGGTTAACTCGTCAAATTAGGTTAATCCGTTAAACCTGGGATTCGTGTCATGAATGTCTAGTAACTAAATAAAAAAAAGTGAAAATTAAAAAACTGAACCAAACAAAAAAAAATTAATTAAAACGAAAAAAATCTGGGTTAACTCATCAAACCATGTTAACCCGTTAAACCCAGGATTTGTGTCATGAAAGTCTGATAACTGAATAAAAAAATTTAACATTAACAAACTAAATTAAACAAAAACAATTTATGAAAATAAAAAAACAACAAAATTGACGGTCAATCCATAATTAACTGGGTTTACCCATGAAACCAGGTTAACCCGTGAAACTCAGGATATATGTCATGAAAGTTTGATAACTAAATAGAAAAAAATTAGTATTAACAAACTAAATTAAATGAACAAAATTAATTAAAAAGCAAAAAAAAAATTCTTGGTTAACTTGTCAAACCAGGTTAACCTGTTAAATCCAGAAAACGTGTCATGAAAGTCTGATAACTAAATAAAAAATTTTAATATTAATAAAATAAATTAAATTAAACAAAAAATTTTGTTAAAAGAAAAAAACAAAGAAATAAGCAAAAATATAATCCTGAAAGGCATAAAAAAAGCTAAAAAATGAGACAACTTAAAAAAAACATAAAGCATCAGTGTTTTACTGTGGATTGCACTGTGCAGTCCACAATAAAACACTAATCCCTTTTAGTATATGTTACAATTAATTAAAAAGAAAAAAAGCAAAAAAAAAATTCAGGTTAACTCGTCAAACCCGAGATTCGTGTCATAAAAATCTAATAACTAAATAAAAAAATTAATATTAACAAAAAAAATTCATTAAAAGAAAAATACACAAAGAAAAAAACAAAAAAAAACCCATAAAGGCTAGAAAACGAAAAAAAAGAGAAAAAAAAAGAAGAAGACAACTCATCGTTTCACTGTGGACTTGCACAGTGAAACACCGAGCAGATTTAGTTTATTGTCAATTAACAAACTAAACTAAATGAAAAAAATTAATTAAAAAGAAAAAAAAATTCAGGTTAACTCGCCAAACCAGGTTAACCCGTTAAACCCGGGATCCGTGTCATGAAAGTTTGATTACTAAATAAAAAAATTAACATTAACAAACTAAATTAAATAAAAGAATTATTAAAATAAAAAACAAAAAAAATTGACAGCCCGTGAAACCAGGTTAACCCGTGAAACCTGAAATATGTGTCATGAAAGTCTAATAACTAAATAAAAATAAATTTAACATTAACAAACTAAAGTAAACGAAAAAATTTAATTAAAAAGAAAAAAAGCAAAAAAAAAAAATTCTGGGTTAACTCGTCAAACCATGTTAACCTGTTAAACCCGGGATCTGTGTCATGAAAGTTTGATAACTGAATAAAAAAATTTTAACATTAACAAAAAAATTATTAAAAGAAAAAAAAACTCTAAAAGTGTAAAAAAAGAAACCAGCTCATCTTTTACTAAACGGAAAGAAATTTAACATTAACAAACTAAAGTAAACAAAAAAAATTAATTAAAAAGAAAAAAAAAGCAAAAAACAAATTTATGGGTTAACTCGTTAAACCATGTTAACCTATTAAACCCGGGATCTATGTCATGAAAGTCGGATAACTGAATAAAAAATTTAACACTAACAAAAAAATTATTAAAAAAAACTCTAAAAACATAAAAAAATAAATAAAAAAAAGCTCATTCTTTTACTGTGGAATGCACTGTGTAGTCCACAGTAAAAGAATGAGCCCTTTTAGTTATAGTTTAATTGGAGAACATGGTCTCTTTTTTTTTGGTATTTTAATTTTAATCTATTTATTTATTTTTTTTCAATCTCTCTTTAAAATATATATATATATATATATATATATATATATATATATATATATATATATATATTTCAATTTCATTCCCATTTATTTGACTTTTTTTTTGTTAAATTAATTTTTCTTTTAAATTTCACCATCAAATAAAAAATAATTTATATTTTTGATTTCAAATTTGATCCTCATTCTTTTGATTTTGTTTTTGAGTCATTTTATTAAATAAATTTTTCTTTTTAAGTTCACCCTTCAACCAAAGATCAGATTTATTTTGCATTTCAATTTTGATCGAAATTATTTTAATTTCTAAATTTTAACCCTTTTGTATAATTGTAATTCTTTTTCAATTTTATCTTTCAACATTTAATTGATTAAGAATTGGGTTTCATTGTTTTACTAGATAGGGTGCTTCCACTTTAATAACTCGATCACGAGTTTGAAAAGTTAATGCGAGATGATAATAACTTCTTTAAAAAAAACAAGTTTTGTGATTTTCATTGTTTTCATTCTATCATGTTATCCTAGTCTCATAACTTGAGCTGTGTGTTTAATGGGATAATCCGGGTTGACTCGACCTTGATTATCAAGATTATAAAGTTGTCATGTTATCTTGGATTGACTTAGACAAATTTTTTTTACCAATTTTATCATTTTGTATTTAATGGGCTGAGAATTGAACTCCATCATTTTCTCCCATTTGAAAAAAAAAAATCATAGGTTATTATGATCAATTTTTTTTTTAATTTGGTTCATGTGTTATTGTTGCCTTTTTTATCATTTAATTAAAATAAAATCAACTTATTGACTCAATCAGGTTTATGATCCAAGTTGTAAATTTATCTTCCTCTTTTGAAACACATTTGTGGCATATGAGCATTATTTTCCATAGAGAAAATTAGGCTCATAGTGTAGGACGGGTCCATGACTAGTAAGAACACTGAAGATAAATTTTGATATATCACTTGCTAGTGATAAAAAAAAAAAAAAGATGTGAAACCCATAACATGAGTGGGTCATCTGACTCTATAAACATTTTACATTTTTTCAAATATGTTATTCTTGAATATAATCAACCATGTAATTGAACATCTAATCAGTATCAACTCTTAGCTAAATTTGTTTTGAGACTTTTTAAAAATATTAGAATAGTAAATTTAAAATATTGGTGAATAGCATAACGTAAAAAAAGAATTAGCAAAATGACATGGTTTGTACATGCCGCGATTGAGAAACGTTATATTTATAGCTTGTCGCTCTTTAGAATGGAAACATTTACAAAAAAAAATTGAAATGTATAGGAGAGAGGAGGGAGGGAGAAAGAAAAAGAAAAAGAAAAAGAAAAAGAAAAGGACCTTAATGGCACACCAGAGCTTCGATTATAACATTATTGGTACCATAAAAGATATCCTGACAAGATGAATCTAACGACACTAAGAAACGTTATCAACAGTGACCTCAGTAAGCCACACTTGTTACCCAAAGATGACAGGTTGATCACTTTCTTTTGGCGGTAAGTGTGGCCTACTCGGTTTACCGTTGGTGACCATCTTTGATGTCATTAGGTTTGTCAAGTAGAGATCTTTTTTTATGATACCAATAAGGTTGTAATTAGAGTTTCTGTGTGCCTCCCAGGTCTTTTTCTTTTTTCTTTGGTTATCTCTCCTCTCTCCTACCTATTTCATAATTTCTTTTTGTAAATGTCATTATTCTAAATAACAACAAACGATAAATGCTATGTTTCTCAATCATAACATGTACAAACTGTATTATTTTGTCAATTCTTTTTTCATGCCATATTATTTCACCAATATTTTTTAAAAAATATGATTGTCGCACTCGACATCGCGGCAGCCTTAAAAATAATATTTCATTGAATGAATGGATTTCTGGCATCCTATTCTTTGATGGTGAATGGTCTTGTTTAAGGAGTTGCCACCTAGTATTATGGTCACTAGGAACCATATCTGGTCAACAGAGATTTTATGGTACGAGATTGATTACGCAAAAGGGAAGATATTATCACCCCCTAAGCGTCCTGCTTGAGGCAGGCTGCATTGCTGATTTTTTTTTGTCATAAATTGCTAACATTTTATTGGTTTGTACTATGATGGTTTGCGTTTAATATTCCTGACTCTGGCGCCAGTGAATATTCAACTACGGATACTTCCAACTTTAGCGTTGGTAAATATTACGTAACTATAAAATAATTTTAAATCAATATTTTTTTTATTTCTGACTCTGGCGTCAGTGAATAAACCACACAATTTTTATTTGTTATGTAGCTAATTAAAAGTAAAATATAATAAAATAAAATAAAATAAATTTACATTAGTATTTTTATTCCTGACTCAGGCGTCAGTGAATAAACCACACAATTTTTACTTGTCATGTAGCTAAATAAAAGTAAAATATAATATAATAAAATAAATTTACATTAGTATTTTTATTCCTGACTCTGGCGTCAGTGAATAAACTAATAAATTTATTTTATTTTATTTTATTTGCATGCATATTTTTTTTATTTTTATGTAGCTAAATAAAATGCGATGAAATAAATTTGAATCAACGTTTTTATTCTAACTCTGGTGTCAATGAATAAAAACAATAAATTCATATTTATGTTTTATTCTTATACACAAATTTTGTTTATATTTGTTTATTTTTTTTAATTTCTGAGCTGGGCCCAGCTCAGCCCACATGGGTTGGGCTAGACCCAACTAGTCTAGCCTGGTCACTGGCTTAAGTCAGTGACCTGGCTGAGTAAAAAAACTAAAAGCACGCGTGAATTGACTTCACGCGTGCATGAACACTGTGTGAAGGTAATTAAATTACCTTTGCACAGTGTTCTTGTACAATTAAATTTGAAATAAAGATACAAAAAGAGATGAAGAAATGGGCGTACTTGCTTCTGGAGACTGAAGGTGCGTGCAGCGCTGATGATGAATCTCGCCTACTGTTTCCCTTTTGACTTCCTTCTGTGCTTGCTGGTCTGTGTTTTCCTTTTTTTCTCAGTAGCCTTTAATACTAAGAAGATGATGCTGGCCTGCTGTGAGTTTGTTTTGGGTGTTTTCTTTTTTTGTGCTAGGGTGTCTGCAGAGATGAAGGCAACGGCGAGGACAATTATCTGTGTATGCTGGTTTCCTTTCCTCTTCTTGTCTCTGTGTATTATTTCTCTCTGGGTTTTTTTGCTTTGTTTTTGCTCTAGTTCTCTTCTGTTTTTTTGCTCTCTGGTTTTTGGTCCACCACTGGGTTCTTTGCCATCCCTTTTATAGAGCAATCCTACAGCTTGCCCTTCAACTAATCATGCCTTTGCAGGACTGTTATTCAACCCACGAACAAGATCGTGGGCAAGAGACGTGGTCCACGATTGGATCGGATTTGTTGCAGATTTTCAAGTCCCTTGTTGAATTGGGATGAAGAAAACGAACACAGCTGTTCCACCAGCAACGGTGCCGTTTCGGCAGAAATGGACATTTTCATTTTGACCTCTGATCTTTGGAAATTTAGCAATTGGATCTAAGTGATTAAAAATTTCTTTTAATTTTTCCATTGGATTAATTTCAACTAAATTCCTAAATTATAACACTGTTTACAAAACAGTCCTAAATTTTCGGATTGTTCGATTTGGTCCTTAATTAAATCTTCAACTTTAAATTCTTTCAAAATTATCCCTGGAAAAATTAGTTAAAATTCCTAAAGTAAACCTGCAATTTCACTATAGTCCTTAGTCTTTTAATCTCCTGAAATTTTGCTTCTAATCAGCCCACAACTCTGGTATTTCTTTAATTAAATCTCTGATTCCTTTAATTAATTAAATCAAAGTTCAATTAAGTCCTCAAACTTATTAATTCTTCAATTAAGCTCTTAATTTTATTAATTAAAGCAATCCAAATTTTAATTAAAATTCCTAAACTTATTAATTCTTCAATTTCTGACCAATTGACTCTCAAATTTAATAATTTCATCCTCAAACTTTAAATTTTGTGTTGTCTTAACCCCACTCTCAAATATATTTTTATTCATTCATTTTTTATTCTTTATTCAAAAATTGGGTTATGACAATGATAATAAGCAAAAAAAAAAAAAAAGCCTAGTTTTAAAGGCAATGATTATTTTGAAAATAAAAAAACATTACACAACCAATGAAAACTGATGCATTTATAATATTACATGTACTTGGTATACATATTAAGACCCCTGATATAAAATCAAATGATCCATTCCTCCTTAAAGCTGTCTAGAGGGACTTGGCTGAAGACGTTGCCTAACTAGATCATTTTGGGTTAACTTAAATCCATCCCTCACTTGTCCTCCTCGTAGATGCATTATATATATGTATGTTTTTGGAATACATGACATCCTTTTGATAGTGTTAGGAGTTGTTTTCAGCAAATGGATAAAGTAGAATTATTAAATAAAAAGAAAAAAAAAGGCAACAGGGTTTTGCACGGTGTATATGCATTGCCTTGATTCATTATGAACTTCAATAATCTATATTTTTTGGTTTTCAATTATCAATATTTTCTCTCTCTTTGATTTAGTTCTTTTGTGGCCAATTGATGGTGAATTGTTTATAGTCTTTTTTAATAAAGGGCAAGATTAAAAGTCAGGGTCCAAAGTGAAAACGGTGAGGAAAATATGTGGCAATTTTAGAATTCACAAGTAAAGTTTGCTTTGGTCTTCATACTTTCCAAAAGATTGGTTTTCGGACCTTTTTGTTTTTGAAATTTATATTTTGTTCCAAAACTTTACTTTTCTTATTTTCCAATCCCTAGTCTGAGAAAAGAGAGAGGTAGTCATCAGATTCTGGTTGTAGAGAGAGAAAATCATCATTGACACTGATTTTATCTACAAAGGGTTGTTCTTGGTTTTAATGGGTTCCATTTAATAATGAGATGTTTACTGAGATGTTCTTTAACATTCCTTTTCCTTGAGATGATAGATATGAACTTGAGAAGTTTTTTGAATTTGAGTTAATTTTATGTTTCTGGACTGATTTTAGGGTTATTTAATGTCATAAAATTGTTTATTAAGGTCTCTGGAGTTTTTCTTTTCTATGTGTTTTGGGTAAAAAATTGGTTAAAATTTTTAAGCATAAAGTCATCATGGTTTAATTTTCTAGTGACCTTTTGGTCATCAAAAACTAAGCCAACAAATAACATGATGTTTGCAATTTTTTTTTAAAAAATATCGAACAATGTGTTGTCCATAATTTAATATAAAAAAATATTAAAAGGCTTGACATGCAGGCCCACACACTTGCCGAACTCTCTCTCCCCCCCCCCACTCCCCTCCACATCCATGCATTTATACTTCAATCAATTCAAACAGATTAACAACAATAATGTTAGTCTTTATTGAATACCATTGAAATCTCTCTCTCTTTTTTTTTTAATGAAATCATAGCTTATCTAGCTTGAAAAAATATAATATTAGTCTTTATTTTTTAGTCCAACGCCTTTGCCCTAATTTTTATTGCATTAATTAATTTTTTTAATTGATACAAAAAGAGTTTCATCTGCATGGTTGTCTTATGATTAAACAAAAAATAGTTTCAAAGATACAAAGTTATTAAATTCAATGGGGTGCATAACTAAGATCTCATGCTTGAAATGTTTCATCATTTTAAAATCCTTTTTAACTTCCAACTTATTTCCATGCATAAACAAAATTATCCAATGTTATTTGGCATCAATAAATCATAAATTTAAACCAATTCTAAAACTAGTCATTCAAATCATTTCTCTACCTCTACAACATAGCAAGATTCGGCCAAAATGGAGAAACTTATCCCCTTGAAATTCCTTCTATTTTTGTTTTTGCACATAACATATATTAACATCCTTGTTTAGCTTTATTAACAAAACAATGAACCATTCATTTTTCATTTTCTCCTTGTGCAATTAAACATATGCAACAAATCTTAACAATTAATGTTCTTACATCATTATCACAACAATAATTTCACCCTACTAGTTACAATCCATGATAATTTTCATTAACTAATCAATTTGCCAAAAATATTCTTATGGCCAACCTTAAATATGTTTCATTTTCCAAATCTTTTTCATTCCAATTTCTTCATGGTTCTACTCTATTCACATCCAGACAACCAACAAGTTGGCCTTTTATTCATTCAACATGCTCATATAACAATGTTTTTTTTTTCTATTCTTACACCATAATCATTCTTCCTTTCGTACAAAGAATACACAACTCATCCATAACAATATTCATAACAAGAACACATTTCACCATTACATCTTCCATAAACGATAACACCCACACAATTCCAATTTCATCAAAAAATGTATTTAAACAAGTTTTCTAAATTTTGCAAAACTAGCTATAAACTCAAAAAACAATAAGTCATCTACCTTAGATGATATTTTCAAACCCAATGGTCAAAATATAGACCTTGAAGATTTGCACAATATATCTCAAACTCAAAATGATCCAATGGTTAAATCTCCATAGATTGGAATAAAACCGAGCTAACTTGAAAATTGACGAGCTACTTTTTAACATGCACAAAACCTTGCTGGAGAGTTTATTTCCTATCTCCACCATCCAGAGAAGAATACATCTAGACACACCATATATCGAACAATAGATGTGATCCAACGATGGAAGAGAGAGTAATTGACCGACGACCGAAACTGCCTTGTAGGGTGTTCTTTTTTCATATGGACTGGTTGGCCTCTTTACTGTTTTAAAGGCAATTTTTTCATAAACTACAATTTTATCTCTCATTTATACCTTTATGTATTTTTTTTTCACGTAAACTATCCGATTTTTTTCTTACATACTAGTCCTTACTAAACTCCGATTGAGCTCGATCCAATGGTTAGATTGAGAGCTCTGCTCTTGAGCGTAAAATTGGTCAGTTCATGATTTTTCATCAATAATCCAAATTTTCTTATTCAATCCTTATATAAATCATATTAATTATCCCTTTAAACTCTCAGGGTCATTTTATTATTATGAAATATATTTATTTAAAATTTTTCACCTTTATTTATTTATTTATCAAGCTTATTATTGTTTCAATGCAACGTCACTGATTTTTAACCGTTGCTTGCACCTTCATTCCTGCCTTTTCATTGCACTATCCTTTCATATAATTTATTCTTTATTACCTCACTTAATCCTTATAAATATTTTATCAATTTTTTTTATTATTTTATCAATCAAAATGCGTTATCAAATTTGTTGTCGTTGTGAAGTCTAAACTAAAATTCATCTTATGAAGGTCATCCCCTCCATTATAAATCATAATTATTGTTATTATCATTCTTTATCTATTCTTTTTTTATCTCAGTTTCCATCTCATCAAGGTCTTACTACTTTCAGTCTTATATTTACACGAGAGTTTACAATTTCCCTTGGTAACACCTAAACAACATCTCACAAACCTCAGCAAAAGTATATCTAATCTCAAACTAATCATTAATCATTCAAAAAAACCTAAAAAAATACCTCAATTAAAAAAACAATAACTCTGAGTCTTAATCTATCTTTACTAGCAAGAAAAATCTTAAAAAACACCTTAATCTCCTCTCATCAAATGAAATCTATGAACACTAAGATCGACCTTTTCTGTTATAGGATTAAGGCCAAGCAATCATTTTCTCTCTCCTTCATTGTTTTTCAATGACATTCTCCTTCTTCTCACAAACTTAGGGACTAAAGCTTGAACAAAATTGAAGTTTTAGAACAAAAATAAAATTCTCAAACTTTACAAACCAAAATGAAAAAAAAGTCTATGAGGACTAATTTCTTTAAATATGCAGTTCATGTAAAGTAAAATAAAAACATCATGTTTTTTGTTTCATTGCTAATTTTATCTTCCAAGGTTATAATTTTTTAATAATAAATTTGAATTCTATTTTTCCAAATCGAATATCAACATAACATTAAAACGTTTTTTGAGGTGGCGAGAACCCCATAGGAAGCTATTAAGAAAAACTATCTACCATAAACTCTAGTAAATGCACTATTTAAGAACGAAATTGAAAAAAATATTTATGACCACATTAGAAAACCCTTCAAGGACCAAAAAGAAAAAAAATAGAGAAAATTACTAAAATACATATTGTTTTCATGAGCACTATTAGTTTTTTTTTTAATGTTAAAGTTGTATATTTTTCAGGAGAATTTATTAAGTTAATTATGTTTATCCCAACATCCATAAAATGGATCAATAAATACAATATATAAAAGATAAAAATAATGTCTTTCCACTTGAGGATATATATGTTTTATGTGACTTTATATGTATATAGGGTTTATTGATTTAATCTGTGTATGATGTGGTAGATGAAATTTATCAAATATAATTGGAAAAACACATTGAACCTTAATCAAAGGAGATTTAAGATAATCTACGGGAAAGAGATTACTCTATACATGGAAACACTAATAAAACAACAATCCTAAGACTTTTACTACTAAGCCCACCATACATTTGCCGAATTACCCACCAAAAAACACAAACATTTAAGAAAAATATAGCAAGAAATGTGGACATTTAAGAAGAAAAAAAAAGAGCTTAAATGCTAATTGATCTAAACTATCCAACACCTCTCATAATTGTATCCAAATCCTTGATTTCATAATATCAAGATTCACAATCTTCTCAAAAATCAATTACGCAATTTTATCACCACCTTTGATCTTAAAATCAACGTCATAATGATTAAACAAGGTAATTACAATTGAGCCTCTATAATAAGCATATATAACATAAACACCCACATCAATCGAGTGTTTCCATTCCAATTTAGGGCCATGTTTGTTTCCCGGAAAGTAATTTCTAGGAAATCATTTTTCAAATTTTCCTATGTTTGTTTGTCATTAGGAAAGTTGGTCAATGGAACACACTTTCCGGTCAACAGAAAACATTTTCCAGTCAAAGAAAAATTTAGTTTGGTTTCCAGGAAAGTGTTTTCCTTTTTGGCTGTGTTTGTTTTTCCTGTATTTGTTTGCCATTAGAAAAGTTGGTCAACGGAAAACACTTTCTAGTCAAAGGAAAATTTGGCTTGGTTTTCATGGAAAATTTGGGCGGAAAACACTTTCCGGAAGTTATGAAAAATTTAGAAATGTCATTATTTGCTGATTATATCAAATTTGATCTTCAAACTTTTGATTGCTATATGATTAGTACTTAAAAGTGCATTTTTATCAAGGTTTTATATCATCATTTTGCACTTGAAGTATCAATAACTCCTTAACTAGAGCATGTTTTATAATAACAGATCTGATAATATAAGATAGCTTTAATTTATGGTAAATGTTCATTTTAAATGCAAGCATATCTCACAATTCAAAGGATTGATTGATGTGATTAACTATTGAAAGTGAAAGGACAAAGAAACGGCTAAGATTAGAAAGGAGATACCGATTCAATTCAAATTGGAACACTGTTCAGTTATTGGG
>Ga0325400_1001848_pt1 | contig 17923 bp, 7 predicted proteins | sample PopdelMetagenome_2_FD_205662 | JGI IMG/M metagenome (GOLD analysis project Ga0325400, IMG submission 205662) | Populus deltoides microbial communities from Bellville, Georgia, United States - Xylem-PdKOR-R1 | ecosystem: Host-associated > Plants > Phyllosphere > Stem > Wood/Secondary xylem... | reverse complement strand
TTAGAAATATGACTAATTATTTGACCCGCGATGGAAATAATTTAATTTTTTAAAAACAAAATATATAAGTTTTTTAAAGTATTTTTAGTCATAAAAAATTAAAAAACTTGTACATATCAATAAATATAAAAAAAATAATAAGTAAAGACTGAACTGAAAAAAACCAAGAAATAAATATAGATTAAAATATTTAATTTTATATAATAATTTATTTTAATAACTTTGTTTTTTTAGTAATTTTTTATTTAATTATATGATTTTTTGTGCTAAGTAAAACATAAAAAAGTATTGAAAATAACTAAAATATAAACTCAAAAAGTAAATAGATATACATAGGTAGATATATTTTATCTCTTAACATGGTTATGTATAAAAATTTTGTTTCTTATAATAAATTATTTATTTAATCAAATAATAATAGAATTGGTCTGCGCTATAACAAAGGTTAAAGCAAAAGAATTCTCGAACACCATAAAAAAAATTATAAATATCAATAACATGTTTTCTAAAAAAACAAATAGATTTTAACTATGAATTCAAAATTAGTTGCATACTTAATGATATTTTTGCCTGATGTTGTGATGAAAATATGTTGGATTTATATACGTCAACCTGGGTTTACCAGCGAAACCAACATGGATGATCTTGCAAAAACCAAATTGAAAATTTAAATCATCAATTAACTCAATGTTGAAGGATGCAATTCATAAAAAGCAACGCTCAATTAAAAAAAATTAATGAACTCGAGTCAACCAACTAAACTCACGACACAAATGAAGCACATCATCAAATTCAATCAATTTTTTATCCCAAAGATTATTTTCCATTTAATTACACAACTATATAGCGCATGAGTTTTTTTGTATGAAATATTTTTTTAAAAAAAACAAGCAAAACCCCCTTAAATCTTCTAAATTCAGGTTAATTTCTCAAATCTACAACCAGTAAAATTACAGACACAAGCTCAATCAATAAACTAAATTCCCAACCAATTTAATTTTAAATGATGAAATTAGAAAAAAAATATTAATTTAAAAAATTCATCAAAATAAAATAAATAACAATCAAATGAATAGGAACCAGATTTGGCAAGGGAAAAAATTGGAGGACAAAATCATTGAAAAAAATTCAACCATGAAAATTAATTCAAACAAAACAAATAACAATTAGAAAAATAGAGACCAAATTCAACATGTAAAAACAATGAAAAATGATGAAATTAAAAATAAAATCAATTTTATAAATTACTTTAAATAAAATAAATAGTAATAAAAAATAAATCAAATCTAAAAAAAAAAACTAAATAATTGTTTTAAAAGCTTGCATTGTCAAAATAATAAGAAAGGGTCATCGAGCCATAAAATAGTTTTATCCATCACACCATGTTGTATAGGAATTAAAAAGATAAATATACATGTGGATGTAGATTAAATAAAACTCTACTTTAAGGGTGTTTAAGTTATTTTGTTGCGTTTGAAAAAAATAAAATAAGAATACAAAAATACCCTTATATGCTGGCTTTTAAAAAAATAAATCTAAAGGTATTAAAGTCATTTCACCGGGTATTATAAAAGTAAAAATACTTAATTGCGACTTTTAAATTTGACAATGTCCAATGAACAACTATGTAATTATCGAATTGCCCTTGGTAACTAGTTTATTGATCTTGACTTGAAATGGCGAAATGGATATTTCATGTGAATCGTTAAGTAGAATGCCCTAGCCTTTTAGAGTTTCTCACAGTTAATAAATGTGAAAAATTATGTGAATTTTATAGGTGTTAGGTTTCATGGATGCCGTGCTTATGTATCTCTTAGTTTTTTAATATTATTCCCGTTATATTATTATTATAACTATAAAAAAAAAAACACTAAAATATGTGGGTGTTTTATTGTAGACAAAACATTATTCATCTCCTCACATTTTATTCTGGATTTATTGTTTTTTTTAATTTGATCCTCAAACTTTATATTTACACGATTACATCCTTTTATGTTTGTATTAAATGACAAATGGCTCGAATTTACTGACCAAGGACAAAGTTAAAAAAAAATGAGAATCGGTGTGGAAAAGGAGCTAAAAATGGACAGTGAGTTCAAAGTTTTCATTAAGAGTTCAATTTAGTCCTCAAACTTTGTAGGTTATACCTATTCAATCCTTTAATTTTACCGCAGTTTAGTTTGTGTAAAGAAGTTCAATTCTATTATTTTCTAATCTATGTATTAGAGAAAAGAGTGAGATCATCGGACTATGATGGCAGAGAGAGAGAGTCGATGTAGATGTTGATTCCAACTACCAAACATAATTGATATTTGTATCGTCGATTCTATTTGCGACTAGAGCTTCAATTGGGTGATTTTTCACATTGAAATTGCCTAAAATACCATATACAAACTAGACAAGATTTGTGTTTTAAAGGTTTTGTGTAGTTTTTTAGGTTGCTTAAGGTCATTGATGAGTTTGTCAAGGTTTTTATGATAGTTTTAGATGTCTTTGGTAGAAAAAGAATTGAAAAATGGATTTATAAGTAAAAAAAACCATAAACCTTGATTTTTTTTTCTAGCCATAACAATGGGCATAATATAAGGAAAAGCATATGACACATCGTTTTGATTTTTTTTTTCAAAAACATTTGAAATGAACATCATGTTGTTTGTCCCATTAATAATTTTTTAAAAAACAAAAGTCAATATGCGTGAACTCTTTCTAAATGAACTAAGTATGTTGGTTTGACTTGTGAAGGCGAACAACGCCTAACTTCTTTTTTTTTCCCCCCTAATTTTACTTTTTTTAAAAATAATTTTCTTTTTACATATTTTTGTTTAATATTTTTTAAAAAATAATGTTTAAAATAATACCCCTTCTCTCTTGTTTTTTTATTTAGTATTTCTTAAATAGTAGTTGTTTAAAAAATATTTTGTATCTGTTTAGGTTTTTTTAAAATTATTTTAATTCATCTATATACATGCACGCACATTAATATACTTTATTTTTAAAAATAAAAAATATTTATTTTTTTGATAGTTGTTCTAATAAGTGCAATTTTGTGTGATATTTTTTTCACTTTGATTTTATTCAATTAATTTAATGTGTGTCTACTTGTACTACAATTTGATAAAATTAAAATGAATTTTAATATAAGAGTCATTGAACACAACCAGATAAATAACATGTGTTGCGAGATTAAATATTTTAATCTACATTCGTCTCTTGATTTTTTTAATTACATCTTTAGTTATTGTTAATGATTTTTTTATTAACATAAATAATTATTGATTTATTTAACTAAATATGTGCATATACTTTTTAACTTGACCTTAAGATTTTTTTATGTAAACAAATATATTAAAAAAGCCTACACATTCGATATTTTATTGTTGAAAAAAAAAATATGGCCTGAAGCGAAGTTTGTATCAAATAACTAGCTGTTTCATTGTTATACTATGTAAATTTAATGTAATTTCTCTTGAAGTTTTTTAAAGTGTTATGTTAGCTATTATAATATTTATGCGGATGTGGGAGGGGAGAATGAGAACAAACAGAAAGAAAAACATGAAAAAAAAAGTTTGTTTTGGTTAACCATTTCAAAATCAAGGGGAGAATTGAAACATTTTTGTAGATATAAAAGAAACATAGAAGAAAAATAAAGTTTGAAAGCAAAGATAGAGTATTGACAAATATACACGGAGAAATTTTTTTAAGGCAAGTTATCAGATTAGGCACGAGGTTTGACCCAACTAAGGAATCGGGTCTTAAGTCACATAAATTGATCTAAGTCAATCTAAAATAAAAAATAAAAAATTAAGGTTTTAATATCCAACATAAAAAAATTAAGAAACAATTCATGTGAATGTATGCTATACATGTTGTAAATAAAGAAATTTAAGAAATTATTTTAAAATGTTTTTTATCCCATATTGAACATCTATTATATTCTTATTTTAAGTTAAAATATTTAAATAAAAAATATTTCCTATCCCACATTAGAAAAACAATATTTTTTTATTGTGAACTTAGAGTACATATAATAATAGATTTTCAATCCCATATTAAAAAAATAAAAGTTTTTTATAGTATTTATATAGTGAAATTTGATACAAGATAGTAACAAATAGGAAAAAATTGAGTAAGAGGAAAACATTTGATTGCCACCGATACACGTGAGGCAACACCTATGTTTTTGCTATTCATTGATTTAATTTTTTTTTTTGTTAAGAAAAATGTAATTTTTGTTTTGCATATAAAAAAATATAAGTTAAATCAAATATTTAATTTTTCTAGAAAAATAGGTTTCTATAGGTCATAGGTCAATTTGAAGCTCTTCTTTATCAGTTTTAGAATCAGTCAAGACCCTGAGTCAACCCACCAACCCAATCTAGGTCTGATAACTATGAAATGAACACATGCTATGTTTTCTATATGGATGATGTGGTAGACTGAAAGTCCATTTGACAACTCTATGGTTAAATCACCATTTGTTTTTTGGGTTTGGAATTGTATTTTGGGTGTTTTTAAAAAATATTTTAAGATGCATTAAATTAATATTTTTTAGTTTTTTTATAATTTTTATTTATTAATACAAAAAATTTATTATTTTTAAATATATTTTCAAGTAAAAAATACTCTACATCGTACCTTTACTTTTTACCCAATTAGATTTAACTTAAGGATTATTATGATTGCTTAGCTAACCAGTTTAAAAAAAAAGAGGATATTTTTTTATATAACAAGAGCAAGTAGCTTTTTGCTGAAAATACCTTTAATCATCAACCCAAAAGGAAAATAACCAAATAAATTACGACTAAAAAAATGCTCTTTCCATCGTCTTGAGTTTTAGATCTTACCTAGACATGTTGCCCATATATTGCCAAAGGCTAAATATTTTTTTTATGTAAAAAATGATAGGATAAAAAAAATTTAAGTCCCAAAATCAATGGTTAAATTGAAAATTTAAATATTAAAAAAAAACAAAAACCACACTTTAGCCTATTCAAATTATAAAACAAACAAATACTAGCTTATTAAAGAAAAACCAGAAAAAAAAAAAGAAAAAACCAGCATAAAAGGGAGGCAAGCATACCTGGTGAATGTTCTAAATCTAATTTATTCTACAAAACTTGTAATTTATTAAATTATTGACCCAAGATCAATCAAAAAGTTTAAATATCATCCGATTTAATTTTGAAACATGAAATCATTGAAAAAACTATTAATAAAAAAATTGCAAAAAATCAATAAAAAAAGAATGGGCTAAATTATGACATAAAAAAAACTGAAGAGGATGAAATCTAAAAAAACAATTATCACGATAAAAAAAATGCAATTAAAAGAATTGTGACCAAGCTTGAAAGATTAAAAAATCACGGGAGGTAAAACTGAAAATTATTTATAATATGATAGATTATTTATAAATTAAAAAATTATAGGAGTGAAATATAAGAAAAAAAATTGAGAGCTAACCAAGTATAATTAAATAAAAAAATAACAAAACTAAAGTTAAAAAAAGAGGATAAAAAATAAGATAACATCAATTTTAAAAAAAAATTAGGCAAACCTCTTAAACTTGATTTAATCTCTAAAAACCACACCCTGTGAAATTTTCTACCTAGATTCAATCAAGAAACATAATTATTAACCAATTTAATTTTAAAAAATAAGATCGATAGAAAAGTATTAATAAAAAAACCTGCAAAAATAACAAAAATAATGATGATAAAATTTAATAGAAAAAACCCAGAGATGATGCAATTTAATGAAAAAAATAAAAAAAATAAGCCCACATAAAATAAATATCAATTAAAATAATAAGGTTCAAATTTTAAAGATTAAAAAAATCATAGGTGGTAAAATTGAAAACATCTATAAAAACCAAGCAAACTCGGACAAACATCCTAAACATTATCAAATCTTAAAAAGCTTGCAACCTATGAAACTTTGGATTCAGGTCCCATCAAGAAGTTTATTATAAGTCAATTTAAAAATATAAATTTAAAAAAATTATCAAGGCAGAAAAAAAGATAACAAAAAAAGTCTTGATCAAACCTAATAGCCAACAAATCAAATATATAACCTAGGATAAGAAATTAAGATGACTCTATATATAGGAAAGTGAAAAAAAAAAACTCCAGCAAACAATAAATAAAAAAATGCATTAAAAAAGATGAAAGTCGAGCCGGGCTAATCCTTTAGATCTATTATCCAAGTAATGAGACAATGGTAATTCAATTAAAGGCAAGCTCGAACAAACAAAGAAGCAAGATTCTTAATCAAGCAAACATTGAGGGATGAAATTGAGAAAATAAATCAATTAAAAAAATAAAAAACAAAAAATATAGCAATTAAAAGAAGTAACACTAAATTCAACATAAAAATTGGATGAAATTAAATGTTTTGGGAGAAATCAAAAGAAATTAAATGTTTAGGGATGGAATTGTAAAATACAAATCCATTACGAAAATGATTAAAAATAACAATAAAAAAAATCATGACCAAGTTTGACATAAAAATTAAATGAAAATAAATGTCTTTGTGTGGAATCAAAGAAAAACAAATCAATCAAGAAAATGATTCAAAAAAAACAAATAGAAATCAAAAGAACGAGGATCAAATTTGAAAACAAATTAAAAAAATCAAATGACTATGGATGAAATCAAAAATAAAATCCAATTAGAAACAATCAATGTAAATAAAACAATTGCAAATAAGAGAAGATGGATTAAATCAAAAGAAAAAATAGATTGAAGGGTTGATATGAACTTTGCTTGGCCAACATGCAATCCAAGGAAGAAAGAGAAGGAAAAGAAAGAAAGAAAAGCATTTCCGGGTTAAACCATCATACATACGCCACCAAAAAAGGGAAAGGACTCTGGACGAATCAAATGTTAAGGTAGAATCATGGTTACAACTGCCAGAGCTAGCCGCACACGTCGTCAAAAGGCGACGAAATGGCTGATGTGTTGAGGCTTGCGAGACACTTGTCAACAACTTTTTTTTTTGGTGCAGAAACTGAAAATGCCCCTAGAACCAAACAATATTAACAAACAAACAAACCATGGTGAAATTACAACCAAGCCCCTAAAGCCAAGACTAAAATTCAAATTGTAAGGGTAATGTAGTAATTCAATTGTTTTATAACATATGAAAATACAAAAACAACCATGTGCATAAAACATTGGATTATTTTATTCAATGGTTACATTAATAATTTTACTGTGCATTACAAAACACAATAACCAAAATAACCCAACACAATTCTCAAAAGACTTTTATGTCACAGTGAAAAGATCACCTTACCCTTGAAGTAAAGGTTGAAGATAAAATGATAAAGGGGTAAAATAATAATTACACTATTGTAATGAATAGTAATATATGTCTTGGGGCACAATAATATTGTTAGGGGGATTAGTTTTTTTGGATAATGAATTCTTCTTTTTTTTCATTTTGTCTTTAAAACTAGTGGTTTTAGGGGGCATGAGGGAGATTGAAGTTTGAAGATGTTTTTTTTTTAAATAAAATAAAAAGAAAGGTTATCAATTAAAACATAAACTTAAAAATTATGTAAAAATAAGACATAAAAGGTTATTAATTGGAAAAATTAAAAATAAAAAAAATGAGGTCAAACGCTGCGGAGCTTGGTAAACCAATTTTTATTTTTTAAATTAATGGGGCAAGAGAGATGTTTCTTTTGAAAAAACAGATAACACCTCGTCAAGATTCTTAGATTTCAGCCACTATGGTGGCTGAAAAAACAAGATTCATGTTTTTTATCCTTTCAAAAAATCATTTTCAATCTATTTTTGACTTAAAAACACATAGAAAACACCATGAGAACCTTGTAATTCATGACCTTAAAAAACGCAAAAAAAAAAACCTCAAAACCTGAAACCAAAAATAGTTTTGAGCTTTTTTTTAAGGCATTTTCAAGATAAAAAAACAAGTAGTTCAAACTCATTTTATCACATGGAATCATTTGACATAAAAATCGATCATTTTAGTGGCTGGATCACCATCAATGACAACTTTTTTTATCAATGCCAGAATTTGGTGAGTCCCTCTACCCTCACTAAAAAAGACTGAAAAATTAAAAAAAATCAAATTTATACCAAAATTAATTTTTTAAAAATTAAACGGACTGGTTATCGAATGGCCAAAAAATAACAAGGATGAAAATAAACTTTTAAGACAAATTTCAAAATCATCATCCGTTTCACCAATTTTTTTATTTTAATTCTTTATCTTTCAATTCAACATTTCCTCACAAAAAAAAATGTAATTAAGTGCTAATTTAGGTTTAAAAAAGCTAAATTATATAAAATAAAAATTTAATGATGAAATTGAAAATTCTTAAAAAATCACTGCTCGAATCTATAAGTGATACGTGAAATAATGTACAGCAATGATGATATAATAATAAAAAAGCTTTTTTAATATATATTAATTAGGTGCATTAATTCATGTTTAAGTTTTGATTTTTTTTATAGTTAAATCATCGTGGGGGTTAATCCATCTTGACAACTTTCAAGTCTGCTGAATTCACAAAACTTCCGTGTACATCGTTTAGCCCCTACAACATAGACGAGTTGTGATTTTTGGGAGCGACAAAGTAGAAAGAGAGAGTTTTGGGTGTTGGTCTGATACTATATAGGCAAATTTCATTCTTTTATTTTTAAAAACATTTTGTTCAATCCAGCACGTAAACCACGGCCAAATTAGGCAGTTACCATTAAAAAATAAAAATAAAAATGATGGATTAACAAGGAATAAAAAGTTTTGATAAAATAAAATATTTTTAAAAATCATGATTTTTAAAAATAACATTTAATTAAATATCATATTTATAAATTGTGATATTAATTAAATATTGTGATTGAAAATCATGATAAAATTTCAATTGATAGCACGGTTCACAACTACGATGCCTATTAAATTCAAGATTAATCAGTCGACCGGTTTGTAATGATCAATTAAACTACTCGACTAATTTTGTAAGGAAAATTAGTAAATTTCTAAAATCTAAAGATTCGACGGTCAATATAAGGTGTAAGAACTTGAGTAAGAATTCTTGAAAGAAAACTACTTTAAGAAAAACAATATCCTGAAACTTATGTAAAAAATTAAAAAGCGATCCAACGGTTGAATAAAGAATTATTGTTATTTCGAGCTATCATTCTAGTCAGGCGCGACCCGACCTCTTATTGGACTTAGACCTGTCATATCAGTTCATAAATGCATTTGCTAGATTATCCATGTAATATGTCTAAGACATATATTCATCTAGTTATGACAGACCCGTACTAGACTATATCACCAACAATGAAAAATAAAGGACAATTACTATCTGAACAATAATTTTTTTGAGATTTTAATTGGAGTTTGTTTTTTAATCTACAAGTTGTGAAAAAATATATATTTTAACTCGTAAAACATATTTGAAAAAAATTCAAAATATTATTGATTTCGTATAAAACAGTCAATTAGTTCATACAACTAGATCAACCGACCAACCAGTTGAGTCAAATAATTAGTAATGAGACTACATATTAAGTTGTCGTATTTAAAAAACATGTAATCTTTAAATGTCATTAACTACCTTGTAACTTTTTAAAAATAATATTTTATAAATAATATTTTTTAAAATTACAATAAGATAAAAATATATTATTTTATTAAATAATACTACTATGTTAAAATTTTTAACTTGTTGAGCTAATTTTTTTAAAAATCTGTAATCGACGGTGAAAAAGTAAACATGCTTTAAAAATTATAGAGTTTTTATTTTATTATACATACAACTAAAAGGTGTTGAGAAATTAGTGTTTTCTCACACCCAATTGCACTTTAGATTATAATAGTAATCCACAATGCATTCCTCTTTTTTTTTTCACTTTTTTTTTCACTTTTTAATTTTTTTCTCAACTTTCCTCTTTTTTCTTTTTTTTTTGTTTATTTTTTCTTTTCTTTTTTCAAAATTACTTTCCTTTTTTTTCAACTTTCCTCTTTTTTCTTTTTTTTTTCATTTATTTTTTTTTAAATTATCTTTGTTGATTTTACTTTTTAAATATTAAGCTGATTAAAAATTATACATAAAACTAAAAGGTGTGGGAAAATCATTGTTTCCCCCACACCCAATTGCATTGTAATCCACATTGCATTTTTTTTTTCACTTTTTATGTTTTTTTTTCACTTTTTATTTTTTTTCCAACTTTCCCCTTTTTTTTTCAAAATTACTTTCTTTCTTTTTTCCACCTTTCCTCTTTCCTCTTTCCTCTTTTTTCTTTTTTCATTTATTTTTTATTCTAAAATTATCTTGGTTGATTTTACTTTTTAAACATTGAGCTGATTAAAAATTTCGCTTTGTAATTTTTTTAAAAATAATATGGATTGCTATGGTGTTTTTTCACATAGTTTTTCTATTTTATTTTTTTTATATTGAGCTGATTGAGAATTTAGTTTTGTAATTTTTTTCTTTACAATATTGTTAATTGCTACAGTATTTCTCCGCATGATTTTTTTTTAATGATTTTCTTTGAAATTATATTTTTCGATTTTATTTTTGAATATTGAACTGATTAAAAATTATAGTTACAATATGTGAGGAAAATATTGTAACTTTCCTCGCAAATTACTGTGGATTGCTATAGTGTTTTTTCCCACATGGTTTTTTTTGTTATGTTTTTCCTTAAAATTATTTTTCTCAATTTTATTTTTTAAATATTAAGCTGATTAATGATTGAAATTACAAGTTTTTCCTCACAAAATACTATGGATTGATACAGTTTTTTCTCGCATGGTTTTTTTCCAGTTTCTTTTGTGTTTTATTTTTTTATAATATTTTTTTCTAAAATTATTTTTATCGATTTTATTTTTTTAATATTGAGTTGGTTATAATTTAACTTCACTGTGGATTACAAAGGTAATCCACAATGCATTCCTCTTTTGTTTTTTTTCATTTTTTCTTCTTTTTTGCACTTTTTCATTTTTCCCCCAACTTTCCCTCTTTTTTTTATTTCTTTTTTTTTCTAAAATTATCCTTGTTGATTTTATTTTTTAAATATTGAATTTGTTAAAAATTTCACTTTGTATTTTTTTCTTTAAAACACTGTGGATTGCTACGATGTTTTTCCACATAGTTTTTCTATTTTATTTTTTTATTTTTCAAAATTATATTTTTCAATTTTATTTTATTTTATATTGAGTTGATTGAGACTTTAGTTTTGTATTTTTTTTTAAAAAAACATATTGATTGCTACAGTGTTTCTCAACATGATTTTTTTGTGTTTTGTTTTTTTATGATTTTCTTCAAAATTATATTTTTTGATTTTATTTTTTAATATTGAGCTAATTAAAAATTACAGTTATAATATGTGAAGAAAACACTGTAACTTTCCTCGCAAACTACTATAGATTGCTACAATGTTTTTTCCCACATGATTTTTTTCTGTTTTGTTATGTTTTTTCCTAAAATTGTCTTTGTCAATTTTATTTTTTAAATATTAAGCTGGTTAAGAATTGCAATTACAAATAAACATAAGTTTTTCTCACAAAACACTATGGATTGATACAATTTTTTCTCGCATGGTTTTTTTCCAGTTTATTTTATTTTTTCTTTTTTTGTAATATTTTTTTCCTAAATTATCTTTATCGATTTTATTTTTTTAATATTAAGTTGGTTAGAATTTAACTTCGTAATAAAGCTTAATCATGTAGGGAAAACACTGTAGCTTTCCTCGCAAAACATTGTCAATTGCTACAACGTTTTTTCTCATGGGTTTTTTTCCTTCCAAAATTATCTTTGTTGGTTTTTTTTTTAATATTAAGTTGGTAGAGAATTTAGCTTTGTAATTTTTTTTCTTTTTATTAACAGAAAATCTAAATCATGTGGCAAAAGTACTATATATTTCCTCACAAAACACTGTGGATTGTTACAAATCATTTTGTTCAGTTTTTAAGTTTTTGATCACCAACACAACTTTTTTTTATCATGAAATATTAGCTCTATCATACCTTTAGTTTCTATTACTTATCTAGCACTGATTTACAATTATAAAATTATTAAGTACATTTGTTTTTAAGTTTGATTATTTTGTTCAGTTTTTAAGTTTTTGATCACCAACACAACTTTTTTTTATCATGAAATATTAGCTCTATTATACCTTTAGTTTTTATTACTTATCTAGCGCTGATTTACAAGATATGATAGAATTAATTATAAAATTATTTTGTTCAGTTTTTAAGTTTTTGATCACCACCATAATTTTTTTATCATAAAATATTAATTCTATTATAAAATTATTTTGTTCAGTTTTTTTTTATCATAAAATATTAATTCTATTATATTTTTAGTTTTTATTATTTATTTAACACTGATTTATAATTATAAAATTATAAAATATATTTATTTTATACGCCGTTACAACACGCAGAAATGACTTCTCGTAATTATTTGAAAAGAAAACGAAGAAGAAAAATCGCCGTTTCGTCACTAGTGGTCCCCACGGTAAAAAAAAAGAAGAAGCAAGAAATAAGAGCAACTCTTTTGGCATTCTTTTATCTGTTGTTTTGTGGCGGGAAGAGCAGAAGCAATGCAGAGAAACGTCTCAAATCCCCAAAAACCCTAGAATTAGAAATCATCAATTCAATATATTCAATATTCTCCCCAAAACTGAAAGACAAAATTCCAATATGTACTGGTTAGCAACTAGAAATGCCGTCGTTTCACTTCCCAAGTGGCGCTCCTTCGCTCTCCTCCTCCGTGCTCCTTTCAAATGCAGTTCACTTGGCCTGTCGCCACCGCCTCTGTAATTTCTCTCTCTTCATTCAAACTTATATTATATTTTAGTGTTTTATCATCTAAAAAAATTGTGAAATACTGATAGTTACAGCAGGATCGGACAGGCTCAACCTATTTATTGCTTTAAAAATCCGAAAGGAACTGCAAGAAATAGCAAGAAATCTAAAGCATCCAATAATGTTCTCGACGATAAGGACCTTTCACACATTATATGGTGGAAGGAGGTGAGCTTCCATTTCTTTTCCTTTTCCCTTTCCCTTTCTTTTATTGAAAATGGAATAGAATTGGAAACATGTAATTTTGTTTTATTTCTTTTTGTGCGCGCACGCTCTATTTTATTACTGCAGAATTTGCAGCGGTGTAAGAAGCCTTCCACTGTTAATCTGGTTAAAAGGCTTATGTATTCCAATTTGCTCGGCTTGGATGCTAGCTTGAAAAATGGGAGGTACGCTCTCACAATGCATCTTTAGGTTACTTTTTATTGTTTTGCTGCATAAGGACTAATTACGAAAACCTTTAATTTTTCGGTTGCAGTTTGAAGGAAGGAAATCTCAACTGGGAAATATTGCAATTCAAGTCAAAGTTTCCACGCGAGGTTTTGCTCTGCAGGGTACGTGTTTCATAATCTCCTAAATTGTTAATCCAAGACAACAATGAATCCTGTTTGTCTTTCTCCTTTTAATATTTATATTGTTCTTTCGCACTACATATTTGTTTATAATTGGTTGATGATAGTCAAGTTAGTGTTTTATGTTTCCAGGTTGGGGATTTCTATGAAGCCATCGGAATAGATGCTTGTATTCTTGTTGAATATGCTGGCTTAAATCCTTTTGGTGGGCTGCGATCTGATAGCGTTCCTAGAGCTGGCTGCCCTGTTGTGGTATTGGATTTACATCCCTCATTTGTTATAGTAGATTTCTTAGATTTAGAATGTTTATGAACTACAGTTTTAGTGCAACGTTTGCACATGCCATGTTCCTTACTAGTTTTTACAGGAAGGGGAAAAATGTGTAGACTCATGTTTAGATAACTTATAGCCTCATATGCCAATTAAGCTGCATTCCCCAACTTGCATGACTAAGCGAAAGTCTTGAGAAGATTTCTTGTTGAATTTAAGGAATGACATAATGCACTATTTTGTGATTGGTCAAAATTATGATGCAGCAGAAAGGATGTCAGTTCTGATTGCAGTGTGGCATCTAGAAGATGGTCCTAGGAGGGATGCTTAATTACTTCCAATTTTGTGTTACTGCGAGACTCTCTCTCTTTCTCTCTCTCTCTCTCTCTCTCACACACACACACACACTTACACTTGCATTTATTCAGTTTATCTACATATGGATGTTTTGCTGTTTTTGCATCCTAACCCTATATCAGGTTCTTTGCAGTAGTCCTCTAAGTTACTTTCATCTTTTTTCAATAAATAAATAAATAATTCCTAGTTTCTTCAGTTATGTGAAGAAGGATTTTATATATAGAGGATAGATCTTGTCTCTTTTTTTTCTTTTCTAGAAATCTTACTTACCCAATTAGTTTAACAAACTTCATGCTTTACCCTTTCTTTTCTTTTCCCCCTGCATTATTTTCTGAAGAATGAGTAAAGATGCTTTCTGTTAATTCCATTCATTCTCATTATTGGTGAAACTTTAATCATTGTAAAATGCTCCTGCAGAATCTTCGGCAAACTTTAGATGACTTGACACGTAATGGGTATTCAGTGGTAAGTATGGAAACTGTTGCACAGATCTCCTTTTTTCAGCTAAACACGAAGGTTGTGGAACCTTTCTTCCTTTTAAGCCTATTTATTTAATGTGGCATGGGAGATCAAGTCTTGTAGTCTTGTGCCTTTATCATGTGCTGCATATGTTTTATTTTTATTTTTTTGGTTGGAAGTGGAAAGGAAAATACTGATAATGTCATGCAATGTGGCATTGAATAATTTAAAATTTCTCTGGGAAAACTTATATGTTTTGACTACTTTAACATATTCGATCCTTCTATTTTCCTTCAAGATCAACATTATTTTAGTTTTGCATTACTAAAATTGACCCTTTTATTTATTTATTTCATCATGTGGTGTTAATTCAATATCGTTGATCCCAATTAGTTTGGGATTGAGGTTGGTTGTTGTTGTGGTGTTAATTTTATCATGCCTAATATTACTGTTTTAAGGTATGAACCTTTACCGGCTGATTTTGTTCAATGGTTCCATTATGTTTCTTACAGTGCATAGTGGAGGAGGTTCAGGGTCCAACACAAGCTCGTTCACGTAAAGGTCGTTTCATTTCTGGGTAATCACACAGAAAACACCCAATATTAACGTTATGCTATCAATGGTGTTGGTGGCCGTGGTCTTGTACTTGCCAAAGCAATTTATTCAAAATTTTTCTGGTTACAATGAGACAATAATAAAATATATACTGTAGTTTTAAAGCCTTTTCACCTTGCCCATACTCAAGAACATGTTTGGAATTAACTTAATATGTAAAAATGATTCAGTTGAGTTTTGAGAGTTTGATGTTTGTTTCATGCATTTTCCATGTGAGTTGTTCTTGGTGTGCTGCATTAATATGTTTCTAAAGAAAATAATTTTAATGCTTGGAAGGCATGCTTATGTGCTTCTAGTGGGAACAATAATAGTATCTGATATACGCAGATGATTTTGCACTATGTCTCAGTGTTTCGCAAAAGAAAAGGCATTGAGCAAGACCAAAAAACGAAACGCATTATGTGATTTACAATAATTTTTCCATTATGTTTTAAATTTGTGTTTCACTAGGAAGTAATTTTTTTTTTTGGACTTTCTTGCTTGGTTCAGTTACAATAATTGCAATTGAGAAAATTGTAAGAAATGAAGGGATCATATAAATTAAAGATAGGCTGTGTTTCTGTTATTCATGTTAAATTTTATTTTTTATTTACAATTTCCATATCTTGTTTTGACTTGTTGCTTTGAGGATTCAGGCATGCACGTCCAGGGAGTCCATACGTTTTTGGACTTGTTGGGGTTGATCATGATCTTGAATTTCCTGAACCAATGCCCGTGGTTGGTATGAAAAACTGTCATCATCATTAATCTAGTTATCTCAGTGCATATAAGATAAGAGGAAAAAAAAGCGAACTTATCTTTTGTAAAATATTTCTGGCACTTGTAGGGATATCTCAATCAGCAAGGGGTTATTGCATGATCTCAGTCTTAGAGACCATGAAAACATATTCATTAGAGGATGGTCTGACTGAAGAGGCTTTGGTTACCAAGCTTCGTACTTGTCAGTACCACCATCTATTCCTTCATTCATCCTTGAGACACAATTCCTCAGGTTTGCACTTTCTTACTTTTGAGGCTTTTACTACTTTCTTGAAATGACACAGTTTGTTTAATAAAAATTGACATCAATTTTTACTCCCACATACCGCATCAATTCTTTTTCTTATTTGAGGCATACCTAAAAATTAGCATTCATGATTTTCTCGAGTGTGATACGAGATTTCACTTGTGGTGTTGCCTCAATTTTCATTCTTTCCTTGTCTGAAATGTCAATCACCCCCTTCTTTGGTATTAAAATCAGTGCAGACTAATGGAGAAAGGCAAGTGCATCTTTAAGTTTTGCTTCCCTTGCATGGAATATTTTATTTCTTAGTGCTCTATAGAGTCATATTTGGGTTACTTAGTGAAGGTTCAATTCTTCATTTCCAGTGACAACATCGTATTAAAATCAGTGCAAACTAATGGAGAAAGGCAAGTACATCGTATGCTTGGGAACTTAAGCCTAAAAAATGCATCTTTAAGTTTTGCTTCCCTTGCATGGAATATATTATTTTCTTAGTGCTCTGTAGAGCCATATTTGGATTACTCAGTGAAGGTTCAATTCTTCATTACCAGTGACAACATGCACCTTTTTTCGTTGTTATTTTCTCTTCTTTTGCCCATACCATGTACTATGTTGTTCACAATAGCATCTTTTTTGCAGGAACTTGTCGTTGGGGAGAGTATGGTCGGGGTGGCTTGTTGTGGGGAGAATGTAACGGCAGATATTTTGAGTGGTTTGAAGGAGATCCTGTCACTGAGCTTTTATTCAAGGTTCAAGCACATTTCTTCTTGTGCTCTTACTATTGTTTGCTCTTTGATTATAGTTACATAATCTAAGAATATCAACACTTTTAGGTCAGGGAGCTTTATGGTCTTGATGATAAAGTTGGGTTCAGAAATGCTTATGTGTCTTCAGAAAACAGGCCCAGACCATTACATCTTGGAACGGCAACACAAATTGGTCAGTTGAACTTTATTTACACAGTTTAATGTTGAATTGTTTCATTAGCACCAGGTTGCGACATGCGAACCAATTCGGCAAGATTTGTTCCATACTGCCAGGTGTCATACCAACAGAAGGAATTCCTTGTTTATTAAAGGTGTTACTTCCATCAAATTGCACAGGTCTACCAGAACTGTAAGTGTGATTTTTCACTATCTTTCTTAAAAAGCCATGTAGGGGCAATAGTTGATGAATGTATCAAATCTATGTTCCTTGTTGCCAAGGAATGAATAAAGTAAAAGGGAGCTTGTCATCCCCACCAACAAAAGGGGTGTATAAAGGATCCATTCAATTTAATTCTCGAAAGAAGAAAAAATACGTGCCCATCCCTACACAAATTTGTACCCAGCGTATGAGTAATGATACCATGATACTTTGATTAACCGTGGTCAACCACATTATTTTAGTTGATTAAATTAGAACTTGGTTCTCTAAGAAGGTTCAAGTTCCTTAGTTGCCCCTGAGTTGACTCCTTAGTATTTTCTTTTTTGACCAGAAGTTCAGGAACACCATATATGTACAGAATTTTGGCATTCAGTAGTTCTTGCAAACTAAGTTTTGAGGTGAATTAACTCTTTGAATGTTCATCTAGTGCTTGAAATTTATCTGGGAGCATAATGAGTGCAAAGAATTTAAGTATGATCATTGGTTAGGTAGGCAAGGTATAAAGATCCTTTTCAGTGTGTTGTGATATGGATCCTCTATTAATTATTTATTTTTTCTCTTGTGAGATAAAAAGTTTTTTATTTTGGAACTTTAAGAGTGTCATTATTTTATTGGTCAGATTTTAAAAATTGTTGTATTACTAGTATTATTGAGC
>Ga0325400_1001847_pt1 | contig 17924 bp, 18 predicted proteins | sample PopdelMetagenome_2_FD_205662 | JGI IMG/M metagenome (GOLD analysis project Ga0325400, IMG submission 205662) | Populus deltoides microbial communities from Bellville, Georgia, United States - Xylem-PdKOR-R1 | ecosystem: Host-associated > Plants > Phyllosphere > Stem > Wood/Secondary xylem... | reverse complement strand
TACCCCCAGACTAGGCATATATTATTTGTCTCAAAAGACATTTTTGAGTATTTTTACTATTCATAAAAATTAATAAAAAGACTCTATTATTCTTTTATTTTATTTTATAATTATTAATTGACATTAATAATAGACAATCTCTAATTCCCTCTGGGCCGTGGACTGTGCAGTATATGGAGAGGTTCTGAGCCCACAACTGGAAAAAGGAGGAGCCAGCCAGCCGAGTCCGATAAAAAGAAAAAAAAATCAAAATCAAAATCAAAATCAAAATCAAAATCAAAATCTTCTTTGCTAAGCTCTCTCATTGGGTAAGTTTTGAGCTTTGATTGATTATTGTTTGTTCTTTGCTTTCGATTTCAATGCAGGGTGGGAGTGTCCCTCTCGATTTCTTGGGTTTTTACCGCATCACACTGATCACACTGAACTATTTAGGGTTTCAGCTTTTAATATATTGGAGGAAAACAAAAAATTGGTTCTTGGCTGCTTAACTTAGATTAGAGTTTTGCTTACTAGTGAGCTACATTGTTTCTTTTAGATACTTTCCCTTTTTGCTCTTTCAATATTTTAATTTTGCTTTATTTTTTTAAAAATTTTTGTTTCAAATTATGTTGGATTATTGAATCAAGAAATTCTATGATTAATTTTTTTTTAAAGAAAAATTAGTGCTTTTTATGCCTTAAAACATTAGCTTTTGTATTGTTTCACATGAAATTTTATGTAGTGTGGTTATGCAATTGCTTTATCTTTTGCTTTCTTTGTTGTGCTTAGGGTGTGATTCTAATTAGAAGAGTGTTTTTGGTCGTATAGCCGTGCAAAGATGGCGAATTTACAAATGACGGGTATTCTGGAAAAGGTATGGTTTTTATTTTATCAAGGATTTCAGTTGATGAACTGTGTGTTGGTAGGAGATGGTGTTGAAGATTTTTTGTGATGGTTCATTCGGGTGTTTCAGCTGGTGATAGTTAATTGTATTTATATTTTGATTTGCTTGGCTTTGTTTGCAGATGACGGGTAAGGATAAAGATTACAGATACATGGCAACATCTGATTTGTTGAATGAGTTAAACAAGGAGGGATTTAAAGCTGATACTGATTTGGAGATAAAGTTGTCAAATATTGTTCTACAGCAACTTGATGATGTAGCTGGTGATGTTTCTGGATTGGCTGTGAAGTGGTATGTCTCTCTCTCTCTCTCTATCTCTCTCTCTCTCTCTGATTGCTATAAACATTATGAAATTTGTGTATTTGTTGTTGGCCAAATCTATCCAAAATTTTCCAGGAATGTTTCCTCAAAATTTGGGAGGGATATAAGGAGAGATATTTCACTCCTGTCATTATATTTCCACACGTTAAGACTTTGGTTCTTGTGTATTGTATATCCTTTAGAGTGTAGACTACATAAATTGTAGTGCATACTCTCGTATATATGTGCTTTATGTGACAATACTGATTTAGCATCAAAGAGTTGCTATTTAAAATTCCAACTTGCATGTGGACAAATTATGGATGCTTTGTGTCAATAGTGGTAAAAAGTTACCGCTGGAACTCTTGCTTCCTGTTTCTCGTGTTTTGATTTGGGGCTTGTTTTTTCTTCATTCATGCAATATGGACACTGTAACTTCTGAGGGACTCAACTTGGCATGGTTGTTGCCTTGTGGATTCCCCATATTCATGCGCTCTTTCAAGTGTGAACAACAAGAGGGAAAAGAAGATGAAGGAGATGCTAAATATCAGTGTTGCTGCAAGCTTGATTTTTATGCTTTTTATTAATGTGGTGTTGCAGTCTTGCTCCATTGGTGAAGAAGGTCAGCGAGGCTCGAGTTGTGGAGATGACTAATAAACTATGTGAGAAATTGCTACATGGTAAAGATCAGCATCGTGACATCGCAAGCATTGCTTTGAAGACTATTGCATCTGAAGTCACAGCAATATCTCTGGCTCAGTCTATTCTTGTCACTCTATCTCCACAGTTGATAAAAGGAATAACAAGTCCAGTGAGTTCTAAATACAATGTGTCAAGGTCTTGTCATCTGGAAGTTTCTTCTCCTCTTCTCCATAACTTCCTTTTGCATTCTTTTCTGCCACAGGGAATGAGCACGGAGATCAAATGTGAATGTCTTGATATTTTGTGTGATGTTCTTCATAAATTTGGAAATTTGATGGCAAATGATCATGAGTTGCTTTTAAATGCACTTTTGTCCCAATTGAATTCCAATCAAGCCACCGTTAGAAAGAGGACAGTTTCATGCATTGGTAAGACTGAACTGATATTCGTCATCGATTTCCCTTGCAATACCATTATTTTGAATTAATTGTAGATATTCTTGATTCACTCTTTGGGGGAAACAGAAAGGTTTTTGCCTTGGATCGTAACCAAAATGTCAGAGCAGTCAGAAATTTGGCACATCCTCAACCATTAGGCATGGCTAAAATTAGGTGTTCTGCTCTCTCTTTCCCTTCTTTCATCTGTCCCTCCCTCGCTCACTCCTGGGTAACAATGAGATTTTTATGCATGTAACTTGGTAGCAGTTGTGTAGCGAGACCTAAAACCAGATATGTACTTGACAAGGGCGGGCGTTTTTTTTTATAAAAAAAATTCAAAGTTCTTTTTACTTCAAATTAAGATGGGAGATTCCTTCAAACCTGCTGTCTCTATGATTTTTCCTTATTTCTGGCTAATTTATGACTTTTATAAGTTTGATGTGAAAATCATCCACCCTCAAGATTGTTGATATGGCTTAAAACTATTCTTTGATGTTCAGCATCTCTTGCTTCAAGCTTGTCAGATGATTTATTGGGGAAGGCGACAGTTGAGGTTGTTCGGAAATTGAGAACTAAGGGTGCAAAACCTGAGATGATCCGAACAAATATTCAAATGATTGGTGCTTTGAGGTAATGGTATGCTGTATCTGTTTACCATATGGTGCTTTCACTTTCCTGGGTTCACTATTAAAGAATTTTCTGATAACCGTGGAGGACAGGTCAAACTTCGTATTGTTGACGGTAAACCATTGGCACTACAAGATGTGAGCCAGTCTGATAACAAGATTTGTAGTCTGAATGTGTGAACTGTGGCATGCTTATGTATATCTACTTGTAGACTTGGAACTTTAAATGTATCGAAGTGTGAAATGAAAAAGTTTATTCTTTGAGCTTTAGATTACACCTGTCCCACTGTCTACTCATCCTAACAAGCTAACACTTTTTTATGCTTACAAATTGTGTGATGCTTTGGTGTTTAAGCCGTGCTGTGGGATATCGATTTGGACCCCATCTTGGAGACACGGTGCCAGTGCTAATTAAGTACTGCACAAGTGCATCAGAGAATGATGAGGAGCTTCGTGAATATGGCTTGCAGGTGCTGTAAATGTCTACATCCATTTTATTACTCTTGTGGTTCTAATCATTTGCTTGTCTTTGATCATGGCTTCTGGTTGCATGCTCAAAATTTTTGCTGCAGGCACTGGAAAGTTTTCTGCTCAGATGTCCCAGAGACATTTATTCTTACTGTGATGAAATTCTTCATCTTGCTCTGGAGTACCTAAGTTATGATCCAAACTTTACTGATAACATGGAAGAAGATACTGATGATGAGAGTCATGAGGAGGAGGAGGATGAGTATGTTTTAAAAAAATGCATATTTGTAATTCATTTCAATATGCTTCCTGAACTTGTTATTAATCTCTTCAATCCCGTTCTTGTTTGTAGTGAGAGTGAAAATGAATATACCGATGATGAAGATGTCAGCTGGAAAGTTCGAAGGGCAGCCGCTAAATGCTTAGCGGCTTTAATTGTTTCTCGTCCGGAAGTTCTTGCAAAACTGTATGAGGAGGTATGCTGCCATAATTGAGGCACATGTAAAGTGATTTCTTAATGTGGTCTGGTATGAACCTACCTAAAGTTTTGGTTGGTTGGTTTATATTTGAATTTGGATTTAAGCCTTTAGGTGGATGACATGGATGGTTTTTTTCCTTCTTTTTTTTCATGTGATATGGCATGCTTTGATTTATCAAAGAAATTGGTTTTCAACTTCTTTATATTCCAACTTGCTCAACATCCCGGTATCAAAAACAAAATTTGTTAAGCTTCCGTTTTTCTTTTGTGCAGGCCTGTCCTAAATTGATTGATAGATTTAAAGAAAGGGAAGAAAATGTCAAGGTAAGGCCTGATCAATTAACTGGAGAAATTTGGGCACTGCATCTGAATCCTCATCTGAGTTTGTTGTGATTCAGATGGATGTCTTCAATACATTCATTGAGCTACTACGTCAAACTGGAAATGTTACAAAAGGGAAGATTGACATGAATGAATCAAGGCAAGTTTCTGTATTGTTATGCATGGAAAATTTACCTTATATTAAAATCATTTATTTGAATTTCTCCTTGTAAATGTCTAGGTATTTTCTTTCTCTTTGTTTACTGTGTGTTTCACTTCTCTTTTTTGAGTAAATTTCTTGGTTTTGAAACATTTTTAGGGCAGAGACATTGCTTTTAAATCAACTTTAAGAGCTTGTATAGAAACCAAGTGGAGTGTCATTGACATTAATGGGTGTACTGATAACCACAGCCCTTCTCTGCCACTATTCCATTGAGACTGGTTTATCAGGGTTAGTCCCCTAGAGGATGAGATTCTTTATTTAGTTTTCTTTTTTCTTTTTATTTTATTCTTATAAGCCTAATGAATGGTGTTACTCTGTACCATCCAAAAGGGACAAAATCACAGTTCCTGAAAGTTGTAAACTACAATGCAAAACAAGTTGGCCAAGTGTTAAAACTTGGGTTCATGGGCCTACATAATGGCTGTACTTTGGAATTAGATGATAAAATATTGTCCACAAAATTGCTTTGTCTGTAATTAGCTTATTGTTTCAGGAGTGTGGTCTCCCAGTTTACTAATTTTGCAAGCATTAATGTTATGCAGCCCAAGATGGTTACTGAAGCAAGAAGTGCCAAAGATTGTCAAATCTATAAATAGGCAACTGCGTGAGAAATCCATCAAGACTAAGGTAAGAGCTGATACATGTCATGGATTAAGGGTTGCATGCTCAAAAAATTGTATGCCATCTCTTAGATGAATTGTACCCACACCTTACAGAAAATAAATAAAATGTATTACCTTTGTCTGCCTATAGGTTGGGGCATTTTCAGTGTTGAGAGAACTTGTGGTTGTCTTGCCAGATTGCCTTTCAGAACAGATAGGGTCACTTATTCCAGGAATCGAGAAGGCATTAAATGTAAGTGAATTTTCATCAAGTCAGATGTGTATCACTGGTGCTTGATTTTCCCTTTCACACTGTCTATCTTTAATTGGTGCAATTTTTCCTGTACAACATTCCTCAGGACAAATCTTCGACCTCAAATTTGAAGATTGAGGCTCTTACTTTTACAAGATTGGTACTGGCTTCACATTCACCTCCTGTTTTCCACCCTTATATCAAGGTAATCAATAGTTTTATTTGGGAATTTGAAACCTCTTATAATAATATAGTATCCTTAAGTTCATTTCTAATCTTTTTGCTAGCATTTTTCTCCTATGCAATGTTCTATTGGCTATGAACTTAAAATGTCAAAAGATAACATGTTCAGCCTTTTTTTTTTTGAAGAATTCTCTCTTGTATGGCTTGAGGATGTATGATTTTTTGTTAACTGGTTAAAGTCTGGAAAAACTTTGCTGGTCAATGCTACATTGTGAAAATCTTTTCTTTTAATAGGATTCGTTGGGATAATGATCAGTCCCCCTGAAAACAACAACATGATCAGGATTGATGTAACAACTCATCATCTTCAAGATGAGTTTTAATAGTTAATGGAAATAGTGTTTTTTTCATTTTTTTATAGGTGTGCAAATTTTCCAATTTGATCTCTTATTTATTGCTGCCCTTAGTCTGCATTATGAATGCATGTACAAATTTTGTATACATTCCTATTTGTATTGCTATGAATTGGAAACTTTCTTGTGGTTTGATTATTTTCAACAACAGCCTCTATGAATGAAAAACAATCATGACTCGTGAGTAATAATGAAATTACTGTTATTTATATTGCTTGTAATTGCAGGCCCTTTCTAGTCCTGTTTTATCTGCTGTTGGTGAGAGATACTACAAGGTCACAGCAGAGGCCTTAAGAGTATGTGGGGAGCTTGTTCGTGTTGTCCGTCCCAATATCCAGGTTAGATATTTATTTTTTAACTTTGATGTTTTTCAAGATTTTGTTTGACCGTTTCTGATTACCCTTTTTTTTTTTTTATGAAAGTCCATTTTTTTTTTTAATAATTGTTGTTCTGATGTAGGGCTTTGGTTTTGACTTCAAACCTTATGTTCGTCCAATATATAATGCCATAATGTCACGCTTGACAAACCAAGATCAAGACCAGGTCAGTAGAGTTGATTCTGCAGCCTTTTCTCATACCGAGAATCCTTTTAATCTTTGTATTCTTTTCTAAAGTGGCAAATTTCTTCTTATCCAGGAGGTTAAGGAGTGTGCAATATCTTGCATGGGGCTTGTCATTTCAACATTTGGCGATAATCTCAAAACAGAATTACCTGTGTGCCTCCCTGTACTTGTTGATCGTATGGGGAATGAGATAACACGACTTACTGCTGTGAAGGTCAGTATTGCATAGATTGCCATATGATTGTTTATATTCCATGGGTTTTTTGGCACCAGTCATGGGTGTCGTGGTGACAATTTAGTTAGGCCTTCTCATCTGAAGTTATAATGTGTTTTCTTGATCACAATGATGAACAAGTACTCAAGCCATTTTGAATTTCTGAATCCAGGCTTTTGCTGTAATTGCGACTTCTCCTCTTCGGATTGATCTGTCATGTGTCCTGGAGAATGTCATTGCAGAGCTGACTGCATTCCTACGGAAGGTATGAAAGTATGAAAGTATGCTTACTTAAAAATATATACATACTAATATGTTGGATTGATGATTTGTAGATAGACTGGTGTGCATTTGAGTATGTGTATAAATTCTGAACTCTGCATTATTGTTTTGAAACATAGGCTAATCGAGCTTTAAGGCAGGCAACTTTGGGGACACTGAATTATCTAATTGTAGCATATGGTGACGAAATTGGTTCATCTGCTTATGAAGTTATTATCGTGGAACTTTCTACTCTGATAAGGTTTTGCACACCTTTGACGCTATGCTTTTGTGGGTTCTTGGAGCGTGGAATGGTTATTGACTGTGATTACATTCGAAATGCTAATTCTCTTGGTTTGCCTGTGTGCCAGTGATTCAGATTTGCACATGGCAGCTCTTGCTCTGGAACTTTGTTACACCTTAATGACTGACAGGAAATCAAGCCCGAATGTTGGTTTGGCTGTTAGAAATAAAGTTCTTCCTCAGGCACTAACATTAATTAAAAGCCCATTGCTACAGGGTCAAGCCCTATTGGTAACATTCTCTTCCGATACCAAAGATTACATCTGGTCCAAATTAATGCTTGGTTTTAAACTTTGTCTGCTTGATATTTCAGGCTTTACAAAACTTTTTTGCTGCTCTAGTCTATTCTGCAAATACAAGTTTCGACACTTTACTGGACTCGCTCCTTTCAAGTGCCAAGCCAGCTCCACAGTCAGGAGGTGTTGCAAAAAAGGCTTTGCATTCAATAGCCCAATGTGTGGCTGTTCTCTGCCTTGCTGCAGGCGATGTAAAATGTTCATCTACTGTGGACATGCTTACTGAGATTCTTAAAGATGACAGCAGCACCAATTCAGTAAGTTTGCCACTATCAAAATTTTCTATCAAGTAACGTGCTCTTTGGATTGATGATACCCTTCTCTATAAAATATCTGAATTCTGCATTTTGTAACTGTTTTTCAGGCTAAGCAGCACCTTGCACTGTTATGCCTGGGAGAAATTGGGAGAAGGAAAGATCTGAGCTTGCATGCAAATATAGAAACCATTATTATCGAGTCATTCCAATCCCCTTTCGAAGAGATAAAGTCTGCTGCTTCTTATGCTCTTGGCAATATTGCTGTCAGTAATCTTTCCAGGTACCTACCATTTATCTTGGACCAGATTGATAATCAACAGAAGAAACAGTATCTCCTGCTTCATTCTCTGAAGGAGGTATGGTTTTTTTCTTTATATATATATATATATATCATAAATCTATATCAAACTGAAGGTTATTTCCTAAACCATGTCTCCTTTTCTAACCTCCTGAATATGCAGGTTATAGTAAGACAGTCGGTAGATAAAGCAGAGTTCCAGGATTCCATTGTTGAGAAGATACTTAAATTACTATTTAATCACTGTGAAAGTGACGAAGAGGGTGTCCGGAATGTTGTAGCTGAGTGCCTCGGTAAAATTGCACTCGTTGAACCTGCAAAGCTTGTTCCTGCGCTTAAGGTATCTAACACATCAAATGGCATTCTGGGTTTCATTTAAGTTTGTTCTTAGCTTTTGTGGCTCCAAAGGCTTGTGTTTTACTTGTGCTCTAAATTCATTATAGGTGAGAACAACGAGTCCAGCTGCCTTCACCAGAGCAACAGTAGTAATTGCTGTAAAATACTCAATAGTTGAGCGACCTGAGAAGATTGATGAGATTATATACCCTGAAATCTCATCTTTTCTTATGCTTATCAAGGATCATGACCGGGTAAGTTGCAATTATATATTGCTCTAATGAATAAGCACAGTGTTCTCTTTTGGTGGGCTGCATGGTTTTTGAACCTAATGATTATTCTTCAATATGGCATGCAGCATGTCAGGCGTGCAGCTATCTTGGCCTTGAGCACATTTGCTCACAACAAACCTAACCTTATTAAGGGACTCCTTCCTGAATTATTGCCACTTCTCTATGATCAAACAATTGTTAAGGTAATTGAAAACTTCTTCTCCTCTGAGCTAATGATGAGTTTCATGCGCTGCTTGTCTAAATACAGTGGAAATAGTGGATTATTGCTTGAGCTTTTTAACTTGTCCTGTCTTTTATAATGATATCTTTTTATCCCATTGCATTATATTTGTTTTAGCATGGTGCTGAGAGGTCATATGCACTGCTTATGATTTCAATGCTTTAGTGATATTATAACTATTATTTGTGTTTAATCTTTTTGTTTCTAATTTGCTTATTGCAGTGCCGAGAGTTTGTATTAGCTAGTCTTTGTATGAAATGTTGAATTAGTTATTTGAATCTGTCTGTATAATGTCCATGCTGGCATCATATGTGGGAGCACAATCATTGGTTCATTTTGCATTGAGCCTAGGATTATGCATTCTTGTATGCATGAAAAATAGCAACTCCAGTGGATTTCATAGGATGGTTGATTGAGATGACCTTAGATCAGCTTATAAGGGCATATATTCTCTTGACTTCTGGAAATTTTGTTTTTAGGTCTGCTTTGTTATTCAAGTTATTATAAATATTTTTCAAGGAGCTTAGTTACAAGATAATGCTTGTTAAAAAACATTTGGTGGTTTTATTCCTTGTGGCTTAAGCTATTATAACAATATATGTATGATATGATTATATTAATGCTGATTGAAAGATCACGAAAAAATAAAAAAGTTTAAGTGAATTAAAGCTTGAGCCAATATATATACTGCTATTGATCGGAAACAATGAATAAGGGGATGCAAAAGTGAATTGACCTGAAAGGATTCTCAGTTGCTAGGGCAGGATACCATGGGGAAGGCTTGAACTGATGGAATTTTCCTTAAATCAATTGTTGTACTTTTGCACTGCCATGATTGAGTATCAGTATCCTTTGTGTGGCCAGTTTTGCTTTGTTTTGTGGATGTTGTTTCCTTTCCATGACAACCCCCCCTCCCCTCCCAAAAAAAAAAAAAAAAAAAATCCCAAAAAAAAAAAAACACCATTGAGCTGTGCCTTTTACGAGTTCTGCAACCAAGTTTTCAAATAATGGCAGCTCTGATACAGCTGCTACATCACATTATGTTGTGGCTGTCACATTGCAAAATAATTCAGCTGCCAGACTTGCAAAAGCCGCCATTTCATTGTTTTTGCAGCACATTGTTAAAAATCTCTTAGTTTCTGCTGTGTACATTGGAGACTGGTATTACAATATTTAGGCTTGCATTATAGATTGTCCACATGCAAAATTATTTGGTTTTCAAACAAGTTGCATCCACAATCCCAAAATCATTGTGGCAGTTATGAAACATCTGCGATTGTCTGCAGCACCATGGCTGTGATTGTAACTTCTTTTTAAAAACCATTTTTCTGTATCAGATTTTGTGAGTAATATTCTTGTCATTCACAATGATTCTGTTTTTTCAAATTGTCAGATTTTCAGATTTTTACCATACTGGCTATTTTATAATGAATCACCCATATTATATCTGTCAGATTTTCTGATTTTTAATTCCTGCTCGCTGCAGCAAGAATTGATACGAACAGTAGATCTTGGGCCTTTCAAGCATATTGTGGATGATGGCCTTGAGTTGAGGAAAGCAGCTTTTGAATGCGTAGACACATTGCTGGACAGTTGTCTTGATCAAGTGAACCCTTCATCTTTCATTGTTCCTTACCTCAAATCAGGCTTGGATGGTTCGTGTTCCATACCCTCCTCCCTAAGCCCACTTATTTTTTGTATGGTTATTTTAATTTTGTGATTCATTTGGTTTGGTTTTATGCATGAAAAGTGATGCTGAGTGATGCAACCAAACAAAAGAAATATAAGGAAATTAGGAATTATATTAATTTATTTCTCAATTTCTTTTCTTTCCTTCATTTTTTCTTTAAAACCTATTTATATAAGATTCAATCTATCTTAGCAATCTTTAATTGTGTTCAGGATTAAATTTATCTATAAATAATAGTATTAATCTGGAGTTTTCCTTTGTTATGATTTCATTTTCCTATTTTCATCTTTTTAGAAAAACTAAAATTTTCAGAATTAAGAGATAAATGAAATTAATTACTAAATTTCTTTCTTTATCTGCATCGTTGGGTTACAACATTTCAAACATGTTTGGTTTTTTTCTAACTAGGACAAGAAACCGTTCAATTTGCAACATTTGCATCATCACTAAGGGATAAAATGCATGTGCATATATGAATCTTATTTTTCAAAAAGACTATTTGTGAGAAGAATTCTAATTTCTTTATTCTCTTAACTATCTAAATTTCACTAAGACTACTTGTTTCATTGGTTTTCTGTATGATAGTGAGATTAATTTCAAATGATTATTCAATATCAATAATTAGATCTAGTTAGCAAACGATGTCTGTGAAGATTGGAGTATACATGATGGTTATCGTTAATTCTATCAACTGTTGGCTGACTTGACTATTTTGGTCGTTCCAGATCATTATGATGTTAAAATGCCTTGCCATCTTATCCTCTCAAAACTGGCAGATAAGTGTCCATCTGCTGTATTGGCAGGTCAGTGAGTTAATCAACCTACTTTAGTCTGCTGGTTTCTCTGTGCTACAAATTTTCTGATATCTTAATTGTGAACTGCAGTGTTGGACTCATTGGTGGACCCCCTCCAAAAAACTATCAATTTTAAGCCTAAGCAAGTTGCTGTAAAGCAAGAAGTGGATCGTAATGAAGACATGATTCGCAGTGCTCTTCGAGCAATTGCATCCTTGAATCGTATAAGGTTTGTGGATTTTATACTGTTTAAATTGAAGCTGTTTGCTCTTCTGCCAAAATTATAGATAACTTCCCTTATTGTGCCATGGTATGACTTTAATGCTTCAGCATGGCTTTCATCTGTAGGTAGAAAACACGTTAGACATATTTCTACTCTGATTGGATAAAAATTGTTTCGGATTTTTATTTCTAACTTCATAACGGAAACAAGACATGAGCTGAATGAATGGAATACTTCCTCTTCTGCTGGTGCTTGATCATTGCTTTCTTATTTTGCAGCGGAGGAGATTGCAGCCTTAAATTCAAAAACCTTATGAGTGAAATTTCAAAATCTCCAACCCTCTGGGACAAGTATTATTCCATCCGAAATGAATGATGAACATGCTGATTCCATGCTAACCAGTCATCGTTCTGAAGTTCTTGTTAGGGGGTGAGAAAATATTTGATGACTGCGGCTGCAGTCCAAGCTCCTTTGGGGTAAAAAAGAAAATGGTGAAAAAGTTATAGCCTGAGTTGGATGTATAATGGAGGTTACCAATCCTAAGTTTTGGTAGGATTATGTGAAGGCCCATTATCGTGTCCCCAGCATACTAAAAAACATTTTTAGAATCTCTATTTTCGTGTATAGGGTGTCAAATTACTTCACTCTCATCTTGAAAATTAGCCCAATTGTGAGCATAGAAAATGGAAATATTGCTTTTCCCATTTGAAGCCAGTGAGTACACAATTGGTTGTGCTATGTAAGTGATATGGTTCATAGAATCTGACCTCGATATTTGGATTGGAGACTTGATGTTTTTGCCCTGGCCAGTCTTCGTTCGAGCAAATGAATTTTTACTTGAATAATTGATTCTACATGTTTAGGCTTGTTTGGTAATGCTGTTTGATTATTTGTTTTTTTGGTTAAAATAATTCTTTTTAATGTTTTTGGATCGTTTTAATTGGTAGATGTTAATAATAATTTTTAAATATTTTAAACCGGCACTTCTATATAATTTTAAACACACGTCTCATTGCAAATATAAGATATTGCATGCATGGTTGTACCGAGGCAAGTGTCTGTGTCAAGGGTAGAAAGTTGACTTTTAATTTATTTTAAATGATCAAAATAATGTTGTAAGTCAACGGGTAGAGGTTTGAGTTTTGATCAAGTTGTCTGATTTTTCTTTTGTTTTTTTTCCAAACTGGATCTAGTACAGGCTCTGGTTTAACTTGCCGGGTCTGTTCAGGTCTTGCAACTTGGGCCGTGTGTTTTTCTTAAATTGCATGCATTGTTGGAGCCATATTGTTTATCAATGTTTGATGAGGTGATTTGATTTTGATGTCTATTTATTTGTAAATAAGGAATTTTGTTTGACCATAATAACATTCAACCTGTGTAATAATTTTGTTGAAACATTGTGTTAAGAAAATATAATTATCTTCAGTTTCATTATTTCTGTTGTATTTAACTGAGAATGATATCGAATTTGATGCTCGTGAACTTAAAGTGCTTAATTTAAATCCTATTTTTTTTATTTTTTATTTTTATAACCACTGGATCCTAATGTTTGTAGGTATTAACAAATTGGATTGGTTTTTTAAGCCAGGACGTATTTAATATTACACATCCAATCCCAGCACATGCATTTACTAAATAATATGATTTTCTATTTATTGAGTGAAATGAATTAAACTAGTTCTTTTAATATATATATATTATCTACATTTCGCTTCAATTTAAATTCTTAATTCTTGTTGATTAATCAAAAAAAATTACATAATTTTATTACAAGAATTCAATTAAAGATAAAAAGGGTAAAAACATTTTATAATTAAGCTTTCGTAGTATTATAAAATTTTAGCATTAATTCTAGTCCTCCGAAAATAAAAAGCGAAAAAATAGAGAGGCTTTTATGCAAACAATTGAATGCTTTCACTGCGTGAAGTTTAGGTTATAAATTGAAAGAATTAATTGATTATTTTAAAAAAAATTAAAATAATATTATTTTAATAAAAAATTTCATAAATTTAAAATTAATTTAATTTAATTGATTAATAGGTAACTCACTTTTTTTTTTAATGGTATCAGCTATTTGTTTATTTATTTATTTATTTATCCTGGCCGGGAGGCGGTACGGGATTTACAACTGAAAAAAGCAAAGATATATCGATAGTCGTCAAGTACTCCTCTCTAGGTTCGTGCCTGTGTTTTCTTTCTCAGTCAAAGTATTCTCTCGCTCTCTCTCAATCAAAATAATAAAAACGAAACCCTAATAAGAAATAAAATCAAATTGAAATAACTAAAAATAAAAATGCTAGGAGAAGAAGTAAGCATAGAGGAGCTCGCTTCTAATCTCTCCACTTACAAAGAACAGCTTCACCAGGTACCTTTTTTATTGTTTCTTTATTTTCGAGATTATTGTGAATTGGTTCCTCGAATTAGGTAATTCTTTTTTGTTTCATTTGTCAATTTGGGGTTAGTTAAAGAGTAATTTTGAGGTTTAAATCATATTTTAGGTTATTATTCTCTTGGAAGTTTGATTGAATTTTGGGATTTTTTTTTTTGCATTTAATCTTGGATTGTAATGAATTTTTATATCGAATTAAGGTTTTTGTTTCCTCTCCTTTTCTTTCTTTCTTTTTTATGGAATTAAGGGTTTCTCTTGGTTAGTATTATACTCTTGATGCCTTTTTATGGGTCTGATTTCAATGTTGATTATTATTACCCTAAGTGATAGCCGGATTGAATTTCAAAATCATGTGATGTAACAGTTATAAAATAACAGGGGTTTGCGCTGTAGATAAAGAGATGGGTTTTCTTTTCATGATTTTTATTGGTTATATAGCTTAATTTCTGATGATATACATGTATATCCCTTAATAAATGCCCGCTTCTTATTATGATCATGTGATTAGACGGTTTTGATATTGTCAAGAAGTGTTGTGTCTTAGTGGACCTTTTGCCATCACAATCTAATATAAAAGACGAGTAATCTGTATCATAGAATTATAATTTTCTGTTTGGACATTTGCTGTATTATCTGCTAAGTCAGCACTAGTGTTTTTCTCTTGGTTTGTTTCCATGTGTTGCTGCATGTTATGACCTCTCTTGTGCTTGTGGACCAGGTCAGACAGCTTTTGGTTGATGATCCTGGAAACTCTGAATATGTAGACATGGAGAAGGAGCTTATTGAGGTGATCTTTTCTTATGATTGCTTGTTTGTAGTTGGTTCTCTCTTTTCTTGCAGGTTTTCCTTGGAAATGATTGCACAATGTTTATATGGTTTTATCTTCCCATTTTGCGTTGTGTACTGTAGTTACGGTTTGTATAGTTGTCTTGAGGAAATGGACGACTTTTTCTCTGTCACTGTGGGTCACAAACCAGTTGATGGTGTTAATATTTAGGTGTCTAGGTGGGTGTTACTATTTGAGCGTCTAGGTTTTTGATGCAGTTACCTTTCTTTCTTTGTCTTTACCGCATCTCTCTTGAAGGAATCAACATGTTGCTAAAAACAAGCAACAGTTATTAGGAGCTAATGGCTCTCGAGGAGATTTGTTTTCATTTCAGTGTTAAAAAGGTGAGGTGGTTTTTGTGCTAACTCTAGTTCAGACACTCCGGAAATTGGAACTGTGTGGAGTTAAAATATTGGAGCTCTTTCTAAAAGCTTAGAACTTCATCAAGATGCCCATCACTTCTATCTTGGTTCATTTGCAGGTGTGCTATGTGTCGTGATGGCCAGCCTGCTTCCCTTCGTCACCTGATTTGTGATGTTCACACTGAGATATTAAGTTTGAATTTTAATGAAGATAGCCATTTATGTATTGTGATGTTATATATTTCTTTTGTATATCATTAGACCTGGCTAACATAGTCAAGATGCAGGTCATTGCTCTGACAGAAGAACTCCTTGAAACTGCAAAGCAGAATGAGATTTCTGGATCACATCTTGGAACAGGAGCTAGCGCATCTCCTGGTTACCCTGAACCTCAGGTGAATAGAACAGTAAATTACACTTCTTTGCTTTCATTTTGCATTTGTTGGGAAGCTTGTTCTATGCTTTCATGCAGGGAGGCTGTGCTTTAGAATGGAGGAAAAAAAGTATATATAAATACCATATTTAAGTATTACACAGTTACAGATATCTTACGGATATATGTGAGGCATTGACACAACTCCTCCTTTTCCCCTAAACAGGAGGCTGATCAACATGAGAAGTTCCCCATCGGTTCAAAAGTTCAAGCTGTATGGAGTGAAGATGGGGAATGGTATGTGATAAGCTCAAAGAGATTCCAAAAATTATCATTCTGCTTTAGTTTGTATTTTTCATTTGTTTTGTCTTTTATCTTTGCTGTGTTTGATTAGTTAAATGGTCAGGTATGATGCAACGGTTGAGGATCTTACTCCTAATGGATATTATGTAACCTTTGATGGATGGGGAAACAGGGAAGAGGTATGGTTTCTGTGGCCCCATTTTCAAATTTTTCAAATTCATCATCATCATCATCATCATCATCATGACTATAACTTTGTGCATGCATCTCCTTCTGATCTAGGCTTGTAGCCTTATTACATCTATCTTTACTGTCAAATCTTGAAAAGTTGTAGAATATTCACTTGTTTTTTCTTTCTTCTTAACTATTTTCTGGTAGTTATTTTGAACAAAAGCAACCGTCTCACTATTCTGTCATAACAGTGGGCTTATTTCATACTATTACATGGATTGTTTTCTCTTTGCTATGTATTACTTACTCATTCTTGTGCCTTGCTTGCCTCATCCTACGCATTCAATTATGATGTCTTTCTGTTTTTTTTTTTTTCTTAATTGGATTGTGGATCATGACTGACTGTTGCTAAACCCAGGTGGACCCTGACAATGTAAGGCCAGTTGAATTCAATGCCTTACTGGAAGCAGAAAAGGTAGCTGAAGCTACAAAACAAGCTATCAAAAGAAAGATTGCCCAAGCAGCTTCTGTTGACTTTCAATCACGAACTTTACCAGCAAAGCTTCGGATAGAACCTGACGACTCAGAGGATGTGGTAAGTAGTGCTTACATATACTACTTTTACAATGCATGCATGTTACTGGTGTCTGTAGCAATAAAATGACATTGATTAATCTCATTTTTCTCATTCTGAAATCCTTAGTTGCTTTCCGTATTGGTTAGTTTCATTTAAAAATGAATGACCTGGTTCTGGCTTGGCTGGATTCAAAATGTTACCTATGTCTGGGCCACCAGTGAATACTTTCTATCTCTAATTTGAAGCCTTCAAGGATTAGCTTTTCTGCAACTTGCTCTTTCGTGTGTAACATGGGTTGGTGTATTGATAGTTTTTTCCTAAGCAAAATGGTTTTTATGACATTTCTCTATCTCTTATTCCTCTTCCACCTCAAAGTTTTTGCTATGCTATTACTTTTCCTCCTCAAGCGTTTTGATGTAATTTTTGTTTTTTCTACAGAAAGCTGCCAAGCGTAAGAAGATACATTCTTTCAAGTCAAAGATGCGTTTTGAGCAACTTGAAGTCGCACAGAATAAGCGACAGAATGCATGGCAGCAGTTCCAGACAACTAAAGGCAAGACTAAGAAGGTAAATACTTGCAAAATGGAGAACGCACATGTATGTAGTAATTTGATACTTGGGAAACTGCAAGCTACATAAAAGGGCACTCTTCCCCATTCCATTAAACCCCCACTTCCCTCTCCCAATGGGATTGAATCTCTGGATTTTCAACGTTGAATTCTAAATTCTTATCATCAGGTTCTTCCCAGGGGGACTAAACATCACAAAAGTAACTTTTAGAATTCGCCTTTCTACTATACCATCTGCACTTATAAGATGCCCTTTTCGTTTATTCTTTCAGGTTGGTTTCTTCTCAGGGCGCAAGAGAGAGAGCATTTTCAAATCTCCTGATGATCCCAATGGCAAGGTTGGTGTGACTGGAAGTGGGAAGGGCTTGACAGAGTTCCAGAAGAGGGAAAAGCACTTGCATCTCAAGGATGGAAGCGTTGAGATCGATGATTAGATTAGAGTTACATCACATTAGATGCTACAGTTACATTGTTTTTTTTTTTTCCCTGCCTTGTAACCTTACTCTATAGGCTTTTGCACAAACTGATCCAGTAGCCAAGATACTGGACTGCTGCTTAGGCGATGTACTGCCGAGGAGTCTCGATGATGTGGTGAGCTTGTTAGTATCTGTGCTTGTAGGTCTTGCTTTTAGAAAACCTCTTCTACGGATTTATTTTTCGCCGATTAGGAGGGTGCCGGCTCTTCCATTTTCTTCCTCCTGCAAGTATCTGTCGTTCTTAAGAGCCTTTTCAATTGGGTGCACAAAACGAAAAGAAGAATCATGTATAAATTATTTT
>Ga0325400_1001846_pt1 | contig 17934 bp, 7 predicted proteins | sample PopdelMetagenome_2_FD_205662 | JGI IMG/M metagenome (GOLD analysis project Ga0325400, IMG submission 205662) | Populus deltoides microbial communities from Bellville, Georgia, United States - Xylem-PdKOR-R1 | ecosystem: Host-associated > Plants > Phyllosphere > Stem > Wood/Secondary xylem... | reverse complement strand
TGAATCTTTATCCAATTGAGTTGAAGAACATGTTTAAAATGATTAATTGTTATAATATTGTGTTTTGATGAAGAAATTAAATTGCAATGATTATGTGAATTTGGGGATTTATGGTGTTAATTATTGATATGATGTAATTTATGATTGAACAATATTAGGAAGCATAAATTATTAATGGGTAAGTGTTTAAATTAGAAATGGAAGAAACAACCCTCCCTTTTAGTTATTGGTCTCGACAAAAGGAGAAGATTTGGGTGATTAAAAAATTTAATGCAATTGTTTAGAAATTGTGGGAATTTATGGGCTTATAAATGTTAATAAATAGAGTGGTGAAGGATTTTACAAAAAAATGAAAAAGAGAAAAAACAATTTCACCCTTTTTCCTTGAAGGGATTTCGGCCATGACATATAAAAAAAAAAGAAAAAGGATTTCGACTTGGATTTTGTCAATGTAAAAGAGTGATTTTAAACGAATCAGATGGATTGTTGGAAAATTAGGAAGTTAATTTTGATAAAGGGTTAAAAAGGAGAATTTTGTTCTTCTTAATTTAAAATGAAATGAGATTTTTTATCATTTGGTTATGAATAATAAATGATATGTTGATTTTTGTGTTGATACAGAAGAGGTCCTAGGACCTGATCAGCAATAGGAGACCACTTCACGCTCACAAACACTAAGTAGGTGTTAAATACCCTATAATAAATTAATTGTTTAATTTAGAATTTTATAAAAAATTTCCTTTGATTGTAATTTAGTGTAGAAATTGCGAAATAAAAAGAATGGAAATAATGCCCTGTTAAATAAATAGGCGTGCTGAAAGATTATTTCCTGGTTAATGAAAATAATACCCTGTTAAATGGGCGCGTTGAAAGATTATTTCCTAGTTAATGGAAATAATGCCCTATTGAAAAAAGTACTTTGGTTGAACTATTTCTTTTCTTTCTTACCAGAACATCAGAAATAATGTGCTAATTAATGGACGACTTGAGAAAGTTTTATCCTAGTTAATGAAGAAGATATCTAGTTAAGGATTGACAAAAATAAATTTTAAATACAATTAATGTATTGACGATAAGTACTTCATTTAATGAACTAGTGCGTATATTATTATGTATGCATCATATAGTCCTTATTTTAATTGTATATTATTAATAAGTGTAAATTTTCTAGTTTTTACCAAATATTTACATGTTATATAAATTTTTGTATTAGAAGTATTGATATTATGTTACTATATCGCTTGTATGTTAAAAAATTTTAAAATGTTTAAATTATCCTTTTGTCGGGTATGTAATTAAGGACAACACCCTCACTTTAACTAGTAATATAGTTTTGTTGTATTTATATTTGAATGTTTTTGTATCTTATGCAATTAATGTTTATTGTGAATAAATTAGTTTTAAATTTTGTATATTAAATCATACAATGTTAACTATTCAAAAAAAAAACTATAGGGGACATGGAAATTGATGTCTTTAGTGTAGTTATGATGCTTAATTATATTGTGATGAGTTTGTGGTTATTATTTACAGGTTTGGATTTTTGAGTCGATAACTTGGTATTGAAAATACAAAGAAGATTCTGCTGAAATTTTTAAAAAATAATTACTTGAAGAGAGACCAATCAACTCTTTTAAATAACTATTTATCTAGGCCTTGACAGTAATTGAGATGAGATCACAGATGAATGGTAAATGTGCACCCTCTAATTGACCCCACGGTCCCTATGATGACCAGTTTTCTCCTCCTCCTCCTCCATTGCTGCCTCTATTTTAAATTTATTGTATATAAATGTACAAATGTTTAAATTTTTATTAAATATTTGATTTTTATATTATTTTAATTATTGTTCTACTTTTGTTCAATCTAGTTTTTTTTAAAATATTACTGACATGGTTACTGATAGAATAAATCTGTCGGTATATTCTAGATAGAGTTAGAAAAAAATTAGTGCAAATATGACTGCTGCTGTTAACTCACCAACAAAATTACAAATAGTATTTTGTCAGTGATATGTTATATTTACCGATAGGTATACCGAAAAACAAATAAAAACACCGATGGCATTACATGCAGTTTTCCTGTTGGTGATATGTTAAATTTACCGATGGTGATACTGACGAGATGAAGATGGTAAATGTTTTTTAGGTGTGCTTTGTCTGTTTGTAAATCCATCGTTATATTTATTACCGATAAACCATATATTATCTATGAAAGTTTTCTGATGGACTGTTACCATTCGTGAGCCCGTTGGTAATATACATACTGACGGACTGTGAGTGTAAATACTGATTGAAATTTTCATCGGTAAAACTATTAAATATGGTCATGTGTATTTAGGAGTATTGAAAGATATGTGATTTATTCAAATTTCATTCAAATATATTAAACTCTTAATTACTTTTTTATTTTCTTAAAATTAATTTTAATATTTTTTTCTATTTTTATTGATACACATTAATTTTAATTAAAAATTAGCTAAAAAACATCGTGCTTTTACTATTCATTATACTATTGTTACAGACATAATACATTATGGATTGCTAAATGCAGAAGTTATTGATCCTTAGGTGTGTAAGAATACAATTTGGTCCTTAAATGTGATAAACATCATTTTTATTGCATTTAAATATTTAAATGTGGAAATAGGAAAGAGAAAGCCATCAAAAAGAGTGAGGAGAGAGATTTTTTAGTTGGCCACATTCAGAGAAAAAAAAATAAAAAATAAAAAACCCCACTATTCAAAAGGTGTATAAAAGTTTTGTTTTATCCTTGAAGTTTTGGTTTGGAGTGTCCAATCTTGGTGTTAATGAGTTCATATTAAAAAAAGTATTTCCGTTAAGTTTTCATCTTGCCATAATAAAATAGATCAGGTCTTGTAAATGTTCTTTTATTCAATTTAATTTTTTTATTATTTTTAGACCAATTAAAGAGTGTTTTTGTTAAAACAAGTTTTGTGAGATCCATAAGATACCTTTTTTTTTTTAAGTGTTTACAAGTGAAGACAAGTTAGAAAATAGGTTTTTAGAATTCAAAAACTTGAACCTTGATTTCAATCCCTTGAAGGTGATCGGGAGTCAAACTAGTGGGCAACTTGTCGTCTATTTTTAAACAAACAAAAAATATTTTTTAAAAAAAGATATGTGCTTTAAAAACAATAATTCAAATGCTAGCAAAATTTGTTTTATTACAAAGTATAAAGTTATTTGTATTAAAAAATTTTCATCATTCTTATACACTGGATTTTAAACTCTTAATTATTATTATTTTTATTTTCTTAGAATTAATTTTAATTCTTATATTTAATTTTTATTGATTCACATTAATTTTAATTAAAAAGAAACTAAAATCCATAGTGCTTTTACTATTCATTATACTATAGTCAAAGACACAATGCACCGTGGATTGTTATAATGCAAAAGTTATTGACCTTTAGGTGTGTAAAAATACAATATGGTACCTATTTTTTTATATTTGATTCCTATAGTTTTAAATATTTACATTTAAGTCATAAATATCATTTCTATTGCATTTCAATCTTTAAATGTTGAGATAAGAGAGGTAAAGTCTTCGAAAAGGGGGAGGAGAGAGATATTTTGGTTAGTCATATTTGGATTAAAAAAAACCAATGTTTTGTATTAATGTGTTTGTCTTAATGAGGGGTACTTAATGAAGGTGGTTTGAATCTTTAATTATACTAGCAAAAGTAAATCAAGGTTTGAAAAAAATATTTTTTATTTGATCTTATTTTTAGTTTTAGAGGTTGAGGGTGTTTTAGGGTTGTAAATGGCAGGGTTAATAAGGTTCTAAAGTTGTTTTTAGGTGAAATGAAGGGGTTTTAGATGTCAATACCTTGAAACCTGATTTATGGGTATCGAAAGTGGCTGAAAATTGTTACATTGGAAAACATGTTGTTGGCCTAAGAGAATGACATGTCATCCATACACACACTCACACATATATAAAAGAAAACCAAGTGTGTGGCTCTAGCTAGGCTTAAGTATGCTAACCTTGTAGTTTTGGCCCATGCATATATAGCCTTTTTTGTCGGTTTTTTTTTTAAATAAAATCCTGATGCGACTTAAGAAAATGTTGAACAAGTAAATTCAGATTTTGGTGTAGTTGGATCAAGCTAAAATTTTACTAAAAATTCTTATAGGTATTATTCTATATTGGATTAAAATTTTAGGTCAATCAAAGTTTGGAAATGCATCACGATACATGTTAAAAGGTCATGTATGGATTTTGCTATTTTTTTACTTATGAACTTTTTATTTGAAAATGATTCTTTTCCTAATGATACAAGGATATTCAATAACTTATTTTGAAGAGTTTTCTAGTTCTACAAGGATTTTAATATTCCAAAATCATTTTCTTACAAAGATTACTTATCTAACCTAGCTATACAAGGAAAATAGGGTTTATGGTATTTAATGGAAGATTATTTTGCTTGTTTTGGGTAATTTCCTTGTTAGAAAAAAGAAAATAAAAAAGATAACTATAAAGAGAATTAATATATGTTATTCTCTTACCATGAATTGCAATGATCATTTTATATAAGGAAGCCAAAGGGTAGTAGAATAAGGGATCTAATTCAGCAATTAAAACAAGTTTTTCTAGCTAATTTGGGACAACAAGGGGAGGCTACAACTATCCTCGGGCTTTTAGGATGTTAAATCCGACCATAAGGATTTTTAGGCAAGAAAAGAAATTGTTTTGGGCTATTTAATCCTGTTTCATGAAAAATTATATTTATTATTTGGGTGTTGTGTTATTTTCATTATTTTTGACATGTTTTAATTTCGACTTTTACTTTAATTTGGGTTCATGAAAGCCTATTAGTCAATGTTTAGGGTTTATTAAGTGTTTTGAGCTTTAGTTTTTGTTGGTCTTCGTTTCGGTCTTTAGGTATATGATCTATTAGGGTTGTATTTTTTTAGTCTATTTAAGTTGTTTATTGTTGTCAAATTTAAGGCATCCATGGATTATTGAATAAAATTGGTATTTTACTTGGAGCAACATGTTTTTCTCTTTGTTTAAACAAAAAACAATCAAACTTATAAAAATACAATTGGCTTTGTGGTGTTCTTTCTTATACTTCTCATTTTCAGTTTGCTAATCATTGGATAGAGTTTTAAATTATAATAGTGTTGGTGCCTCAGTTGAAAGTAATTATTTCATCATACTCTTTTATCAAATTTGATTTTTTACTTTCTATAATTATGTCAATCTTGGTTATAGGTTTTTTGATCTTTATATCTATGAGATTCGCATCGGTTGGTATAAGAGCTAGCCTTTAAAAATCAAGGTATATCCTATATTTCTTTATGATTTGTTTGGATTCCACACTAATTCTTTTAGTTTATCTTCTTATTTGCTTTAGCTAAAGTTTCTTGGTGTCAAGCGCTTATAATTTGGGTTTTTCTTTCTTTCTACTGTCTAGTTTGAATTATTGGGTCTTTGATTTAAAACAAAAAAGCAAGGTCATTTATTTTTTTTCAATTTATCTTTTTAGAGTTAAATAAAAAAAAAGAAACAATTAGATCGCAATTCAATAGGGGCCGATTCATTCAGATAACAAAGTAAATTGAAGTTTTCATGTTTTGGTCTCATTAAAATTAGTTAGGTACCTATAGTTTTAGATTTGAAGTTTTAGGTCAAAATTCCTATTCCACAATATTTTTATATAATATCTTTCTTGTCTTCCATTTCTTTTTTCTTATTTGTGTCCTGTATCCACCAAGAGAAAGGGAACAAATAAAGGTTCTTGCTCAAGAACGCAGATACTTATCTTGTATGTTTGGGGTTTTGAGGCAAGAATTTGATAAGTTAAAAGAACAAGTCTATGAATGGCAAGCTTTAAAGAGAGAAAAGCAACAATACTGAAAGGATAAAAGATGAAAGAGACTATTACTTTTATACAAAGTTGTTGAAGGCGAGTGTTGGCATGAAAAGAGCTATGAAGGCTTAGAAAAAGGCCTCTGAAACATCCATGATACCTAGTAGTGATTCAAGGATGAATCATTTTGAAGAGAGAGAGAGAGAATGATACAAATCAAGAAAATGTTGAATAAGGAAATTTAGATTCCAGTGTAATTGTGCCTACCATCTAGTTTTATTTTATTAAACATAACTCTCAATCTGACTTGGATCAGATTAAAATCTTACTAGAAGTTTTCAGAGGTATTGTTTTTATTGGGTTAAATTTCAAGTCAACCAAAATTCAAGAAGGCATTGCAATACATGTCAGAAGGTCATGTATGAATTTTATTATTTGTTGTCTTTTGAATTGTGAATTTCTTATTTAAAAATGATTTTTTTCTTAATGATACAAAGATATTCAACAAATTATTTTTGGAAATTTTCTAGTTCTACAATGATCTTGAATGAATAACAACATAGATTTAAAGTGTGGAAATGATTCTTGTAATGTTCCAAAATAATTTTCTTAAAAAGATTCTTTATCTATCTTAACTACACGAAGAAATTAGGGCTAGTGGTGTTTAATGGCATGATAATTTTGGGAAATTTTCTTGTTAAAAAAAAAATTCTTATGGATTCCTTTTAGCAATCCATAAAAGGAATTAATATGTGTCATTTTCTTTCTATGAATTGTAAGGATTTTGTGCTACATAAGGAAACTAAAAGGGTGTCAGAACATGGATCTAATTCAATAATTAAAGCAAGAGTTTTCTTAGCTAATTTGGAACATCAGGGGTGGCTACAACTATCTTAGGCCTCCTAGGATGCTAAATTTGACATAAAGGATTCTAAGCATGGAATGCAATTATTTTGGGCTATTTAAAAATTATTTCATAAAGAACTATATTTATTATTTGGGTTTTAGGTTATTTTCATAATTTTGAACTTGTTTTAGTTTTAATTTGGACTTTACTTTAATTTGGGTTCATGAGAGACCATTAGTCATTGTTTAGGATTTATTAAGTATTTTGGGCTTTAGTTTTTGTTGGGATTTTTTTGGGCCTTGGGTCAATAATACATAAGGTTTATTAGGGTTGTTTGTTGAGTCTACTTAAATTATTTATTGCTGTCAAATTTGAGACAGTCATGGATTATTGAATAAAATTTGTGTTTTGCTTAGAGCAACACATTTTTATCTTTGTTTAAACAACGAACAATTGAACTTATCAAAATATAATTGATTTTGCGGTGTTCTTCCTTAAATTTCTCATTCTTGATTAGCTAATCCTTGGGTAGTGGTTCACATTCCAATAATGTTGGTGTCTTAGTTCAAGGAAATAGTTTTGTCACAATTTTCTATGAAATCTAAGTTTGGGCTTTCCAGGATTGGGTTAATCTTCCTTATGGGTTTTTAGATCTTTATATCCATGAAGTTTGCATCAATTCTTTTTTAAATAAATAATTACAATGTTTCAAAAATCATTCAATTATATCATTTTTAAGTGAAATTATAAATATGAAAGTGCCACCAAGTTTCTTCACTTTTTCACTTTATTCTCTATGTTTTGATATTTCCAATCTTAACAAATTATACTTAATTGCCATGAATTTTTCCAATAAAAGCTCAAATAAAAAAGAAAAAAGTTTGATAACTAAAATTAAAAAAAAATTACTACTAAAATCCACAATGATTTATGAGTGTGTACACAATATTTATTTTTACATGAAACCTCTATCTCTTTTAATTTTTCTTTTGTGATGAAATGTAATAAACAATTTTCAATACTAGCTACAAGACCTAGAGACAGTAGGGTTAGGAGTCCAAACAACATCCTTCATAGTTTTCTTAAGAACAAGTTTCTTATTCTTAATTTCCTTTAAACCTTAAAATACAAGAATCTGAAATTTTGAACCTATAATACCCTTTAGAGCACCAAGACCTAATTGTTCCCTTTAAAGCTTGAGTAACTCCAGTTAATGAGATGCGTATTGACTAGACAACGAAGCTTTTGCCTAATTTTGATACCGATTACATGGTCACATGTCCTTACCAATACAAAATATATTAAAAGATCTGGAAAAGTGAAATCTGTGTTTTGTAGTGTTCCTCCTGATCCAAATACATTTTTCATTAGACTAGTAATATGGACAGTGCAATTTGTTTCATTTTGATCATCAATTTTTATTTTATTTTGTAATTTCTCTTTCTTAAGTTACATCAACATAAAACTGTATTGAGATTTCTTTTAATTTGTATTATCTTGCATATATGAAGTTAATGGATCAATGTTTTTTTTTTTTGTTTTTACCTGGATCTTCTTTTCTAAAGAATGACTAAAGATAGAGTGATAACCCTATGTCTCTAGCCTAGTCAAGCATTGAGTCCAGACATATGTGGGTCTGGCGAGTTGCCAGACCCATCATCCCTGATGAGATGGTTAAAGATATTTTACTCATACGTGTTAGAGATTTTTTACTCTAACGAGTCAGAAATATTTTACTTACACTTTGGCCCCTTCTTTTTAGAAAGAGACAAGCCACATGGGCTTTAAAAAAGACCATGAAAATCCTTTAAGGAAAGATTGTATGGCATATCTATTCTTAAAATTCTTTTCTAAAATATGATTGTATTTTCTCTCAATCGATGCTTATTTATACATTAGAGAGTCCTTAAATTCATCAAAGGAAGACATTAGCCACTGATCTTTTTGGTTAGGAAGAATCGATCATATTTTCAAAAGAAAGAGATTAAACAATTATTCAGGACATAAGCCTTGGCCTATAATCTTAAAAGGAAGTTCTGAAGCTCATCAGTGGTATCGTCTGTAGGGATTGATCGCAAGGCCATCATTTGTTTTTTCAAGATTCGGGTTATTGAAACCTCTAATCAACATCAAAGGTATATTATAAAAGCACTATTGGAACGAGATGTGTCTTGACTTTTCTTATGGTTATTGGCATATTTGCTTCATTGGTGTATCGACAATTCTTCATTACATAGGAAAGTCTATGCAATAATTTTATCACTCTAAGTCAGAGTAGGATTTTCTTCTACTTGCCAATGGGCTTAGTAAGGTGAGAAAATTCAGGTTATACGTATGTCAACTCTATAAACGGATTTGGAGCCTTGAGATTTTGAAAAGCCTTCAATAAGTACTAGTGGAGTGTTGGTTCAAACCATATAATTCAAAAAGTCTATTTGGTGACTACCTAAAAGACATCTACTGGAAAAACTCTATCCTCTCATGATACGATCCTGACAATAAAAAATCAATCAGATTCGGATTCTAACGTAAAATGCACAATTATCTAGTTTAACAGTAACAGTCATAATTCTCAATTTGACCATTGGATCGAGCTGACATTTTATGTAGAGTCTCCTGACATGTTGTCCTACCTTGGGTTAAATTCCAGGCCAATCAAAGTTCGTTAAGGTATCGTAATATTGGTCAACAAAGGTTATACGAATTTTGTTATTTACTTCCTTTTGATTTGTGGACTTTCTATTTAGTTAGGATTTTTTTTCTACAAGGATGTGACAGCTGATTTTAGAAATTTCCTAGTTTTGCAAGGATATTTAATGGGCAACAACATAGTTTCCACACGTGATATAGACTCCATATTAATATGGAATCTTTATGGTGTATGAAAACAATTATTCTATCCTTATTATAGTAGGAATCTATCATTAAATAAGTTTCCAAGTCAGCCAAGAATACTTTGCAAATAAGAAAACTAAAAAGGAGGCAACTTCATATTTGATTCTCCTAGATTATATGGGTCTTCTAAAATGTAGGAAATTTGATCCTATCATATTTAGGATATTAAATTTGGATTTATTATTGTTATTATTATTTTCTTCTTGGTTTAGGGTTTATTTATATTTTTTGGGTTTAATTGTAAGTGGATATAATATAAGTCCATATAAGAGGTCCATTAGGGTTTGTTTCAATCTAGAGTCGGTATAAATAAAGCATAACCAGATATAAGTTAAACAATTCAGATTAATAAAACTTCTTGTTTGTCACACGTGTTGTGTATTGATGAGATAATCTCCCTTCCTTGGTTCTCTAAAGAACTGAAAAATAACTTATCGAAGAACAACTGGCTTCGTGGTGTCATCCTTATACTTCTTGTTCACGAATCAATATTCGTTGGGTAAGGGTTTTCATTTCCAATAGTGCTGGTGCGTAAGTATAAGTTATCTTTGTGTCACACTCCTATCAAACCTAATTACTTAGCTTCCCAAGAATTGGTGTCTTTGTGTGTAGATTGCTTGATCGCATGTTTAAGAGGTTTGCATCATTTGGCATCAAAGCTTGGCTCTATTAATCAGGTTATATCCTTTTATTTCTTATTTTTTTGTTTATACCTTCCGCATCAATTTTTCTTTGCGTTGTCTTTGTTTCGGGTTTGATCTTGTTTCAAATCAATTTCGGTCATATTGTCTTCTTTCTATGTTATTCTTCATTAGTTGTGTTGAATTGAGTATTTTGGGATTAAAAAAAAGGGTGTCATATTATTCTTTCTTTCCATAATTTCTTTTAGAGTAAATAAAAATCAGAAAAAGTTATGTAGGACAAAGGGGTTTGTTTCGCTTCTGTTTTGTGTCCACTTAACAAACCATATTGTAATTGTGTCAAAATTGATATTCTAGTTATTTAGGGTGAAATCGCATAATGTTTCAATTTTCAACTAATTTGGACATCATTTGGTTTAGTAACTAATTCAGGTTTTAAAGGAATTGATTCGTGTTAATTTCGCATCTATATATCAAATCAATTCAGAATTAAATCAAACTTGATATTTTAGTTTTTTTGGCATGAATTTGCTCTAAATATCAAATTTCAAACCATTTGAAAGTTGTTTGGTTTAGGGTCCTTTTTTGGGTCTAAAGGGGTTTATTGCATTTGTCAATTGAAAATCCATGTAATTTTGGGTCAGTTTTCAATCTCAGTGTCTTCTTACTTTCTTTACTGTTATTAGCTTTTGTTTTAGGTTCTAATATCAAAAACATAAATACAAAGGGAGTATTACAATCAGGATTTCATGTATTCTGATTAGGTATTACAGTGAAAGAAGAAGAGGATTCAAAAGGAGAGGTGGTATCAAAAGGGGAGAAATAAAGAGATTAATGTTCTCAAAAAAGAAGCCAAGAGTCTATCTCGTATTCTAGGAGAGATGCAACAAGAACTTGATGTGTTAACGACATTAGTCGATGTCAGCAAGCTTCAGAAAGAGAGGAGAAAAAATGCCACAATGATGATAGATGAAAGAGAAGGGCTGTTACCTTCATCCAAAGTTGTTGGCGATGATTATTGCTAAGAAAAAAAACTCTAAGGCTTCAAAAAGAGGCTAAAACTTTGCCCCTTATCCTTGTTAATGATTTGACAATGATTCATCTTAAAAAGAGATGGAATGATACGATCCGTGCAATGAAAAAAACAATCAGATTTGGATTCTGACAGAAAATGCGAAAGTGTCTAGTTTCATATAAACCATCATAATTCTCCATTCAACTGTTGGATTGGGTTGACATTTTATGTGGAGTCGCCTGACATGTTGTCCTACCCTGGGTTAAAATTTCAGGTCAATCTAAGTTCAGAAAGACATTACAATACTGGTCAACAAATATTGTGTGAATTTTGTTATTTACTTCCTTTTAACTTGTAGACTTTATATTTGGCTAGGATTTGTTTTCTACAAGGATGTGGCAGCTAGTTTTGGGAATTTCCTAGTCTTGCAAGGATATTTAATGGATAACAACATAGTTTTCGTGTGTGATATAGACTCCATATTAATGTGGAATCTTTATGGTGTATGGAAACAATTATTCTATCCATAGTATAATAGGAATCTATCATTAAATAAGTTTCCAAGTCAGTTAAGAATACTTTACAAACAAGGAAACTAAAGATGAGGCAATTTCAAATTTAATTCCCCTAGCTTATATAGGACTTCTAAAAGGCAACAAATCTGATCTTATCATATTTAGGATATTAAATTTGGATTTATTATTGTTATTATTATTTTTTCTTAGTTTAGGGTTTATTTATATTATTTGGGTTTAATTATAAATAGGCATAATATAGGTCCACATAAAGGGTCCATTGGGGTTTGTTTCAGTCTAGAGTCAATATAAATTAAGCATAACCAGACATATAAGTTAGACAATTCAGATTAATAAAACTTATTGTTTGTCGCACGTGTTGTGTGTTGATAGGATAATCTCTCTTTAATGGTTCTCTAAAGAACTGAAAAATGACTTATCAAAGAACAACTGACTTCGTGGCATCATCCTTATACTTCCTGTTCTTGAATCAATATTCATTGGGTGGGAGTTTTCGTTTCCAATAGTGCTGGTGCCTAGGTACAAGTTATCTTTGTGTCACACTCCTATCAAACCTGATTTGCTTGGCTTTTCGGGAATTGATGTCTTTACGTCTGGGTTGATTGATTGCGTATTCAAAAGGTTCTCATCATCCTCTTAGAATTAAGACTATGATCTTAGCAAAAATATCATTAAAATTGATTATACCTCAAGGGTAAATATAAATGTATTATGGTCTATGACTAAAAATGTAAGTTTCTTATATATAAATTAAATTGTTCAAAGTAACGATGTTTTCTATTCTCTAGGTTCTTCCTAGATAGATAGCCCATCGACCTTCAAAGGATGGGATGGATTCTCTCCCCCAAATGTGATTGCACATTTACTTTGGAAGGAATCAAATGTCTTCCTAGTGCTACAACATAATTTACCTTGGAATGAATTGATATAATTTCATTTGTGCAATCGCAGATCTCTCTAAGGATAGGATAAACATTGCCTCATAAATATTGATGGATATAGTCTCCCTAAGGCGATAGCCTTCAACCTTCCATAAATGGATGGATTCACTTCCCCTAATGTGATTGCACATTTACTTTGGAAAGAATCAAACATATCACTAGTGTTATGACACAATTTATCTTAGAAGGGATTAACGTGGTTTCCCTAGTGCAATCGCATATCTCTTAAAGGTTGGGATAAACATTGCCTCAACAATGGGGATAGATACAGTCTTTCTAGGGTGATAGCCCCTCAACCTTCTAAGGATGGGATGAATTCACTCGCCCTAGTGTGATTACACATTTACTTTGAAAGGAATCAAATGTCTCTCTAGGGCTATGACACAATTTACCATGAAAAGGAATGACATGGTCTCCTTGGTGTAATCACACATCTCTCCAAGGATGTGATAAACACTACTTTAGCAACCAGGATGGATACGGTCTCCTCAGGGTGATAGTCCTTCAACCTTTCAAGGATGGGATGGATTCACTCCTTTTAGTGCTATTGCACATTTACTTTGGAAGGAATCAAACATCTCTCTAGTGCTACGACATAATTTACCTTGAAAAGGATTAGCATGGTTTTCGTAATGTACTCATAAATCTCTTAAATGATAGGACAAACACCACTACAATAGTAGGAATAGGTTCCATTCACCCGATACACTTGCTCTTCCTCCAAAGATAGGACAAACAAGGCTTTAGCAAATATGTTGTGTTCTTCTAAGAAAGATAACCATAAGCTCCTCCACGGATTAAATTTGAAGTTTCTCAATGCAACTTACTACCTAGAGGCTTCTTAACAACCTATTATAGATACATCTAAACTAAAAGGTGGAAGCCTACAAGATCTTTTCTCAATTCCAAGGAGGAGGTAGAACCCTTCTAAATATTGTTAAGGTTAGATGATTTGAAACTTAAAAACCAGAAATGTTTAACTAATTACAAGCGTCGGACCTAAAAACATTTAATTAATTACGAGCTTTAGACCTATAAATGCTTAAATAAGTATGAGCATTGGACTAAGATAAAATCTCTATAAGAACTTTAGACCCTTGTAACTCAAAATTGATAGTGAGATAAGTCAATTCTATAAAAGAGAAATGATGTACATGTTACATGAATAAATCCCACAAGATTGGGGCTAGTGTGTGTGTGTGTGAATAGAGGTTTAATAATCTCGCTCAAGTTCCTTGGCTAGATATTCCCCATACTAGACAGTAGCGGCCCTGACTAGGAACACGTCTGCAAAATCCAGAGCCAAGACTAGATAAAAGGCTACACTGAAAGCCACTTGCATTCCCCCATGACAGGTTGAAGAAATACATGTTGAACATGACAAGAAATATCATATCTCCCATCGTCTCATTCAAAGCCACTGACCCTCTAAAAAATTCCTAGAACTCTTGAAAAGAGTCCCTTAAAGCTTCTAGTTTAGCCTGGGAATGCTGGGTTTCTTCCATTGCAGCAGTAAGCTTAGCCCACAGACTAGTTTGAGTGGTCCTCTCTTCAAGGATCTCCTATCTTAGAAGATCCACTTGGTTATAGAAAGCCTGAAGAAAATTTTCACTAGAGCTCAGCTAAAGGGAAATGCCCTATACCTGGTCCTTTAACATAGAATAGGCCACCTCAAGGTTCTGCAGTTCGGCCTTTATAATAGCTTTTTCCCTTTTAAGTTGTTCGATGGTAGTTTGTTTGCCATTTTCGCAACCACGACCTCTTTCACATGACTTTTTGCAGCCACCCAGCACCTCCTAGAATGGAAGAACATCATGAAACCTAAAAAAAAAGATCCATTAAGTTAAATGTCATTTGGCCAGTTAAATCCAAGTGGCGATGAAAGCTTTCATCAGACATCGTAGAGATGTCCGACGCGATGGTGAGGATTCTTTTCAGCACTTTCACCACCTCGAGATCAGTCTCTCTACGACGAAACTTTCAACCAACATCAACCTCCATGACCCGCCTTTCTTCATCCTCCAAGGAGGGAAAATTGAAGGCAACATGACTAAAAGCCAAATAGGAAAAAAATCCTTAAACTCCTCAAGGCTAGCCCTAATGGAAGACCCAATTACTTCTTCCTCTACCGGTAGAACAAAAAAATAAGGAAAATAAAATTCCACCAGAGGAGCCTCAATAGATGAGACCGGAACACAGGATTCCATCAGGGAATAAACCCTCCTCTTTTTAAAGCAGGCGATAGCACCCGTAATCATTATAAGAGGAGTCAAATTTGCTTCTTTCCTAGCTAGGGGGAAATCACTACCCTAACATTTATGGGGGTTATAACTCCCACCGTTGTCTCCTCAAAGATAAAACCCTCAGCAGGAGGGAGTTCACCAAATATGGTGGGGTAGTCCTTCATCACTTTTTCATCACTGCCTCCATCAGCGATAAGACACAAAGACCTTCTGAGTGAACTCTTTTCCACAAACTTTCTTGAACTTTCTCCTTCTCATTTAGCTATTAGTCCTGCTAAGAAACAAAAACACAACAAAGATAGGAATAAATGAACTTAGCTGCAAAGAAACAAAAATATAGGAAAAGCAACATACTATGCAAGGTAGCCTGGTAGTATCCTATGGCCATCTTATTAACTTCATATTTAGTTGAAGTCGAGGCAAATACAACACAGGTTTTCTCCTCATTCGAGCTCAAACAAAGCTTGTCATTTACTTCATAGGAGGGACCTTCTAGTAACGGGAACATCCCTAGACTTCTTGCAGCCTCTCTCTAGGATTAACTATCTTATTGTATCATACTACCAACCATCTCCTCCTCCATTTCTTGACGTGTTTTGGCTTTCCAGACAACATCCCCTTCATAGTGCTAGTGGGTCTATTGGCGAAGGTAAAAAATCAATGCGTGTCATTGCCATCATCAGTGCCAACAACCAATTGGTAGTAGTTTTTTAAAATATTAACCGTAGGTTTGAGCCTAAAGAACCTATAAAACTTTTCAAATAAGGACAAAATTGTTCACCCATTAGGATGCAACTGACCTAGACCCAGCTTATAGTAACTAAACACCTCCTTTGCGAACCCTTAAAGAGGGAAAGAATACCCCATTGCATACATACAGATAAGGTAGTGATTTCAAAGTAACCTTGGGTGGAACCTAGGGTCTATTAGCTAATACGCTTAGTAGAGACGGGTATTTGAGCCACATACTCTCTCTATTGGTTGTGAGGTATATATTTTATATCCTCGGCATATATGTTATTGAGAATATCATCCTTAGGAGTCTAAATCAACCACCCTCTGTCTTGAGCATCTCTAACAGTGGCAGGAGAATAACTCTTAGAAGAGAGGTTGCTCGCCTCCCTACCAGAGAAGGACGCCGATGTACCACCCTTTTTGTTCTAGGACCCGGTCTAATAGGTCCTTATCCCCTACCGTTTCTTTTAGGCTCTAGTTGAAACTTGAACTCCTCTTCTGAGGTAGGAGCACTTCTCTTTTTGGAGGCAGATCGAACATTTCTAGGGTCCATTTATTCTATTTAAAAGAAAGAAAATGAAAATGGTTTTGGTAAAGGTAATGTCTAAAGTGGGTTTTTTCTCCTCTCAAGTTAAAGTATAGATAATTTGAGGTCTCTGGAGCAGTTTTTCAGAAATCACAAAAAATAAAAGAAAAGAAAAGTCAAGAAGCATGAACAATTAGGGTTATAAAGAAAAAAATTTTTCATTCCCACCGTCAGATGCGAAAGCTTTCATGTCATCACAGATCTCAAGAAGTTTACTCAATTACTACGTTGAAAGCTAGTCACCATTTTATTTCTCAAGGAACATCTCCTCCCTGTAAAGATGAGCAACCTAGATTGAGGATCCCAAATGACACACAAGGTCTTATGGAGATGGTAAAAAGACTCTCATCTACTACTGATAGAGACTCCCAAAATCTTTATGTATAATGCATAAAAATATTGAGGGGCTAGTGATATATTGGGAGGCCACTAATAGATCAATGTTTTTATTTTATTTTTATATGGATCTTTTTTTCTAAAGAAACTAAAGATGGGGTGATAACCCCACTTTTTTAGGCTTAGCCAAGTGTTAAGCGTAAGCATATGTGGGTCTAACGAGCTGTCAGATCCACCATCCTTAAGCTTACCCAAGCGCTGAGCCCATAGTTTTTTTGACTCCATGAATTCTTAGGCTCCATGATTGGACTATTAGTTAGAGATATTTTACTCCTTGATAAGTTAAAAGATATTTTACTCCTTAACAAGTCAAAAGATATTTTACTTATATATTTGCCCCTTCCCATTATAAAAAAAAAAAGAAGAAGAAGAAGAAGACAAGTCATATAGGCCATAAAAGGGGCCATGAAAATCCTTTAAAAAGGTTTGATTTTTTCTTGAACTCCTTATGGCATATCTATTCTTAGAATTCTTCTCTAAAATATGATTGCATTTTCTCTCAAACGATATTTACTTAAATATATGAGATTTCAAATTTATCAAATATAAGCTTTTACAGGGATCAAACACTAGCCACCAGCCGCTTTGGTAAATTAAATTGTCAGAACTAAGAGATTAACCAATTATCCAAGATATAAGTCTTGGCCCACAATCTCAAGGGGAAGTTTTGAACCTCATCAAAAGTGTCAATGAATATTTTGATGATGAATTAAAGATCAATTTTATAAAAAATAAAAATTTATTTGTAGTTAGAAAATAAATTAAAAGGGAAGGAAGGACTAGATTTAACAAAAAAAAAATTGACCCCATTTGAATATTGGTATAGAAAACTTCAATTTACTCTCTAAAGTTGTACTTTATCTATTATTTGATCAAGAATGAAAGATATGTCATTTGCCATAAATTTCAATGTTTCATCTGTTTAGACAAAGAATATTGGAGCAACTCCTTTTAAAAACAGCCATATGCTCCTAGGCTTTCTCATTCCTAATGTGCTACATCTAAGAACGTTTGATCTCTTTTTTTTTTTACTTTTGATTAATTCTTTTATTTAAATTTTAATTAAAAGCATCTCTCTCCTTTTCTTTTCATTAATTATTTTAATTTACATTTTAATTAATAGTCTTTTTTAAAAAAAAATTATTTAATTAGTTCACCCTTTTAAATAATAAATAATATTTTTAATTTCTTTCTTTAATTTCATAATACCTCAAAGAGATTATTGTAATGTACCTTTAATTTTTTTTCCTTTTATATTTT
>Ga0325400_1001842_pt1 | contig 17950 bp, 9 predicted proteins | sample PopdelMetagenome_2_FD_205662 | JGI IMG/M metagenome (GOLD analysis project Ga0325400, IMG submission 205662) | Populus deltoides microbial communities from Bellville, Georgia, United States - Xylem-PdKOR-R1 | ecosystem: Host-associated > Plants > Phyllosphere > Stem > Wood/Secondary xylem... | reverse complement strand
AACCAAATTGGATAAAAAACAAATGAAATAAAATGCTAAGAGATAAAATTGAAAGATAAAACAAATTAAGAAAAGAATTAAAAAAGAGCAATTAAAAAAATGAGAACTAAATCAGGAAAAAAAGGAATTGAAATAAAATATTGAGGGGGAAAATTGAAAGAAAAAATCAAGAAAAAATAAAAACAAAAAAAAACCAACAATTATGAAAATGAGTGTTATATTTAATATAAAAACAAAATCAAATCAAATTGAACTAGAATAAGAATTCAAAACAAAGAAAGACTAATAAAAAAAAAGGATCCTAATTGAATTTTTTCTCCATTATTTTTTTTTATCAAAATAATACCATTTTTAATTTTTAGCTAAATAAAAAATCGAATGATTAGCTAGGGAAAAATCATGTCAACACCCGTTGATTTTTTTCCATTATTTTTTATTAAAATAATGTCATTTTTACTTTTTGCATAATAAAAAATTCAATTGACTGATAGCCCCAGTTATTCGACCCAACCCTTGACCCGGGACATGTTGGGGTCGACTCCCGGGTTTTAAAAGCATGATAAAAAAATAAGTACCAAATATGATATGAAAATTCAATAAAATTAAATAGTATGTGATGAAATTACAAAAAAAAAACAATTAATCAAAAAGAGAACTCAAAATAAAAGGAATTGTAATCATAAGAATGAAGATCAAATTAAAAAAAAAAAAGAAGAAAGAATTAAGATCAAATGATTAGGGATTAATTCAAAAAATAAAATCCAATAAAAAATATTAAAAGTAAATAATTAGGAATCAAAATGAGGATCAAATTTGATAAAAAAAAACATAAAAAATTAATTGTCAAGGGATAAAATTGAAAAATAAATAAATTAAATTCGATACAATTAAATGATTGAGCACCACTTTGCAACCTTGCAAGGCCAGCACACCTTTTAAGGTGAAGGAGAGAGAAAAGATGGGGGAGGATAAAAATTGTCACTAGAGCTCCTCCGTGCCATGGAGGCCAACGCGTATTGGCTCATTGTATAGAGGGTGGCGTGATGATTCAGATGTCATTGTGGAAGGCTATCAACAATCACTGAGAGGTGCCGCACTCTCCACCCAAAGGGCAAGGACGCCTCCTACTTGCTGACACATACCATTTTTTTTTTAATTATAGAAAGATTAGAACATCCTTAACCCCCATTGGATAATTCCAAGAAAAAAAAAGGTTAAAAAACCTAAAATGCCCCTTAACCTTAGGTAAAAAAAAATGACCCCAATGGTTATATGGTAATTACACCGTACAAAAATATGAAAATATGAAAACGCCCTCAAACATTAGCTGTGTTTTTTTTCAAGGGCATGAGAGTAATTACATTGTGCAATAAATATGTTAAAATATGATTTTACCCCTAAGTGTGTGTTCATTTTTTTGGTCATTTAAGGGCTCATCAGTTGTTTTACTGTGGATTGCACTATGCACAATCTACAATAAAACATTGATGAGTTTTAGTTTTATTTGTAATTACCTAAAAACTAAATTATATGGGCTGGTTACTATAAGAGTTGGCATTGTTCACCTACACACAAAACTATAGATAGCATTGTGTATTTTTTTCATAATTCATTTTAGTTCTCAAAGTTTTATTTTATATGATTTCATCATAATTGAAGACCAATTGCTTTTGATTTCTTAGTTAATGGTGAAATTAAAAGAAGAGGGATCAGAATGAAAAAAGCAAACATGAATGACATGCCAGTAGTTTCGGGAAAAATATACTTTGGTCCTCAAACTTTAAAAATGACACATATTATATAATTTCTGTACCTCAATATTTCTCCAATTCAATTTTGATATAAAAATTTATTTATGTTATTTTTAGTCCCTAGTTGAGAGAGGACAGAGAGGGGTCACAGGATTCCAGTTGTAGAGAAAGAAAAATATCGTTGTTGACACCGATTTAGGCCATTAAAACGGTCGATGTTTGTGTCAAATGAGTTCATTTGATGAGGGGAGTTTATATTATGTGTTTTTTTTCACTTTTAAAGTTCATGTTATATATGAGCTCATGTAGATTTTTTATTTCAGGTTGATTTCAGTTTTTGGGACGGGTTTTTGGGTTTTTTTGAGGCCATGGATAGAGTTATCATGGTTCCTAAGATGCTTTGGGTAAAAAATGATTTGAAAAATGAGTTTTCGGGTAAAAAAAACTTGAAGCCCTGATTTTTTAGTAATTGTGGTGGCCGGAATCTAGACAAATTCAGACGACACATCATTTAAGTTTCTTTTCAAAAAGAATCAGGGCGAACAACATGTCATTCATTCCAGATGCAGCAAAAAAAGAGAGCCCAAAACATGGCCCTGACCCTAACAAAATAGGGCCAGCTGGGTTAGCCTAGCCCAATTTACTAGGCTCAGTAGTGTTTGACATTTTCTTTTATTTTTGTAATTTTTATTTATTAAAGCTTCTTTTTATTTGTTTTTTTTATTTTTAATTATACTTAGATTAATACCCCCCTTTTTTTTTGTTTAGAGAGCATATTTTAAATTATGATTAGTTTTTTGTTATGCATTTGATTTTTGAAGAGGTTTTTCTCATTCATCCATAATTGTTTTTTTATCTTTTGTATAGAAGAACTTTATTTTTGAAAATAATTTTTTTTTATTTTCAAATAATATTTCTAATATGTATAGCCTTACATAATATTTTTTCTTTTTATTTAATTTAATTAATTTAATGTGCGTGTCTATTTCTATTATTGTTTGATTGAATAAAACAATTATTTTAACAAAAAAATTTAGAAAACACAACCGGATATATGTATCATCTTACAAGATTAAATATTTTGATTTACACCTATTTCTTGATTTTTCCAGTTTTGTTTTTAGTTATCGTTTGTGGTTTTTTTTTCATTTATTAACACACGTAATTCTTAATTTTTTAATTGCATTTATGCATAAAATTTTTAATTTTCACTTAGAAGTTTTCTAACTAAAAAAATGTCAAAAAAGCCTTTGTATAAAATGTTTTGTTGAAAAAATCTAACCGGCGATGAAGCGCGAGCCAAATGTCTAATTATAAGCTAAAGGTTATTATATAGAACAAGGTGTATTCAAGTTATTTGTTAAATTATAATGGACTGCTACAAATCAGATCAAAAGTTAATTTTTTTTTATATGTATTGTTAACTTGTTCTTAGATGTGTGCTTTAATGACTGAAGGATCAATGATTGCTTGAGATAACTGCTTGAAGAACTAGCAATAAGGATTGTTGCTTAAAAAATCCGATGGTTTTGGAGATCGACGCTGCTAAGAGAGAATTGAGGGGAAAACCCATACTAGATGTTGCTACCTAATTTTTTATCCTATTTTTAAAATATTTTTGAAAACAATAAAATAAAATAAAAACTCAAAAAATATATTCTTGACATATTTGAGTCATTTGCAGCGTTTTTTCTAAAAACATTTAAAATAAAAAAATAAAGAAAAAAAATATTTATTATGTTAGTGATTTAATTGTAATTGTGGAAAGGAGATGAATGATTTGAAAATTAAAAACCCTCTTACCAAACAACCCAGTTTTTAATCAAATGGTCCATAATTAATTCTTTTAATCCAAGGGTCATTTTTTATTTGTTTTGCCTCTATGTTATCAAATGAGTGATAGAGATTCATTCTTTAAATCCAATGGTTGATTTTGGTTTGCTTTGTCTTCAAGCCAATTTTTTTTTTTACCTATACATAGATGGTTACACATACATACTTGTGGGGAAGAGGAATTTAAGGAGAGGATTTGGGAAGATTTTAGGGGAGAATTAATGAGAGTATTAGCCAAAAAAAATATACCAAAAACAAACAAAAAAAGTCACAAACATGTTACCCCCCCTCTCAACTAGCTTTCTGTTTTTTTTTCAACACCAACCAGGAACTATTCATATTCACCTTCATCTTCACTACCAAAGAGAAACCTACCTTAGCCGAGAGTCCAATTTCTCCTCCTCACAAGCAGACCCAAAACTGACATACTGTCCATTCCTCTCGTAAAAACAGTAGCACATCCCATCATAGCAACCTCAACAAATAATTGGCCATAACCCCTCACCTCCTCGTCTCACCTATTCACTCAAAACCACCACAAATTGATCTATTAACACCGTGAAATCCTCTATTTCTATCCTTCCCAGAACTCCTTCACTGATAGCTATTGCAACAGCTGAAATCAACATCACCAATTGCCCTTTTAAAAGCCCAAGAACAATACCAAAGCTCCACCGTGACCCAACCTTGTCATCGTGAGAAGCTTTTCCCCTGTCCAACCTCTTGTCTTTAACTCGCCAAAGCACCACCCATCAATCAGCCTTCACTACCCTCACATAAGTCGAAATCGATATCAATTAAACACCTAGATCAAAACAGCAATCATAGTCCTTTCTGTCACCATCCTCTTTCTTTTTATTTTTACATGAGACTCCAAGTAGCAGCAAACAACCATAACCAACAGACCTATAGCCATTGAAACGCTCATCACAAAACCCACATATACTCATAATTGCAACTCATAGCCATTAATCCCCGAAACCTGAGGCCATCTTCAAATCATGACCTACCTCCACAAATAACGACAACAATGGAGAGCATAATTAAAGAGAAAGAAAAGTTATAGTAGACAGAGATAGCTGAAAGAGAAAAGGAGGAAGATAGAGAAAACTAAAGCTTTGGAAAGCCAGGTCTCCTTCTTTGAGCAGTGTTGGACATCGCCACCGATCTAGTGTTGAAGAGGAGACAAAGGAGCATCCAATCCACTAGCATAAGCTCCTCCAATAGTGGCGGCATGTGGAGTCCGCGTGTTATCATTATTCCTATCCTTTGAGCTTTGATTTTAGTATACCCTGGACACATCAAACACCTTAAAAGGTCGATCCATAACCTCATATTAGTTTTTGAACAAATTGACTATAAATTATGAATTTTAGGATAAAATCTCATTGTTTTTTATAATTTAGGAATGTTTGGACAAATTATTTGTTTTGAATTCATTTGTGTTTTTAGTTCAATAATTTGCGCTGAATTGTGATTTTACTTTTAGGGTCGAGTTTATGTTGATTTGAACATTAAATCTTGATTCATGGGTTGCGCTTGGATTGATGTTGATTTATTTTAATTAGCATGAAATTTGAATATAAGTTTGTGAAATTAATAAGATTTATGTGGATGTTTTGCGTTGTTCGGTTTTAAATTGATGAATGATAATTTTTTTGAATTAATATTGTGGTTAAAATAGCCTTGATAAAAATAATTTATTTGTGTTTTGCCTAACTTGCAATCAAATTTGAATTCTCCACTTTTTTTTACTCTCACATATTTAATATTTGGAATTGTGACCTACACACGAGGCACCTTTTAGATATTAAACAAATCGTTTTCCATTTCACAAAAACAATAAAAAAAATCTCTTTCAAAAATAAAATTTCCACTTTAAGTTGCATACGACCATGTCTCTAAAAAAAACAAAAATCATGATTTTACTTAACACACACACACACATGTGTTTTAGCATTTTTTATAAAATATATATTTGCATGGATTTTGGATTTAATAACCAGTTTATTGAATCTATGAGAATTTAGTCAATATTTTAATAACCTTTAAAATTTTAATTCAAGAGAATTAATGGTCAATATTGTGGCAAAAATATTGGACCCACAAGTAGGTTAGTTTTTAAATATCAGGAATCGACTAGAAAATTCTCAAAATTATTCTGAATATTCATAAATTTTAATTGAGAGTATTTTTTATCACAACATATGAGATGTGGAAAACCCTTCCGCCTTTCAGGATATATGAAGTCTGTTAGGGCACCTACATGGACGATTTGCATAAAAATTTATTTGGGCACACAAGCCTATAATAAATTTGAAATACTAGATTTATTCACATGAGTGAATCTTTACCCCAAGCCATAGACTTTAATGGTTAGAAATCCATCAAACCCTTTAAACCACATTCAGATCACACAATATAGCTTACCTTAAGTAAGGTGTGTTAGGGGTGTTAATTCCTTCCCTAACCACAACCAATCCCTTACCTTTTAAATTTCTAATAAGACCAGTACATCCAGATTTTTTAACGACCCTAAACCAAACAACCAGGTGGAGATTCCCTGACCCTCTGACGTCGTATGCTCACGTGAGACAGAATGACGACTCCATTAAGGAAGATATTGTTTTTGACAGTATTAGACTAAGCTTTGTGTGTTTGATGTGTTTTATTTGATTTGATACGTTTACATTTTTGCTTTAGGCTTATTTTTCTATATATTTTATTTTATTTTATTTTATTGTGCTCATATATGTATGTTGGATATGAATGGATATCTCCATGCATCAATAGTTTATTTGTGACATATTGTTTTGGAATGCATGCACATGGAAACTTCAGGTTAGATGGAGGAGTAACGACTTACCTAATGACTTCCAGTTAGGGTTTAAGTTTGTGAAACCATCCAACTCTTTGCTGAGTATTTAGACTGGTAATGATTGGTATGTGTGCCATCTCATTACCTACCGAGCCCCTATATTTCCTTCACAAGGGTGATCATTAAGACAACGAGAGACCTTTTTATAGATCAAGTAGTAAACTTACCCCTTGTCTCATGTAAAAGGATTAGAACCTGCCTTTAGGGTGTATGCTCTCTATACATATTTTACATTAAGGCAAACCCTTCATAAAGCATCTTGAGTTCAGGACTTACGAGTGACACAATAGTCATCACTCAGAAAATTTTCACTGTAGAGTTTAGGCTAGAATCAAAATTCTTATTTATCATGCAAGAGTTATGACTGTGTGTCACCTTTTGAAGGGCGAGTTCATCATATAAAAACTTGCTCATATATTTAATATGCATGTTCATAGTTTGAAATATAGGTCCCCCAAATATAATTTTTCCCCTGACGAGTCAAGAGTCATCAACTTCTGATGGTGATAAAGAGATTTTGCTTATATTCCCATCCCAAAGCATCATTTGTGGTTTTCTACAAGCTAGTAATAAGAACCTCTGCTCAACCATGAACTCAGCTTGTGACCTATGCTTGGATGTCATCTATGAAGTTCTAACACATTCATCAATAAAGATTATAGGAAAATTTAGGCTTTTTTCTAAGGAATGCAACAAGTTCACATATAAATCCACTTTCACAAAGCTACACAACCAAAAAACCAACATTGTCTCTTGTTTGTTTATACAAAACATGATAAAAAATGAATATCATATTTTCTTTGTTTTAACTAACACTTCAAAGCTCGTTCCTGAAATATCATTTGATTTTCTTCCTGATAATGTGGAGTGCATCAATAAATCAAAGAGTACAATATTATGAGATTCAAAGACACAATATGATACTACATAATTTGGCATGATGGTTGAAAGATTAAAGCCTTTACACTACAAGATTGTGAGATTCTCGAAGCCCAAATATCACCTATGTGATAAAAAAATTTCTCTGTGTATCATTACATTAGAGTTGAGTTGTTTAACTCAAAGACTTGGAGATGAAAGTTGTTGGATGAAGTAAAGTTGTCACAATAGGAATCCATTTGTCTTATGACAAAAGTATCCTTGAATGGTTCACTTCATTATCTTACTTGGAAAATAAACATATTTACATTTGATGTGAGAAGGGAGAGCTACTGCATGTTTTCACTTCCTTCGCCAGCTTATGAAGGCAATAATAACAAAGATATTGAGATTGTCGAATACGAAGGAAAACTTGTCATGACCTGCATTGATAGGGAAAACAATTTCATGGAAGTATGGATCATGAAGGATTATAATGGAAGACAATGGAATAAAAAGCATTCAATAAACATTTGGGTTTTAACAAGGAAAGAACCCTATATAAGTCATTTGGCCTTCTACAATGCTGACATTATACTGATGGGAAAATATTTTCCTGACGTGACATTCTTCAACCTCAAGACTAGAAGCATTGATCAGTTGCGATTAGGGAAGGGTTTACTCTATAGATGCTTCCCATTTTGATTCATCTTTATTATCGAGGAAAAAATACAATCGAACACAACATTGGAATTGCCTGATCTTTAAAGCCACCATCCTTTAAGTGGTACACCAGAAAATCCTCAACATAATATGTGATCGAAAATGATGGCTAAACACAAATATTGCTAAAGAAGTTGACCTAATTAGGGTGTTGCATTGTCAACAATTTTGTTATGGAATTTTGTTGTTCATTACTTTGTTTTAGAATCACATCTAATCATATTTTAATGAAATATATCTTTTTTTTTTGTCTCTTTGTTATTATGAAGTCAATAGATGTTTAGCATTTTATTTTGACAAAATATTTTAATCAAACTCCAACATGTGAAATTAAGGCTAAATCAATCCTGAAAGATAAAAGTATTTTGATTGCAGAAATGACTCAATGTTTGTTAAAATAGCATGATAAACAATATGGGATAACTAAACAAATTTTAAACTCACATACAAAATTGAACCACACATCATGGATCTAAGCTTTAATAGTATATATAATGCCTTGTAGTGGATTTGGTAGTTATGGACTCGTAAATAAGAATTTTTTTACAAGTCTAAATTATTATGCTGGACAAGGTCAAAATTTATTAGTTCTAGCTTACCTTGCTTGAAATGAAAAAAATATCGTCTTTGTTTGTGCCTTCACTTTTTAAGAATATATCCCTTGTGGTTCGTATTTAAGCATAAAAAAGTTTTCTTCATAAAACCCTGACTAGGATCACACTCTACACTAGGAAATAAAAATAAAATATGAGCAAACTATAGAAATGCACATATGGATCTATGAAAATTAGAACCCAACAATATAGGGCATCATCATATAAAGGGAAGGACAAGAGAGAGGAAGCAAGAAAATAAAAAAAAAGGTTAAAGAAAGAAAAGGAAAGGAAAATAATGGTTTGAGACGCTCTAAAATTGAAGCAAAGATCTCGTGTCAAGAATCTTCATTAAGAAAGAGAGTCTATCCAAACAAAGTTTATAAGATGACTTTACAAGAGAAAAGAGGCAGAAGAAAAGTGATCCTAGGTCTTTGAAACCTTGAAATACATTTTGAGCTGATGAATTTTCCTTTCTTTCGTAAATATGAACCATAGCTTACATTACGTGCTTTTAAAAACTTTTTTTAATCAAGCAAGCAATTCACATCAATAAATGACACTCGTAAAACTTGAAGAGCTTTTTCATAAGGGTCGCGGCTTCATGAACTAAGCTACTGGTTATTATGCGTGCTATGAAAAATTCTCGAATAAAAGACCATGGACTAAGTTTGCAAAATCCTTAACAGAAATGATATTAAGACTCCTTAATCACCCTCGAAAAGTCGAGCAGACGGGAGCAATGCAGTGAACCTTGAGAAGAAAAACAAATAATATTTAGATTAGTTGATGATTCAGTAAAATTTATCAAAGTTATGGCAATGACAAATGCCTCTTGATGATAAATAGAAGAATGAACACATTTATATCAATTAAGGGTAATATGACTTAATAAACTCCAGCAGCAGTTGAGAACAACGTTACACTTGAGGGGATCTTCATGTCTGAAGTCTTGGTTTACCCTATGAAATATGGTTATGACTCTTGAAAGATGTTATCACATGGGTACATTTTGATAAATGTTGGAAATATGCATGTTACCAAAACTGACTGTGGGACAATCTTCTTTCAAGCCCATTGATTTAAGGTGCATTTTAACACATGAATGTAGATAATAAAAGGGAATATCATTGATGATGACAATGTATTTCTTTTCACAATCTAATTAGACGAGCTGAAAGGAATTTATTGAGAAAAACATCAAGCATCCAATGATGAGCCTTTATCGCTTATCTAGATGACTTGAGAATTCTATGAAGGTTGATGGTAACACATGCTTGAAGAATATGGTTTAATTAAGGGCAACATCATGTCTAATTGACAATCTAAGATGAGGTTAACATTAAAAAACCTTTTGATGATTATTGACAGGATGCACACAACTAATCAAAGGACAGTTCTTAAGAGAATCCAAAACGCAAAATGATTAGTTAAACTCCTTTATGATGAATCAAGCAATACCACACATGGAAGCATGTTCAGGCTTGATAAACAAAGGAAAGAGAAATCATTACACACAACCCATGATGGGCACTGCACTTACATTTGAGTGAAAGACTGACATATGGTAAACTCAAATGAGCGGGTGAATCAGAAAAAAACTGAGAAGACTTTAGATAGCAAACATATACACTCTATGATGATGGAGCATCAAAGAGGGGAGCTTATATTTAAACTAGGATATGATGCATGCATGTCATCTAATCCCAAATTATTGTATATATATTTTTGAATTTTTCAAGAAGATTCTCGTGGAAATTTAGCAACATTTTGATGAATCAGAGTTGACAAAGAAAGAATCCTTGAGCTTTGATAGCAAGGAATCCAAGTTCAAACCTCATGATTGGGAAATATTAGTTAAGCCTTGCAATTAGGAAAAAAATGAGAAGAACACTAATATTAGAAAATTCTTAAGAAAAAAAAAGATCAACCCTACAATCAGGAATGATTGGGTTTTAAAACCCCATGATCGGGAGGTATCAGATCAACCCTGCAATCAATAAGCATCAAGTTCAAACCCCGCAATCAGGAAATATTAGTTAAACCCTGCAATCAGGAAGAAAAGTGAGAAGAATCCTACTATTAGGAAATTCAAAAAAAAAAAAGATCAACCATGTCATCAAGAAGAGTGTTCAAGTTAACCTATAATCAGGAAGCATTAGTTTTCAAACCCGTCGATCGAGAAGTATCAAGCCAACCCTACAATAAAAAAGCATTAAGTTTATAAATCCTACAATCAGAAAGCACCAAGTTCAAACCCCGCGATTAGAAAATATCAATTAAACCTTCAATCAGGAAAAAATTGAGAGGAACCCTACTATTGGGAAATTTTCAAGAAAAGAAAAAGATCAACCGTGTCATCAGGAAGAATCTTTAGGTCAACCCTACAATCAAGAAGCACCAAGTTTTCAAACCCTACGATTGGGAAGTGACCGAGCTATTGGTTTTGATTAAAAAAAAATCACCAGATTGGAATTTCAAGTTAACCAAGCTGTTTTTTTAGATTTAAGTTCTGGTTAAAGGGGATCACCATATTGACATCTAAGGTTGACCGAGCTATTGGTCCTGGTTAAAGAAAATCGCTGGATTAGGATGTCAGGTTGATCGAGTTAAAGATACAAATCAAGGTTCAGGTTAAAGGGGTCTCTAGATTGAGATTTTAGGTTAACCGAGCTGAAGGCAACATTTTGGTTCTGGTTAAAAGGAATTGTTGGATTGAAATTTTAAATTGACCAAGCTGAAGATAAATATCAAGGTTCTGGTTAAAGGGGTCTCTAAATTAAGATTTCATGTTAACCAAGTTGAAGGCAACATTTTGGTTCTGGTTATAAGAGGTCTCTAGATTGAGATTTCAAGTTTACTGAGCTAAAGATAAAGACAAAGGTTTTGGTTAGAGGGGGTCTCTAGATTGAGATTTTAGATTAACCGAGTTGAAAATAACTTTTGGTTCTGGTTAAAGAGAATCGTCAAATTGAAATTTTAGGTTAGCCAAGCTACTTTTCATATTTTGATTCTAGTTAAAGAGGATTGCCAGATTAGGATCTCAAGTTGACCGAGCTTTTGGTTCTGGTTAAAAGGAATCACCAGATTGAGATTTTAGGTTAGCTAAGTTATTTTTCATAATTTGGTTATGTTTAAAGAGGATCGCCAGATTGAACTTTTAGGTTAGCCGAGCTATTTTTCAGATTTTGATTCTAGTTAAAGCGGATTGCCAGATTGGAATCTCAAGTTGACTAAGCTTTTGGTTCTGGTTAAAAGGAATCACCAGATTAAGATTTTAGGTTAGTCAAGCTATTTTTCAGAATTTGGTTATGTTTAAAGAGGATCGCCAGATTGAGATTTCAGGTTAACTAAGTTGTTTTTCAAATTTTGGTTCTGGTTAAAGGGGATCACTAGATTGAGATCTTAGATTGATCGAGCTTTTGGAAAAGGTTTTGGTTCTAGTTAAAGGGAATCGCCAGATTGAGATTTTAGGTTAATCGAGCTATAAATAGTTTAATCATAGTTCCAGTTGAAGGGGATTGCTGCGAAGACAGAGTTTCAGGTCAACCGAACTAAAAGATTTGAAAGATTAATTTTGAAATAACAGTTTATGTGTCTTTACAAACTTACTATGCCAAAAACTAAACAAGTCATTACTCTGTAAATATTATAGAGAGAGGGCATCCGTTATTACCCAATTTTTTACTTTTTTTTTGAAAAAAACTAAAAATAGCAAAAAAACAATAAAAACCTAAAAAATATGTTTTTGATGTACTTGCATCATTTTAGCGTCTTTTTCAAAGAATTTAAAATTAAAAAGAAAAAAGAAAAAAAGAGAAAACAATGTTTATTCTTTTAGTAATATAATTGTAATTGTAAAAAAAAAAGACAAATTTGAAAATTAAAAACCCTCTCACTAAGCAACCCAATTTTTAATCAAATGATCCATAATTAATTCTCTTAATCCAAAGGTCAATTTTTATTTGATTTGCCTCCAATATTAAATGAGTGGTAGAGATTCATTCTTAAAATCTAGTGGTTGTTTTTGGTTTGCTTTGCTTTTAAACCAAAGAAAAGTTTACCTATAAATAGGTGGTTACACACACAAACATTTGAAAGGGAGAGGAACTTGGGAAGATATTTTAGGGGAGAGTTAATGATAGTATTAGCCAAAAAAATTATACTAAAAACAAACAAAAAATGTCACAAACACGTAACCCCCCTTCTCGGTTAGCTCCCCATTTTTTTTTCAATATCAATAAGGAATTATTCATCTCCCATTTACCTTCATTGTCAAAGAGAAACTTATCTTGACCGAGAGTCCAATTTCTCCTCCCCACAAGCAGACCAAAAATTCGCCTACTGTTCATCCCTCTCGCTAAAATAGTAGCACATCCCATCATGGCAGCCTCAACAAATAACCAGCTATGACCCATCATCTTCTCCTCTCACCCATCCACCCAAAACCACCACAAATCAATTCATTAACACCGTGAAAGCCTTTGTGTCTATCCTTCCTAGAACTCCTCCACCAACAACCATTGCAGCTGCTGAAACCAACACCACCAATTGCCCATTCAAAAGCATAAGAATAGCACCATAACTCCACCGTAACCCAACTTTATCATCGTGAGAAACTCTTCCCTTGTCCAACCTTTTCTCTTTGACTCACCAAAGCACCACCAATCAATCAGCCTTCACATGCCCTCACATAAGTCGAAATCGATATCAACTAAACACCTAAATCAAAATAGCAACCACAATTCTTTCTGTCAGTATCCTCTTCCTTTCTATTTTTACCAGAGACTCCCAATACCACCAAACACCAGTAACCAATAGACTCATAGCCACTAAAACTCTCATCACAAAACCCACATATACTCACAATTGCAACTAAAGAGCATTAATCCCCGAAACTCGAGCCCATCTTCAAACCATGACCCACCTCCACTAGTAATGACAACACCTTCTTCTTCTTAGCTGTTTTCAAACCCTTGTGCCTTCCATGATAAGTGAACCCTGTCAATGTACCTACATGACCCTTTCCATTATAATTTATTTGAGCACACGAGCCCATAATAAATTTGACATACCAAATTTGTTCACATGAGTGAATCTTTTCCCCGAGCCATAGACTTTACCGATTAGAACCCATCAAACCACATTCAGACCACATAATACAGTTTATCTCATGTAAGGTACGCTAGAGGTGTTAATATCTTTCCTAGTCACGACCAGTCATTTACCTTTGAAATTTTTTATAAGACTAATACATCCAGGTTTCCTAGCGACCTTGAACCAAACAACTACGTAACGACTCCCTGACCCCCTAACATTGCGCATCCACGTGCGATACTAGACAAACCAGCAGACAACGAAGGTGGAAATTATAGTAAGGGAAAAACACAGGAAGTGCAAGGTGGCGAGGTGTCATTTAAGGATAAAGTCATTTGATCAAAAAATCCCCAATGCTTGAGAGGAAATATGGACATGCTAGGGTAAGAATTGGTCTGTATTGAGTACAAAAATGGAAATTATCTATTGCTGAACGCTTTTCTTGATGATAATACCCTTAACAAGTTATGTTAACCCTGATGAGACTCATTAATCCTTAAACTTTTGGGCAAGAATATTGGATACATCCAAATGAATAACCGATTAAAATTCCTCTGGAAACTTCATAGAGGGTTTAACCTCATTGATGTAAGACACGTGCATTTCATAGTAAAGTTTGATCTATAGGATGACAAACTGAATATGGTGAACGAGGATCCCTATATGATTTTTTATCACTACTTAACGGTGAGAACATGGTTACCAAGTTTTGTTTCATCTGTAACAAAAATAGATTGTACTTTAATGTGGGTACAAACTCTTGATCTTAATGTGGTTTGCTATGATGAAAGCTTCTTGCTAGCTTTAGCCTCTATATTAGGATCTCCAGTCAAGGTTAACATGAATATGCTAAATGTGGAATAAAAGAAATTTACGAGAATCTATATTGAAATAGATTTAAACCAACCTGTTATAAGAAATGTATTAATTCATGAACATTGGTATAAAGTTGAGTATGAGAGGCTGCACATCATTTGTGAGAAGTGTGGATGCTATGGTCATGTTAGAAGAAAATGTCTTCTGGAGATGAATTATTGTACTAATTCGCTGAAGAATTCCCAGAATAGTGTAGGTGCAACAGTTGGAGGTGGAAACCCTAGCAAGATTCATACCCAGCCAAATCTGTGCAATCAGCCACACAATTAGATAATCATAATGTTCATGGAGAGCTATTGGTAGTATCACATAATAGTAAGTAATAGATGAGAGCAGCATGGGCTCGAAGAATAAGCGGAATGGACATCCATCTGCACATAACCAATATATTATATTGGACAGGGGATAGAAGAGGGAGGATGGGAAGAATAAGGTTAATGGGCTATTAAGGCCTGTAGTAAGTAGAAGTTTCTATTTAAAGTGGTCAAACAATGTTTGTTATAGGTGAGTTTAGTGAAACAAAAAAGGTTGGAGGCCTAAATACAAGTTTAGCTAAGGATTGAACTTAGAAAAAGAAGAGGGCAAGCAAAAAGACCCGGGGTTAATAAAATATGGGTTTTAAGTAACATGGAAGTAAAGAATGTTCATAGGAAATCATTTGCAGCAACATTAAAGATAAGTCGCAAAATATGTTCCCCTCTACTAGTGTGTAGAATACGAACTCAGGTTTGAGAGTGTTTATGGTTGAGAGATAAAGAGTAGACACAGTGAGGTTCATATAAGGTAATAAAGGCCAACAAACTGTAAAAAATATAGAGACACGAAAAAAAACCAGCTCGAAAGTTCAGAGAGACACTTTCTTTTTGCAACATCTACGAAGTAGAGATGATAATATGTTGAACCCTCGAAAGTTCAAAAGGATGAGGTGAACTAGTGTCTGATTAACCATTCTTCTAATGGCTTATAGGTAAATGATTATCTAGGTATTATTTGTTAAAGTTCAATATCAACTAGGATTTAGGCTAATAGGATTTAGAGTTTGTAAAAGTTTTAATATTAGTTAAATGAGAAATCCTAATTAATGTAGGAATCTTTGATGAAGAAGGATTAGTAATAGACTAGTTTATTAGAATCCTTGTTTAATTAGAATGTTAGTTTCCTTATTAGATTAGGATTTCCTTTGAGTAATTTAATGTCTTGATTATCTAGGACTTGAGGCCTATAAATAGGCTTGTAATTAAAAACATAATACATAAGTATAGAAAAATAAGAGCTAAAATAATGTATCTTTAAAAAAAAAACTCTTAATAAAAAACACCATTCCTCTCATTTTTCTTTTTTTTTTTTAATTTTTATAAATTAGCTATCACATCTTTTTTTTATTATTACATTATCATCAGGAGGAAGTGGAAGTTTCATGGTGGATATTATGGATGTTAGGTCTTAAGGCGCGATGTTGAAAATTAATGTTAGGAATCAGTGTTGGAAGTTATCAGCTATATACGCTTCCTCATTTCCCAATATTCGGATGCAACAATGAGATTATTTGCTTTCGTTAACTCCTTCAATAAAAGAGCCTTGACTACTCATCGGAGACTTTAACAAAATACTTCTCCCTTCAGAAACTCTTGGGGGTAATTTCTGATGACTAGGGCGGCTAAGTTACAAGAGGTGATGAAGGAATGTGGCTTGCTGACCTGGGTTCTCAAGGTCAGCAATTTACATGGCACAAACACATATGGGGTTCAGCATTTAGCGAAACGATTGGATAGGCCGGATCTTGCTAATCATGATTGGCAAGTAGAATTTCCTAAAGCCTACATGGAAAATCTATACCGTAATCACTCTGATCATAATCCTATTCTTCTATGGTGTAGGGTCCTATCTCCAGCTGCTCGAGAGAGACCGTTCAGGTTTGAAGCTGCTTGGATAACTCATGAAGACTATTATGCAGTAGTGCCAAATGCTTGGCAGAGGGGTAATTGTAATGTACTAAAGGGGCTAGAAGTGTGAGAGATGACTCTATCATGTTTAACAGAAACACCTTCGGGAATATATTTCGAAGAATGAGACGGTTGGAGCAGCGTTTTTATGGTATTCAGAAAAGCCTGGAGTGGAGTCCCTCGGATGCATTAGCATCTTTAAAACGAAGCTTACAGACAGAGTATAATAGAGTGTTACATCAGGAAGAATTATTATGGTATCAAAATTCTAGGGATAAATGGGTAAAGTATAGGGATAAAAACACAAAATTCTTCCATACATTAATGACAGTAAGCAAAAAGAAAAATTGTGTACATGGATTTTATCTCCCGAACGGTGAATAGTGCACCGAGGATCATATTTTTAAAGAGAAGCCCTTGCAGTTTTACTAGTCTCTTTTCTCTTTTAGTAAAGACTGGGTTCAGTAGGACTTGGGAATTGACAATTTCCTAATGTTCTCGACAGAAGGGAGAGCTGCTCTGATTAATGTAGCGATAAAGAAAGAGGTCCATGAAGCTTTTATGATCATGGACTTCTTCTTAAAGACCTATATTTGGCATCTTACTGGGGATGATGTTTGGAGGCTGGTTAAGGGAGCCTTTCATAATGGCAGTTTTGATCCTCAGTTAAAACCTTTGGACTTAAAGTTAATCATGATAAGTGATCAAGAGTTATGTGCTCAGAGCTGGTGAGCAGAAGAGAAAAATCTAAGATCTCTCAAATCTCCTCGATCAAGGTGGCTAATGACCTTGGAGAGTATCAAAGGTTCCCTCTCATCTAAGGTCGGGCGAAGAAGGCAAATTTCAGTTTGTCATGGAAAATATTGGGAGACAGCTAGCAGATTGGAAAAGGAAGTTACTGAATAGAGCAGGGTGAATAACACTTGCGAAGTCAGTAGGACCTGCAATTCTCATCTATAAAATGCAATGTTGCTTGCTACCACAAGCAATTTGTGACGGCATTAACAGGACGAACGAAGACTTTTATCTATAATACTAAGGATTCTGGTAGAGGGCTTCATCTAGCTAGATGGGAAACAATTACTTACCCTCAAAGATGTGGGGGTGTTGGTGTGAGGGAAGCCAGGCTTGCCAATATAGCTCTCTTAGAGAAACTTGTATAGCATATCATAATTAGCCCTAGCAAATTGTGGGTGAAAATTCTTCATTATAAATACCCACGACATAACAATCTATTTCAGCAGAGGATTTAGACGGGATCATGCTCACATTCTTGGCATTCTATAAGTAAAGCCTTTGCACACACTTGAATGAGGGATTTATTTATAGAATTGGTAAAAAAAGAGCTTTCATTCTAGTATGATCATTAATTGGAGGAGGGGATTTTTGCATCCCTAA
>Ga0325400_1001839_pt1 | contig 17955 bp, 9 predicted proteins | sample PopdelMetagenome_2_FD_205662 | JGI IMG/M metagenome (GOLD analysis project Ga0325400, IMG submission 205662) | Populus deltoides microbial communities from Bellville, Georgia, United States - Xylem-PdKOR-R1 | ecosystem: Host-associated > Plants > Phyllosphere > Stem > Wood/Secondary xylem... | reverse complement strand
AAAAATCCCTATCATAACATAACATTACCAGCCAACCTCGTCGGTTGGATATGAAAAATGCCTAAAATAGTAAAATCTATAAAATTCTTCTCCAAACTTCGTCGGTACACATCATTCTTTAATTTGACTAAGCAACCTGCAGAATTTGTTTTTTGGTTTTTAGCACTTTTGAGAAAAAAAATTGGATAAAATAATACCATACAAAAAAAAAAACATATTGAAAAATAAAGAAAATTACATATGATATATAGGATTCACAGGTTATAAATGTTATTTGCGACTCTTTTAAACTTTAAAAATAAGCTGGCATAATTAACAATAAAAAAAGAAGAGAAAATCATAAGAAAATAAAAAAACTCTATAATCACACCGAAACTCTGACGATGATACCATCGATATCAATGGAAAGATATTGACGAGATAAATCCAACAATATAAAAAAAAGATCACAAATAATTACCAAAATAAGCCACACGAGCAATCCAGATGTATCAGGACTCATTTACCTTCAAATGACTTGCGTGATACATTCTGGTCACCGTTGATAACCTTACATGGTGTCTTGAGATTTGTCTCGTCAAGATCTTTTCAATGATATTAGTGATGTTACTATCAGAGCTTCAACATGCCTTCAAGGTATTTTTTTTGTCACTCCCCTCTACCCTTCTTGAAACTCCTAATGAGATAAGAGAGAGAGAAAAAGTAAAAATAAAATAAAAAATGTATTGGAGGCATATCAAAACTCTAGTAACAATATTATTTGTATTGTTAGAAATATCTTGATGAGATGAATCAAAAAATCAAAGAAAATCACCAACAGTGACCCAAAGAGTGTCACATGAGCTATTGGAAAGGCAAATGAGCTTCGACACATTTGGACGTCTTGTGTGACCCATATCGATCATCGTTCATGACTTTTTTTTATTGTTGTTAGGTTCATCTCGTTAATATATTTTCAACGATAAATTGTGTCAATCTATTTTTAGCAGCCGAGAGAGTCATGAATGATATTTGTGACTCGCGAGTCTAATATATAATCTTTAACTTTTTAAATTATTCTACTTTTCTATATATTTTTTTGTATTTTGTTAATTTTTATATTTTTTTAAGTGCTGAATTACAAAAATACTCGCAACTTGCATCGTGTCTGGGAGAATTCAAACAAGAAAATAGGAGGCTTCTAGATTTGTTTTTCATGTCAGGAAAGATCGAGGAAAAGACTACCTTGGAAAGATCGATAAGAACATGAAATGGGAAGAAAATCTTGAACCCAACATTTTTACTCACCTCGAAACTGAAGATTCATTTAAGCATGTGGTATTAATTTACTAACACCGCATCTGCTGCATAAATCTGCTGAGCTGTAAAGTCATATTTAGCTGTAAAAACCACATAATTTATCTATTACTATCTATCTGCTGCATAATTTTCTTTGTTCTTGATATTTTTATTTTTACAATGCAATTATATTTTAATTTTTTTAAATTAAATATTTTAATATGCTGATATTAAAAATAAAATTATTATTTTAATATATTTTAAAACAAAAGGAAATCTGCAGGCAGGGACTCGTAACCTGTGAGATTAGCTAATTCAAACGAAGCCATCCTGGAAGCAAATCAGACTAGGAATCAGGAAATCTCTGGCGGCTGCCTGACCATCCGTACCATTATACAAACCCAAATTCGTAGCCATAAGATAAAATGGTCCATAAAAATAAAGCACGCTTAGTTCACTCGTTGCCGTTTCTAGAAACAAGAAACACAAATATCTGCCTGGACAATTTAATTACCACGCAAGCTCTTTGGTTGGTAATTAACCCCCGACACATTGTTTTTTTTTTTTTTTTAATGTTCCTAGACGAAACTGCTGGAGCTGGAATAATAGCTGCTAAGTACTATATTTATAATTAATTTTATTTGTGAAAATAATTAATAATAATTTATCAGTTATCATCTGAAATTTATCTCAAGAAAAAGATAAACAATCACAAAAATAAAAAATTCACATCTCATCTAAAATAATAAAAATATATCTTACTATAATTTTTATCTTCTAGTTATTCTATTTATTTTTTAAAAAAATAATATAATATTACTAATTAAACTTTAAACATTATAAAATTACTCATCGTAGATGAGATCAACTTAATTTAATTTTTTTTAAAACAAGATTTTTTTCTTAAAAAAATTAAAATAGATTGACATCTGACCTAACATTAAATTGAACTGAGAAAACAAGAACATCTAACTTCTACAAGTGAGGCTTGTGCATAAAGATAAATTGTAATTAATATCCTTAATTTTTATTATATTTTTAAACATCCTTAATTTTTATTATATTTTTAAACAAACCTTATTTAATATTGTGTTTGGATTGTGTAAAATTTAATTTTTTTGTTTTTAAATTATTTTAACAGGTTGACATAAAAACAATAAAAAAAATATTATTTTAATATATTTTAAAATAAAAAAATACTTTAAAAATACCGCACACCTCTTTAATAAACTGATGCGATGCGGTGGGATTATCCTCTGGCCGATCTTTACGAATCTAGATGCCAAAATTCTTCCTATTTTATTGGCTCTGCCATCTCTGTTTCGCGTGCACTTCTCTTATTTTTATCTTCTTCTCGATAACAACTCAGTCTAGTTAAAACTCTTTGACTCTGTCTCTCTCTATCCAGAGACCAGGTAACTCATCGTTCAATTCAGTTCTACTTCAATTCCCAGATCGTTTTCTTAATTTTATGCCGCTCTTTCAGATTCGAACTATTTAAGCTTACAATGGGGTGTCTTCGTGTTTGAATTGATGGAGTTTATGATTTTTGATGTCTAGGTTCCAATTTAATTATGAACGATATTGTCTTAGTCTTAGGAATGTGAATCTATCGGTTTTGAGGTTTAGAGAATGAGTAGGTGCTTGCTTAGCTTAACCAAAAAGGCAATTGTGTTGTTTATGAAAATCAGGACTGGATAGAATGTCTTACACTGGAATTGTTAATATAATTGTCTATGCTAATTGTAGTTTTAATTGAAGGACTATAGCTTGATGGCCGAGATTAACTTATGAATGTCATACAGTGGGAATTGTAGGTAATTACTACTTAGGATGTTTAGAGTCAACCATTATTTGTTATGTATAGCAACCTTTACTTCTATGAAATCCTCACACAGTGGGGCTGAATCGCATTAAGTCTTCCATTTTTTTGCGATAGGATGGGTGCGCCACCCAAATTTGGGATCACTAGATTAAGGATCAATTTCCTGCTGAGGGAGCTTGGTTATCTTAACTGAAACTTGAGGCGCGCCCCCCCCCCCCCCCCCTCGCGGTGTGCTAACATGAAATGGGGCTGTTTGTTTTAGTTGGGGAACTGGCCTCAACGGGATGATCTCCGTCATTTTTGCGGCACATGAATTTCTGTTTCACCGACATTCAAGAGCCTCAGTAGCCATGGTTTTTTCACACGAGAGGGTTTTTATTGAAGAAAGAATGCAATCTTGTTTGTGACTTTACCATGGATTGACCTGTGAACTGGAGTTCTTGTGTTCATTTTTTAATTCCAGTTGGCTGTTTGACAATGATTAGCAGCATGGTATTATGTGCTCGTGCATTTTTTTTTTTCTATATTTTGTTCTCATTTGGATTTTTAGCTTGTTCTTTGTAAAATAATGAGGTTGAGGAATATCTCAAATGATTCTTCAGGCACATTGTATTGCAGCTGGCATTGGAGGAGGTGGTTGCTATTGAATCTGGAAAGGAGATGGAAGAAACTTTCAAGCCTCTCAAATCCGATGATAGACTAAAGCATTTCCCTTTAACTCCTTTTAGGTTGATAAGGGGTCTTATATGTTTGTTGGTGTATCTTTCTACTGCTTTTATGTTTGTAGTGTATTTTGCACCTGTTGCAGCTGTCTTGATGCGATTTTTCAGCATACACTATTGTAGAAAAGCAACATCCTTCCTCTTTGCTCTTTGGCTAGCTTTGTGGCCCTTTCTATTTGAAAAGATAAATGGGACCAAAGTTGTATTTTCTGGAGATTTAGTTCCGCCTAAGGAACGTGTTTTGATAATTGCTAATCACAGAACTGAGGTTGATTGGATGTACTTGTGGAACTTAGCATTGCGGAAGGGGTGCCTGGGCTACATCAAGTATATACTCAAGAGCAGCTTGATGAAACTACCTGTCTTTGGGTGGGGATTCCATATTTTGGAGTTCATTTCAGTTGAGAGGAAGTGGGAAGTTGATGAACCTGCCATGCGTCAAATGCTTTCGACTTTCAAGGATTCTCGAGATCCCTTGTGGCTAGCACTTTTCCCCGAAGGAACTGATTTTAGGTACTTTAATCTCCTATGTATTCTTTATGCAGGCATATTTACTCATAACATTAAGCTTAATTTTTATCAAAGATATTTGGCTACTAAAATCAGATATCTTACATAGAGTAATTGGTGGGATCTCCCTTTTTTAATATTTGGCAGTGAAGAGAAATGCCAGAAGAGCCAAAAGTTTGCCAGTGAAGTTGGACTTCCTGTGCTGGCAAACGTTCTACTTCCTAAAACAAGGGGTTTTGCTGTATGCTTGGAAGTTCTACAGAATTCCTTGGATGCAGGTTCTTTTCAAATAATTTTTTTTCCTGTCAGTGCCGTGGTCATATGCTTTTGATAATATAATGTGTGGCTTACACTCTCTCAAGAATATATATATATATATATATATATATATATATATATATATATATATTTTATTTGATTCCATACTGTTTTAAAAAGCAGCCTGTCTCACTATCAGTGCATCACTGCTGCTAAGTATTACCTCATCAATTCTGGAATTCTATTAAGTTCATCCCAACATCATGACCTTTATTGCTTGATGAGAAGAATTCAGTTTTTTCCTCTCTTTTTATGGCTCCTTCTGCAAGTTACTATATACTTAATCATGTTTCCTATGCTGCAGTTTATGATGTCAGTATCGCATATAAGCACCAATTGCCTACCTTTCTGGACAACGTATTCGGGACAGATCCTTCAGAAGTTCACATTCATGTCCGGCGGATCCCTGTTAAGGATATCCCAGCTTCTGATGCCGAGGCTGCTACATGGTTAATGGATAGGTTCCAGCTCAAGGATCAGTTGCTTTTAGACTTCAAAGCTCGAGGCCATTTCCCTAATGAAGGAACTGAACAAGAACTTTCTACACTGAAATGCTTGGTAAATTTCACTGTGGTAATTTTATTGACTGCATTGTTCATTTATCTTACATTTTTTTCATCCGTTTGGTTCAAAACATATGCGAGTTTAGCATGTGCCTACCTTGCTTCAGCTACTCACTTTAACTTCCGGCCATTACCCATTACGAATTTGATATAGCATTGCTTAGTGCAAGAAATTAATAGTTTTGCTATAGAAGATGGTCAGACTTACAGTTAAGGTCTCTTGTGAACATAGAAGCAATATGATCAAATGTTCTATTTCAGTATACTGTTCTGATATATTATTTGAGCACTATGACAGAACTGTTTGCTGCCTAGGTTTTAAAGAATGAAAGTTTACCGCCAAAATGTTTTGACATGAAGCATAGAAATGCTTCATCACTTGAATGCCCTGAAAACCATGGTGTTATGCGATGTAAAATGTTAAGATGGAGCATAGCAACCCTTGCTATTAGGCTGGGTTAGCTGTCAGCTCTAGTCCCCACCAAGAGTCAGCTCTCAAGTTCTTCTATGCTAGCTTGCACTTCCGTGCTGTAAAGAACCAGCCCTATCCGCGCAAGTTCTCACTAAGAGTCTCGCTAGTGCTTTTGTGCGCTGTGTAACTTGATTTCATACACTCAGGTTCTCTCTCTACTTCCTAAGTGTCAGTTCTCAGTCAGGTTACGTTCCCTGTCTATGTCTCTCGCTTTCTGCATTAGAGTTCTCAGAATAGGATCTCATCTCAGTGACAACCATCCTACTCCGAAGTTGCTAGCTTGCAGCTTCTGCTATAAAGAATCACCAATACATCTGATTCGTTGGGCTGGATTTGGGCTATCTTAGTTTTACACGCAAGATGTGGATTCAAGTCTTGCCTAGCCCAATACTAGGTATGCTGTCTTTCACCCAGGTCCTGTAAGAATTAGCAAAGCCCTGATCTCTCCAGCCCAGCCCATCATCGGAAAAATAAACTGATTTGCACTGGAGGGTTTGAAGCTTAGAGAAGATGAATTTTTTGTTGTGCAATTCAATCCACTGATTGTTGTATGGAAGGAGATTAAATTTGAATTCCAAGGAATGGATACGTTGTAATCCACTAATTAATGTTCATTATCGTAATTGAATTGCAATTAAATTAAACTCGGCCCAATCTTTTACTAAAAGGATTGAGCCGAATACAAATAGCCTATTGTATATATTTTTGATAGATACATTCTTAGCTAAATATACAAGATATTAAATACAAAATATAGGACTCAAAGAACTCAAACCTTTATACTCTTGTCTTAGATCCCTAATTAATTCTAAGGATGTGTATTCTTTTATATCTCGCAGTTTCGGGTCATGGGTCGGGTCAAGTATCACAACTTCTTCTACCCATCCTGTATATTGTCCTTTTCGTTCTATGTTGGAATAAAAAGTTATTAATAGATGAGATTTTACAAAAAAGATTCTTCCTAATATTCCCAGTTGAAAAGAAATCTTTCTAAAATGGGAAAAAAAGTGGTGACATTACTAGGATTTGCTTCAATAGAGAAGCAAGAGGGCACGGCTTAGGATGCCTGTGTTATCATGACGATTCAATGCTGCATTACCTGCCCATATCTTCTGCTTACCGTTTCTCTACTCATCTTCCACCCCATATCCCAATTTGACAATTCCTTACCATCTGCATATTGAATAGACATGAAAACATTCCAAAAAAATGGGTCCTTGATGCCATCGCTGTACATGATAAAAACAGTTGCAGTCGATATGCCTTTTGTCATTTGTAGATCAACAACATTTGATCTTGTCAACAGAAGTAAGCAAAAAGAGAAGGGAAGTGGTTCAGAGTCACCAGATTCACCTGAATGACAAATCAATATCTGGTAAATTCGAAACATTTGGTTGGAACTATTTCAACCATATAAAATTTGTGTCCGTGTGTTAGGTTTCATATGAAACTGTGATGCGACGCGACCTTTCAACAAGAATTTCTAACCTGTTAGGTGATGAGCCATCTTCTGTCTAACTAATCACATTATATTGGTTCATACATAGGCTGTCTTTTTTCCTGCTTTAGACTTATAGCTGAACCTCTCTAATTAATAGATCAAAAACCAAAATCATTTTAAAAATACAATTGTTTGCCTGATTAAGCTGTGGATACACGTTTTTGGTGGGCAAAGGTCTATCGTGTGATGAAATAGCTAGTATGTGACACAAGGTTACGTGTTGTTGTGTCTTTGTGTCAAAGCAAGCAAGCAAACATTACATTGATGTTGTGTGAACTGAAAGGCTTTATGATCTCTTGGCCGACAAGATAGTTCATTCCATTCAAGCTACCACGTGCAGGTCTTTTATCATTACGTTGAAGGGAAAAGAACGGAGAGATTTATTGCTGACCATATCTTGTGAAGGGAATGTGGACATTGAGCGATTATGAAGTTCGATACTTGCTTGTCACTAATTGATGGGGTCGTGTTACAACGACGAGATTCGAGCTCCAAGCCTATTTAGAACATGAAAACTACAAGTTGAGTGTGAACATTGAATCAAAGATAATAAAACAGGTTAGTTTATACACACTAATTGTCAAGTAATTTCCAGTGTAGACGATAGTGTTTCAATCCTCAGCTGGGACCATCCAGAAACATTTTATTTTACGTTTTTTTCAATTAAAACACATTTTCATTTTTTTTATATAAGAAGTTGGTAAATAATCTAGCAGAGCTTTAATAAAATATGGGGAGGGAGGGTTTAGTGAGCTTGTTCCTGGGATGAAGTGGAAGCTAGCACATGCATGTTAACTGCCTTGGCCTTAGGACGTGTGAGAGTGGGAAGTAGTGCTGATGTTTGCCACGTGACGGGTTAACCTTCAGCAATTTTTATGCTTCGATGTTCAAAACGAGCCAAATATTTCTGATCTGATTCTTTTTGTCTAGGGGGTGATACCAGGTTCTCATGTGACTCGATACTCTTTCAGCTCCAGCCAAAGCAATGGTTTCTTATTTTCTGAATCATTTTTCTACTGCCCCTCTTCGAGACCCGTTGCCAGTCAGGCTTCCCTTATTGCCAGTGAACATTTGCTTCTTTCCAGTCAATTAGTAGCTCTAGCTAGCTTCATTGTTCGTGTGCTTTGATCATGTTTTAATGGAGCAAGGCCCTAGCTCCTTTGGCTGAATAAGAAGTGGATGACGTGAAATTAGCATAAACTGCAAAAACTAGACGCATAGAAGAGGCAAATCACTTTTACTCATACAAGCAGGCAAGCAAGTTGACTATGGATATCTTTTATCATTTTTTTTAAAAAAAAGCAATTTGACTGTACATCCGAATATTTAGAGTACATTTAGTATTTTGTATTATGATAATAATTGAAATATAATAAAATAATATATATATATATATATTAAAATTTTATTTTGGTACCAACATTTCAAAACAATCTATAAACACTTAAAAATTAATAATTTTAAAAAAAAAATTAATTTTTTTCAAAAACATTTTTCCACCACAAAAACACAAAAACAAACAGGTTCTTAATCGTCAAAAAAATTGTAACTTAGCATGCCAATAACATAACGTAGATTCATTAAAATAAAACAATTTGAGTTGTGCCTAGTAATTTGTAGTTAGTGTTTGATTCTGCAAATTCTTTAAATCTAATTTCTGTTTCAGAAATAATTTTTATTTTTATTTCTTAGGGACTATATATTTTGCTGTCAGATTGATCACATTGCATGCACCTGGTTGATCACTTGACTCAACATGGATTTATTTATTTATTTATTTATTCATGAATTGCTCGGCATGGATGTTAATTAGTTAAAAGCTTCAGCAGATCGAGAACCTGTTCTACCAAAAAAGAACCCATTACCCCACGTTAGACCATGATCTCGAAAAGAAATGGGCGGTCTTACAGCGGAAAAAGACTAACCAGGCAACAAACTACATTACTGCAAATGTAATTATAAATACGTGGAGCATGATCTAATTAAAATCTATATATATGAGAGCACGATTGAGTGGGAAAACAAACCTTATTTTAATTACTTATATAATTAGTGCTGGAAAAAAACTAATTATGGAAATTTAACTATTAAATTGGAAACATAGTTAAGAGATCTAGTCTAAACATAATTGTAATTGAGATGTCAAGTTATTAAAGCTTTTCTAAGTCAACTACATACATAGCTAGGCAGTCCAAAAAAACCTTAATTAAGGTTCAGGTCATTATATCATCGGATAAATCCACGGGGAGTTTCAAAATAGTATTTGGGAATGCATAGTATAATTAATTAGTGCCTCTTCCCATCCAATTATCTCATGTATAATATATGTGAAATGATTCATGGCATTACATTACACAACTAGTTCTCACACACAAAGAGTTTCTCCAAAAACAAAAACAAAAAAAAAATCATAATGTGAAGTCACGAAAAGAAAGGACGAAATAGAAAAGGCAATCAAATCTAAATTAGTACTTTGATTGGGTAATAAAAGCACATGCCATCAATGGGGAAAAGAACCTAAAATCTTGAAATCGAGGCACGAAAAGAAAGGACGAAACAGAAAAGGCAATCAAATCTAAATTAGTACTTTGATTGGGTAAAATAATAGCACATGCCGTCGACGAGGAAGAACCTAAAATCTTGAAATTTAATCACGAAAAGATTGGAACGAATTAAAATTTTCAGCTCAGAAAGATAAGGGTATGGACATAGATATAAAATTCAAAGCCTTCTACAATAACTTCCACGATCCCAACTACAACCACTCTAACCTTCCCATTAGTATTTTCTATATTTACACACAACTGCTTGTTCTCTTCATCCCCATCTTCTTCTTTCCTCTCAGAAACCAATGGCGATTTCCTCAATCTCTTTGTGTTATCTTCTGCTCCTTCTCTTCGTAACAGGTAAAGCATTAGCTCTCAAATATCTCATGACATCTCCATGTTGGGACTAGAGTCTTGTTTTTTGAAGGAAAAAAATCATGTTGAAAGATCATATATATGCATGTATTTAGAGATTGCCAGTGATAAAAAAATCTTGGATTCTTGATTGATATTGTGGTCATTAGATTGCAGCTAAATTAATTAGCAAATTAACCATTCCAAGTTGTAATTAACTACGAGATGATTATATATATATAAGTTGCCGTATTTACAAGAACTGATGTCTATGGCTGATTTCTTGCAGGCAAAGTAGGTAATGCCACCGTGTTTACTCTCCAAAACCAGTGCAGCTACACCTTATGGCCAGGAACTCTCTCTGGGAATGGAGCTGCCACTCTTGGTGATGGTGGTTTTACGTTGGCACCTGGTGCCTCAATCCAGTTCCAGGCTCCACCCGGTTGGTCAGGCCGATTTTGGGCCAGAACTGGGTGCGTATTTGATGAATCAGGCAGTGGAAAGTGCGTAACTGGTGACTGTGGTGGCACTCTAAACTGTATTGGTGGTGGTGCTCCTCCCGTCAGTCTTGTGGAATTTACTATTGGGACAAGCCCGAATGACAAGGACTTTTATGATGTTAGTCTCGTGGATGGTTACAATGTTGGCTTAGGCGTCAAGGCATTGGGTGGCTACGGTGATTGTCAATATGCGGGTTGTGTTACGGATCTTAATGGGAACTGCCCCGCGGAGCTCCGAGTCGTGGATTCTGGCTCTACAGTTGCTTGCAAGAGTGCTTGCGCAGCCTTTAACGCCCCCGAGTTTTGCTGTACTGCCGATCATGCCACGCCACAGACTTGCTCGCCAACGCAATACTCGGTGATGTTCAAAAATGCTTGCCCGACAGCATATAGTTATGCTTATGATGATGCCTCAAGTACTTGTACTTGCACGGGTTCTGATTACTTGATCACATTTTGTCCGAGTGGTTCTGGATAATTTCCTGTCATGTTTCTTGGTAGATTATTTTATGAAGAATACAATCTATTTCTATGTGGGAATTCATACATTTGCAAGCAAGCATTTTTCTCAAGATTATCATATGACCATATTTAGCATTTTTCTTTCTTGTATTATTGGTTGTTATAATTAATTTGTTGATAATATTATGTGTTAGTATTATAGTTTTCTTAAATGTTCTAAAGGTTCCTTTGGCTCAAGGCTGGCTTCTCTGGTTGGAATTGAATGGAAGTGCTCAACACCATTCAATTAATAAATTTTTTTAATTAAAATTTACTTGACTAGATCTTGACCGAGATGTTTGACAAGGTCAAATAAGTAATTTTTTAATCCATTAAATTATTTGTTATAAGCATAGTCAATATTCAAAACACTTTGAAAGAAAACCAACTCAAATGATCATTTGAAAGTTGAGTTCATTAGTGTTTAATAACCATGGTGAAAGCTGCTAAAAAGCCTGTAGGAGGCTAATCGGTTCTACTTAAAAAGCCTACAGTTCAAGCCATTAGCCCATGATTTCATAGTCAGCCACCAAAACCCAGCTAAACAAGAAGCATAAACGCACCCAAACCCATTTTTTTATATTCAGAGAGAGAGTCCCTGCTACAAAGCAAAAGATAAGAAGGGATCAAGCTACAAGAGTGCCTAGATGGTGCAAATAGACTGAAAACAAACTAAACAAGGATTAGCTATAGCATTTGAACAAGGAGTATTGAGAAGTCTAGTCCGAGTCCAAGGCTCGTGTACGGTTAGAGCTTGTATTGGCGGGCCACCGTACGTTCCTTTCTCTTCAAACGAATAAGTATGATTTACGAACAAGCGTATCAGGGCAATCTTAAGAGAGCACAGACGGTTTTTCTTCTGCAGATTTGTTTAACCTCTTGGAATCACAAAGACCAATCACCAGACTGCCTACTTGGATTACATTTTAGAAGAATTTGGTACTGTGTAGTTTTTATACAAGAACAATAAAAAAAAACAAGTAATTTCTACCTCACCACCAAAGCCACAAATACCACCTTAAGACTCTCCAGCAGTGGAAGCAAGAACCGAGTTTCTGAAGCATTTTGATCTCCGAAATGGAGAAATTCTAGAATACTGGTGGAGCTTCAATGGTGAAGGTAGACGGGTCTACTGACTGTCGACAGACTGCATCATAAAACTTGCAGTTTCACAAATCAGAACCACATTGCTAGCCAAACGAACAAGGAATCCACTAAGTACAGATCAAGAAGGCAGGTTACAGGCAGGCAACGTATAATTTGAGATATGGGTTCGATTGGCATAACCACCATTTTCATCTGACGCGTTAACTTTCAAAACCCTGTATCCGACTGAACATTAGGTGACACTTGGCAAAATTATAAAGAAAAAATTGGGGGAAGAAACAAAGTAGACAAGGCTTTCCTATAAAGGCCTTCGGCCAATCCTCTAATCACTCGTCAACAAAGCTTTTTACCTTCCTTTCTTTTTTTTTCTTTTTTGTTGTTTTCTTTCTACATACATTTCCAAATTTCTCTACAAGCGGCTTCATTTTCGAAAGCCAATGCCACTGCCACCCAATTTCTTTAAACGAGGGTGGAGCACAAGACCAAACCCACATCCAGGGCACGTGCTCATCGTGCCACCTTTCCTACAATTGAGCCCTAGAAAAATTAAGAAAAAATCGAAGGGGAAATAAACTACAGCTGCCTATATTTTACAGACACTCCTCTGGACGAAGTATTACTTGAAAACAAACTACTCCGCAGACGACTAAACCATGATACTTTCATCTCACCAGAGCCCGTGCACTGACCATCCCCTTCCCCCTCACTGCTAAAGAGGGTTTGGTCCGAGCAGTCAAGTGATGCTCCACAAGCTAAATTATAGGACTGACATGCTGAATGACATACCCGGAGCCTGTTGTCACCATCCATGTCACACTTTTGGATAGAGATCTGGTCATTCATGTGGACAAATTTTAACCCATGCAATAAATCATCTTCATGCATGACAAATATTTTATAAATTGATGGGAAGGAGATTGATGAAGAAAGAGGTGGGTGACTTACCCAGCAGGCTAGTCGCTTGGCAGCTGCATCACAGTAACTGCTGCCAAAGATATTAAATAATTTCCGAGCACCACCTGGGAACAATCGGTGATAGTTGGGCATGACAACAACTTCTTCTAGCTGTTGAAGTATGCTTGATTCACTGGGTGCACAGTGTTGGCTGTCACTCCCCAGTACATTTTTGCAAACTGAAAGACTGGACAGCAGAGTTGAGCTGTTCAGACAAGTGTAGCCTGCATAGTCTGAGCAACGGAATTCACAAACTCCGTTGTCACAGACCCCACCATGTAGGCTGCATTGTTCATCACAAACAGCTGCATATCATAGCAAAGAGCAAAATTAGAAAGATAATACTTGGGAGGAACATTATCAGGCTTCTCCGAGAAAGATCACATCACCAGTAGAGCAGTCAATGCCAGTGTAACCATTTTCACATTGACAGATCCCATTTGAAAGGCACTTGCCCTGGCCATTGCAATTCCCTGGACAGGAGCCTGCAAAAGAATGAAAGAAATGCTTTACAGAATTGCAAAAATAGAAGTCAATGAAACCAAGATTCCTATCCACTGATTTCAAACTGGTATATTGAAACCTTTATAGGAGCTTACGTTTACTACAATCATGACCATGAAATCCTACAAAACAGTGACACTTTCCATCTACACAGTCTCCATTAAAATCACAAGAACTGGGGCACTGTCCAGGTACAGAAATGGAACCTGTACTGCAGAGCTCATGGTAAGCAGGACAAATCAGCTCCCCTACAGGCAAGAACAAAACAACAAAAAATACAACGATGAATAGGCTTCACAATTCAATGTGATCAATCAGCTTAAAAACAAATAAATAACTACCGTTAAATCCAGGGAATTGAACTGGTCCTCCAGCTTCTGGACACGCTTTCCAAATACCATCCACAGCAACCTAAAAAAGAGGGTGATCAGAATTACATTGAAAAACACACCCTGCTTTTTAGTAGCAGCACAAAAGTACCAATTATTTTCAAAATCCTAAAAATAGACATTCAAGTCTCGTTCAGACCATCCCCTTAGTAAACAACAGCGCCATGTAAGAGGCAAGAAGCTCGTGTTGTGCAATCTGGTGCCTTATTCCATGTCAAAGAGGGAAATTGGATGGATAAGTATGTTCAATGGACATCCTACAGACTCACACACCTCCATAGTGAAAGTTTGCTAAACCCTGTGACTGAATTCCTCGACACAAATGTTATTTTCTGGAAAGTTTAGGAAAACTTAAAAGTTCATAGGTCATAAGAACAGAGATTAAATACTTGCAAATCTCCAAATCATCACAAGTCAATAACAGCTTACACAATTGCACAAATTTCATTAATTCATCTTTTCAACCCTCTCAGAAACTCATAATTTGTTGAGGAAATTACAGTTTATATGTAAAGTTAGAAGCTCAGAAGCTTCCACAGACAACTAAACGGATCACACTAGCATCTATTAAACTACAGCATGGCATGCAGGAAAATATTAACTGTATCAGAGCTCTGATGCATACCTCAAGAGAGTTATTCACACATCTGTGCTGATAACAACCATTTCCTTGGGTCACTGAGCCCCGGACAAACCCAGAACGTACTAATGATGAGGTCATACACCTACATGCATTATTTTAAAACAGATGATCAGTATATTGTTGCTTCAACTCTTCAACTAGACCCAAGAAGAGGCTCTAATCTAAAATCTCACCTGGACCTACTTCCTCGCACTTCACCTAACATTCTATCTGGCTCTCTTGCACTGTTAGAGTCTGTACAGGATCCATCGGAGTATGCCACAAAATAAGTACAGTAGTCGGCCAGTGAGGACTGCCCACCTGTGATGACCAATTGAAGTAAGTAAAACGAATTATCAAATTAAGGACCAATCCAACTTGCTTAAGGATATTGATTTATTGAAACAATCACAACCTTGTTCAAATGCATATATGTTGAAGCATGGCCAGCTGTTACAAGCAGCTTATGACACCCAAAGACTTGTGTAGAAATAATTGAGGAAAAAAAACATTATCTTGACAAGATTTTGAATCAAAGCAAAGTCTCCATAAGTTGAAGCCACTAAATGAGGATCTCAGATGACACATGGAATAATGGGAGAAACATGTGGTTAAGGAGATGATCTCCTGGAACTCAACGATTAAACACGACATGAAATCTAGGCTTAGTTTGATGTGAGAATCTTGAAGGACAGACTGCCATTCCAATTTACATGGGGAAAAAAAACAGGGGTTAAAAATATTTGACCTCCTAAAAACATCAATTTACAACAACATATATAAGAGCAGGAAATTTTATAACTGCATATTCATAGACTAGCAGAATTTGAACACGGAACATAAATAAAGTGCTAGAAATAGCAAGCTCAAGAACAAACCTTTATTTGCCTGCGGGAAGTAGCGAGCCCACTGGGGGAGATCTCCACTGTAACTTACAATTGGGCAATAACCTTCTGCCTCCCTGTTGTATGTACAGCCTGACAACTGGGTAGTGTTGCAATGATATGGCCCCTTCCAGAGGTTGCAAGGGGAAGTAAGAAAATCAGTTCCTTGATTTCGACCCCAATCAAGATGATCTGCCATGCTATAGTTAGCTCGGTACCAACCACTATCCTCCAATAGAGCTAGTGTCATTTTTGAAACTACCGATCTTGTATCCACGGATCCTGTCATTATCTCGTTCATCAGAAGCCTCTTTTCCCAATGTGACCCTGCAGCCAAGTTCCCAGATAACTAACAATCACTAAATTGCTAAGAATTACCACATTTTTAGCTAGAATATGGCACGCGTCAGATAGTAACAATAGATTATTGCTCCTCAAACTGGTATAAACATTTTCCACATGTCATTCATTCAGTATTTCTGTTTCCCTAAATTAACATCCTGTCATTTACTGCAGATTGATTTTCAGAGATAGGTGTTGATGCAAGTGCTTCAAAGACAATCAAGATGTCTACAATCTATTTATAGCGAAATTAAATATAAAAGTAAACACTGCTTGAAATTGAAAAGCATTCACAGAATATAAAAAGAATACCTGATGTGCCACGTCCTCCCCCATCTTCAAGCTCTAAACCTGTAAAATTTTCAGAGAATGCCTGCTAGAAGGAAAACTTATCAAACCTTTGTTGGCTTTTGGGTTGTGATAATCGGAAAGGAGAGTATTTTGACGATGCAAGCATTTCCTTGGAAAACTGGTAAGCTGCACAGCACTTACCCCATAATGATGTCGTGAGTGCATGACAACACGGGGAAGAACTACACGTGTTACCATCCGGCCAAGCTTTTCATCCATGAGTTGTTCAGTGACCTGAAAAGGCAACATGCAATGTGAGCTTACTGTAGATGTAAAATTCCCGTGACAGAACACAAATATACCACGAAATTTTTTCAAAATAACATTTTTATGGAAGAAAACATAAATAGTTCCCTTGCAAAGTTTTTAGAATTGATCCAACAGTATATTTGCTATCTACCTTACTGCGCCTTCTCTTTCTGTCATCCCTGAAATGGGCAAAGGCATGAGGATCAAAACCAAGGACATGCATCACCTGGACAAGATTAAACATGTTAATCGGTAAAGATAGATCATTCCACAGGTTGCCAATCTTGTTAATTTTAATTACGAAATCACCTCATGAATGAGGGTAGCAGAGAGTAAAGTCTCTGCTTCAGCTGTCAAATGGCGAGGGGCAACATTCACATGTCCTGCAAAAGAAATGAACTCAGAATATTTATCACGTTAACAGGGAGATATTGCTCAATGCAAAAAATTGCAGAACTAAGAAATTACCAGCAATTGCGCGACCCCATTGATCACGTTCACATGCCACTGCCCATGCAAGAGTGTTGCCGGTGGTAGGTCTTGTAGTCACCAATAGAACCAAGTCCGCATCAGCAACACCCTCTGTGAACAATTTAAACAAATATGAAAGTTGCCCCAAAATTCAACAAGTGCCACAAAAGCCAGAACAGCAATCTGAGTAGATCACTAAGCAAAAGGGCAACTGAAATGATGATACCTTCAACGTATCCATGTGGAAGTTGTACGCCTCCATCTTGCCCACATGCAGAATATCCACTCAACCGCAAGTTACCCTTTACAGGCTCAACAGCCAATGCTCCCCTAAACCAATCAGCTGTCTGCCCTAGAGCCTTCACCAAAATAAGTTCTTCAGCTTTATCAAGCTTTTTTGCTGATAGAAATGCAAATTACAGTTTCATGCCTCTTGAAGTTTTAATAGTCATCTCAAAACATGCTTCACAGAGTAGACATCTTGAATTAATTTTATAATGGCTAACCTTGCGAAGACGATGCCTTTTGTCCTCCCTGGAAATATCATCAACAGTGCAATTGTACCAGCAATCACCATAAATTGGAGGATCGCCATGGGGGTTGCAAGGAGTGCCAGGAAGAGAAGCCACTGGAGGCTCACCAAGCTGATAAGAAACAAAGAACAGACAATATTACTTCCACAGCTGAAAGTAGTGCACCTAACTGAGCTTACTAAATCAGATATGACACCCACCTTCACAATATCACCAACTTTCCGACAGTCTCTATCAGGAGAGTGACCAACAGCATCATAATTCAAAAATATCCTAATTGGTTTCTTTACACCTTTTTGCTGTAACGATGATTCTGAGATTCCAAGCAATGTCCTACCTTTGCCATTAAGGGGTTTAGAGTTACCAGACTGACCATAAACCTGTGGCGTAACAGAGTACACCTGGCGACCAGGTCGTTTCCTCTCTTCAATTATCTGGTCATGAATGCATGAATGTGAT
>Ga0325400_1001837_pt1 | contig 17962 bp, 7 predicted proteins | sample PopdelMetagenome_2_FD_205662 | JGI IMG/M metagenome (GOLD analysis project Ga0325400, IMG submission 205662) | Populus deltoides microbial communities from Bellville, Georgia, United States - Xylem-PdKOR-R1 | ecosystem: Host-associated > Plants > Phyllosphere > Stem > Wood/Secondary xylem... | reverse complement strand
AGGTGGTAGGCGATAGAGGTAGGCTCTAGCTGCTGGATGATCCACAACCGCTGCTGGGCGTGGGAGACGGGGTAGTCATCGGCCAGAGCCACCGGCACGATGGGCTGATAGTCATTGGAGAATTCCGAAATTTCTTTTAAAAAGTTAATTAGTTCCGGCTTATATTGTCTTATTAGCGTTACTAATTCAAGCGTTAATTTACCCTTAGGGGCGCTAACCTCTACATTTGCATCAACAAGCTTTAATACAATGTTGGCTTGTTTGAGTCTTTTAATTAAATCTAAAAGGCTTCCGGGCAATATCATATAGTAGAATATTATAGAATATCTCCTTAGAACATAAGAACCAGAATGGTGAGGCAATGGTAATCTTTTCTACCTCATAGAATTAAATTATCATTTTCTTCTTTAGTAGTCTCTTGTGTCTGATTTTCTTTGCTCCACAACAGGACTTCAATTTGGTTAGCTAATTCCTGAATCGTCGGGTACAGATATATATACTTTAAGGGTAAAACTAGATTGTATTTCTTCCTTACTCTTGATATTAATTTCGTTGCTATTAAAGAATTGCCACCTAATTTAAAGAAGTTAGCCTGAATATTTATTTGTTCCATTCTAAGTACTTCAGCCCAGATAGAGGAAAGCGCTTTTTCCAACTCAGTGTTAGGTGGGTAGAAATCCAATCCGATTTCGTTTGTAACAGGTAATGGTAAAGCTTTGTAATCGACCTTTCCATTAATATTGAGCGGTAATGTTTTTAAGAAAATAAAGTGCGTCGGAATCATGTAAACTGGTAATAGATTTTGTATGTATGCTACCAGCTCGGACTTTACCACATAACCCTCAGTTACCAAGTATCCTACTAGTTGTTGATTAGGTAAACATTGCACAACTGCTGAGCGTATACCTTGGTATTTAGTAAGTACGACTTCTATTTCGTTTAATTCAACTCGGTTTCCCCTAATTTTTACTTGGTGGTCATTGCGTCCGCGAAATTCGATGTTGCCATCGGGTAACCACCGGCCAATGTCTCCTGTTTTATAAATAATTTCACCTGTACGGTACGGATTAGCTAAGCACCTTTCTTCCGTAAGTTTAGGCTTGTTGAGGTACCCTTTAAACAATCCATGACCTTGTATGTAAATTTCACCTGGTACTCCGATTGGCACTAACTCCAAGTCTTGATCAAGAATGTAAATGCAATGATTAGCGATTGGCCTCCCAATAGGCGGGAATTGAGGAGTTTCTAGCGTACCACCAGCCAATTGAAAAGTTGTTACAACGTGTGTTTCGGAAGGTCCGTACTGATTATGAAACATAAGGTCTTTATTTTTCTTCAGATACTCTCCCAATTTGTTATTGAGCATTACCTGCTCGCCTGCTGTTATGATGTGCTTTATACTTGTGAATTCTCCTTCCAAGTCCTCAAAAAGTGCTAACAGGATTGAGTATGGCATTGACAAAACTTGAATCTTTTCTTCTAGAATAATCTTAGCCATCTTTCCGACGTCCGATCGGCACTCATTATCCAAGATGTAAAGTCTTCCTCCAGTGCAAAGAGCGAAGAAAATGTCTTGTATTGATACATCAAAACCAAAAGAAGCGAACTGTAAAAAGTGTAAACCAGATTCAATTCCTGATTGAGAAGCTTGCCATTGAATCAAGTTATACAGTGTACGATGTGTTTGAACTACCCCTTTAGGTTCACCGGTTGAGCCAGACGTATATACTATGTATGAAGAAAATTCGCTTTTGATTTTTATGTTTACTGGTCTTACAGGAAACATATTAGGATCAATTTTTTCAAGACAAATGATTTTTTCTGTATCAATATCCAGTTTTTCAAGCATAATATTCTCAGTCAAGATAAATCGTGCCTGACAGTCATTTATTATGAAATTTGTTCGTCCAACCGGCAACTCAGGATCGACAGAGACGTAACAGGCACCAGCTTTAAAGATGGCTAGCATAGCTGCAACACTGTTTACTGAACGAGGCAAGACAATGCATATATTTTCTTGTGGCTGTACTCCTCGCTCCAGTAGGTACCTTGCATACTGGTCCGCCCTTTGATTTAATTGATCATAAGTAACCTGGACACTATTACAAACGATGGCTACCTGATTAGGTTGGTTCTTTACTTTTGACATGAACAGGTCGATTACTGTTCCGTTGTCCATATTAGGCACACTTGTGTCATTGAATCCTAACAGCAATTGACGTTCCTCGGCTTCGGAAAGGTAACGTACATGACTGATGGGGGTCGTGCGGTTGTTAAGCAAGTTAGATACCAAATTTTGATAATGAGTAACCATTTTTGTCACCCGCTTAGCTCTAAATAGATCCGAGTTGTATTCCAGCGCACCATTTATTCCAAATTCAGTTTCTTTAAAACTGAAACTTAAATCAAATTTACTTACCGTTTGGCTAACAGGGACATCACTGATTTTAATCCCATTTATTTCTTCTATTCCGCCTTCAATTTCTGTATTTTGTAACACCACCAGCACGTCAAACAGAGGCGAATGGCTGAGATCTCGATCTACATTTAACTTATCCACGAGTAAATCAAAGGGATAAGTTTGGTGGTCATAAGCTTCCAAGACGTGACTCTTTATTTGGTCTATCAGATCAGCAAAGCTTTTATTCTCCTCCAACCTAGTACGTAGAGCAAGGGTGTTTACATACAAGCCTATCTGCTGCTCTAGGTCTTGGTGCTCTCTACCTGCAATAGGGGAGCCCACAATTAGGTCTTTTTGACCAGTATATTTGTAAAGGAATACTTTAACTGTTGCTAATAGTGTGATGAATAAACTAGCGTTAAATGTTTGGCTTATATTGGTGAGCTTATCAGAAGTCTCCCGGTCAAAACTGAAATTTATTACACCCCCACGAAAAGTTTTTTCAGCAGGTCTAACGTTGTCGGTGGGTAAATTCAGCACAGGTAGTTCACCAGCGAAAACATTCAGCCAGTATTCCTGATGCTTTTCCTCAATGTGCTTTTTAACTTGGTTATATTGCCAAACTGCGAAATCCTTATAGTGAACTTTTAAAGGCTGCAGTGGGTCTGGCTGACCTTGGTTATATGCATCATAGAGAACAAAGATTTCCTTTCTAATGACTTCTAGCGACCACCCGTCTGCGATGATGTGATGGATGTTAAACAGAAAGATATATTTATGCGCCGCTATTCGTAGCAACTTTGCTCGAACTAAGGGACCTCTCTCAAGGTTGAAGGGATGTGTTTCTTCCTGTTCAATTAACTCTGTAACCTGCTTTTCGACATCCGCTATTTCGCATAAATCTATTACTTCAAGTTGACTTCTAAACGCACCGGCGTCGTGTACCCGCTGCACAGGTCCTTCGCTTCCTTCCGAAAAAGTTGTACGTAGTATTTCGTGCCGGTCCACTAGGCGGGCGAATGCTTTAACAAGCGCACTTTCATCAAGCTTCCCATCTAGGATCAGTGCTATTGGGATATTGTAAGCAATCTTATCTTCCTCTAACTGATTAAGTATCCAAAGTCGGCGCTGGGCATAGGACGTGTTATAATCTTTTCTGACAGGCTGGATCGTGATAGGTTCGTATTTTTCTTTGTTCGCACGCCTAATAATCACTGCCAAACCAGCGATGGTCGGGTGTGAAAAAACAGTTTTTAGCTCTAAGCGTACATCGAACTCCTTATGTATTCTAGTAATTAATTTTGTCGCTTTGAGCGAATGCCCTCCTAGACTAAAAAAGTTATCATCTACCCCTATCTTATCTACACCCAATACCACCTTCCACACCGTAGCCAGTTTTTCTTCTGTTTCATCGGCGAAGCTCATAGATGAGGCTGCTTTAAGCTCTAATTTAGGGGGTATCAGTGAATTCCGGTTCACTTTCCCGTTAGCCATCAATGGGATTGCCTCTATCTCCACAAAAATGGTAGGAATCATGTAACTCGGTAGCTTTTCACCCAATCTATGTTTGAGCTGTTCACTATTCAGTTGCCTTTTTTCTTTCAAGACTACATAACCGCATAAATAGCTGTTTCTTTGAGAATCATCAAACACTGTCACTACAGCATCTACGATGCCTGAAAGCATTATTAATGCGTTTTCTATCTCACTCAGTTCAATACGGTTACCCCAAATCTTAGTCTGTGCGTCCCTCCTACCGTAGAATAGAATATTACCATCTGGTGACCAAGCACCTATGTCACCGGTCTTATACAATCGAGTTGTAAGTTCTGGCCGGAAAGGATCCCTAATAAAAGAGGCATTTGTCCTTTCAATGCTGTTGAGATAACCTCTACCCACACCGAAACCGGACACACATATTTCTCCTTTTACTCCTATTGGACATAGCTCTAGTAGGTCGTTGAGAATGTAAATGTTGGTATTTTGTAAGGGCTTACCCAGAGGGATAACTTGTGCCTGCGTTGGCCCTTGCATGAAAAAATGAGTAACGTCGTCGGATGCTTCTGTAGGCCCGTAAGCGTTTACTAATTGAGTCATGGGAAACAGCTTGAACCAGCGATTAGCCAGCCCTGGCTTTAAAACTTCTCCCGTTACCAGGAGGTAGTCAAGCTTTAACTCAGGCGGCGACTCCTCCATCCAGTCAACCATTATAGATAAATACGAAGGTACTACCTCTAAGATGGTTATAAAGTGCTGTTGGATTTTCGTTGTAAATACGCTTAAGTCATAGATGTCTTTTTCAGGGTAAATTACTGTTTTGCCACCTATCAGGAGAGCTGAAAAAGCTTGCCACACCGATATATCGAAGCATGGGGAAGCGTTCAATGCTACCACACTTTGAGGATTTATGTTAAGTTCATGTACTTTGGCACATAGGTGGTTGAGCATCCCTATATGTTCAATCATACAGCCTTTAGGTTGCCCAGAAGATCCAGATGTATAAATTACGTACGCTAGATCAGAAGGATGCACAACTACCTTCAAATTGTTATTTGCTTGTCGAGCGATTTGCTCTGCTAAACCGGGTAAAGACAATACTTTAGTTGGAGACTGTGGATCAATAGCAATAGGCAGTTCGCTTTCATCAAATACCAGGAGTTTGGGCGCCGCCTCTTTTAACAACGCCTCTACCCTATAAGCAGGCCACAAGGGATCAAGAGGAATATAGACGGCCCCGCACTTCCATACAGCTAAAATACATTCCAATAAAGACAAAGAACGGTTAAACATCAAGCATATTAGGTCGCCAGGTATTATACCGTAAGTAGTCAATAAATAGTGCGCCAATTGGTTTGATTTCTCGTTGAGTTGACTATACGATAACTGCTCAGATTCGTAAACTACGGCTATGTCATTAGGCGTCTTCCTAGCCTGTTCCTCGAAGTGCCGAATAAACGTACCATCAATACGCCTGTTCGACCCACTCCCTAGCTTATTAATCAATAAATGTTTTTCAGATATTGGCAATAAAGAAATGGACGTTATTTGGGCGCTTGTCTGATTTACCAATTGGTTGAGTAAATTCAGGTAATGAGCAGCCAGTTGACTTACACTTTCATGGGCATAAAACAAGGAACTGTACTCAATCTTGCCCGAAAGACCGGTGGGGGTATGACTAAAAGAAAACATCAGCCTTCGAGAATTATGGATAATCTTTTCTTTATGAATTGCATCATACGTACATACTACCTCTGATAAGTTCTCCACTGTGAATTCCAGTAGACTGCTGATTTTCTTAAAGGGAAGATCTTGATGGTTATATGCCTCAATTGCATTGTTGCTTACTTCGAGAAGTACATCCTTGAAACTATTGCACTTCACGACATTAGTACGAATGACTACTAAGTCATTGAGTGTTGATTGGGCGTATTGGCTATATACTGGAGATCCAACCGATATATCAGTGCAACCAGTGTACTTATTGATTAGAATTTTAAGTCCACTTAGCAAGATTAGATATACCGACAGATCAGACTGACTGCCAAGATGAAAGATGCTATCGCTTAATTGGCGATCAATACCTATTGGTGTCTGAATAATTTCTTCAGTAATACCTTCTGTATTAGGCTCTACAAACCGGAATTCGGTTTTTTCAGCATTGATCAACTTATGAAGCCAGTATTCTCTCTGTTTTATGAACTTGGAACTGAAAAGTAGCAGATTCTCATCAATTTGGTGATTCATAATAGAAGACAGACGCTAATCCGTTAGTAGTTAATATGAAATTGGTAGGATATTCAAAGTGGTAATACAACCGGTATGTATAAGGGAGGAAAGAAATGTCAAACTACAATGACTAAAAATTAAATAAGTTGTAAGGATTAGTCTGGGAAAGCATCTTATCTGTTTGCTCTTCATGATCGATTCCATGCCAAGAGTCCTTCATTTTTTCGATAATCTCTACACTCACTTCCTTAACAGATGGATTAATGAGACGCTCTTTAACTCCTAAGTTGAAAATGTGGAGGAATTTTTTTAGTTCTTCTAAAGTTTTGCCTTGGTGAAGTAAGTGAAGAAGATTATCAAAATCGAAATTATACTGAGGCAGCCAAATCGAATTCTTTATAGTCAAGAAATTTTCATCCACAATATCACAAGCAACTTTCGAATCCATTGTATCATGGCTCCATTCGAAGCTTTGCCCTTGGATACCATACTTCTCGCGTTGGTTCCAAATAGGAGTGATTGGTTCAAGATACCACTGTTGAGTTCGATAAAAGTCAAGTCCCGCTTCTTCAATAAAAGAAACTGTTTCTTTCACTGTTTCCCGGGTCTCCCCTGGAAATCCAATAATAAAACTGCCGAAAGTAGCAATTCCATATTTCTTCAGTAATTCGATACCTCTGCGATACTGCTCAGCGGTTGCTGCTTTATCCATATTCCTCAGTATCTTATTGCTACCGGACTCTATGCCTAAGAAAACACCTTCACATCCGCTTTCCTTCATCAGCATCATTGTTTCGTCGTCAGAGAATTGGCAACGGTAGTATGAGTGCCATTTGAATCTATATTTTTTTTTAATCATGGCCTGTAACAACGCCTTAAACCGATCTTTAGGGATGTTGAACGTATCATCAACAAAGTGGACACTTCTTAAACTAGGTATTTTGTTTAACAGGTCCAGCTCGGCAATAATAGGCTCTATATCAGATACTTGATAAGCTCCTGCATGTTGTGGAAAGCCGCAAAAAGAGCACTTGTAGGGACATGAAATAGCTGTCCGCACAGCCACATGTTCTGCTATGCGGTCGGCAAATAAGTCCCATTGAACTGTATTTTCGTATAGCTTATTATCTTCTACTTCGGTCGGGGTTACACTATACTTCTTGCCATTCCGGTAGTGAATGTTTTTAATTTTATAGTAAGGTAAGTTGTTTTTCACTGCATCAATTATTTTAATCAATGTAGCTTCACCTTGTGAATTGTTGACATAAAAATCGGCCCCGATGGATTCAAATGTATACTCAACTACACTCGGTTCCTGGGTTCGGACTTGCGTGGATACGAAAGGCCCACCAATGATAACCTTTGCAGTAGTATTGTACTTCTTGATAAAATCCATTATTTCCAGTATAGGAAATACTGAAACATATAGTGTAGTGATTATTCCGATTGTAAGAACATGCTGGTTTTTAAGTAAATCTTCTAATTTCTCCTTTTCATCTTGAAAAGAGTTTATATATGCGAATGTTTTGCCCCTTCTGTGCAAATAGGTACCTAGATAGCCAATAGTATTGCTATGAGTCTGGAGCATGTTGAAAGGCTTAAAATGTTTTCGTCCTTTCTCGTCAGCCATCCCAACTAAGTTAATTATATCAGTGATAGAGAATGCACGGTTGTCATAATATAGAATACTCTTGCTCAGATCACGGTAGGCACCAGAATCCACTCCCATAGCACTTACGCTTTGTTCGTAGTCTGTAAAAGACATTTCATTGTGGCCGATTAATAAGCAGTCAATCGTGCTTCTCATTGTAGTTTGAATTATGTAGTGTGTAAAGAATGTCAGGGTGTCTTGCCAGATCTATGTGTTAAAGTTACGTTGTTGCTTGCTTTAAGATCGTTTAGGTTTAATAAGGTTTCCAACCTTAATAAAATTGGAAGCTGAGCGATGTAATCAATCTGGTCTGGAATAAAGATGACGTTCTGTAGATTCAGGAATATCGGTAGTTCACCATATCGATCACCAAAAAATTTTTTTTCCACTTGAGTGAATGGCAGTAATCTTTCTGCAAAATCCTCAAATATGAAGCCTGTCTGATATCCTTTATTGTAAAGTTTTTCTAATTGATCGAATTGGTCACGACAAATTACCTGAACTGACGTTTCGGGCCAGTTATGGTAATGGCAATATAGAGAGACCCACCCAGACTCAACATTTTTAATAAAGTCAGCCAATTGTTTGCTAAAGATGAAGCAGTCTGACTCAATGTGAATGATTTTGTCAAAACCGTATTGGCGGGCAACCTTTATCGAGAAAAGAAAGCTTCTCCACCAGCCCGGGTATGTTTCAGTAGAGGAACGACCTAAATGTTCTTCAAAATGAATTAGATTTATTTTTCTTTCTAGAGAAGACGGTAGGTTTTCTGCCATTAAAAAATGCTCGTCTATTAAACTAGGCTCCACACTACCATCATCGATGAGACATAAGAATTGAGCTCCAAATTGGTCACTTACTGATTCATAGTAGTTGACCCATTTATCGTATCGTGGTTTGCCGAATAAATAAGATTCCAGCTGTACCCAGCAAGTGCAGAAAATAAGAGTTTTCATAGATGAATAGGAGAACTACTTGAATGTTCAATTCACATCCGAGTGGAAGCAGAAGTAGACTTGTGGTAGATGAAGTAAGGGGGAAGTTATGTAACCGGCTAGCAAGTTAAATAAACAGTAACGGATAAAGCTCAATAGATTCCGATTTTATTTAGCTTTTTCCAGAAAGTATTTCGCAAGTAATCTAGAATCAAATCAGCAGTAAAGTCAACACAAAATAGGTCTACCATTTGGTTATCAGCATTGATGAGCGATACTTCCTTTTCGTTAGCGTCGTTTAGTTTTACGCCGATGCACTGTACTAGTGAGTTAGACCACCAACGCCACTTATTATCTAATATATTTTGAACTTCGCCTTCACGCCCTGCGTATACTAGCATCACCGGTATCTCTTGCTGCGACATGCCGTTTTCTAATAGGTTTCTGTAGATACCAGCAGCACAATGCATAGTACCGGTGCAAGGACCCAGGATCAGCCGGACAAATCGGCTGCTAATAATACTTATGGTTTGGCGCAGTGTGAGCCCTTCAGCAAATATGATTCTCGAAGCTTTCTCTTCTCCAATGCAGGCTATATAAATTTCTTTTTTACCGTACAGCTTTTCGTCAAAGATGAGAACTTTGACATCACGGACTTCTAAAAAGTAATTAACAAGATCGAAGTACACGTCGAGCCTCAGGTGCTTGATGGATTTGCTGCTGTTATCAATAAGGATGATTAGGTTTTCATGAGGCGTAAATCCATTGTCCAAGAGCCATTGGTCGGCCCAAGATTGTTCGTGACTCGATATAAATAATTCGGTGTACGCTGTATAATTCTTGAACGAGTTTAGTAGATATGTATCCAGTTCATAATAAACGGGAAAAACTAACTGAATTGGATTTTCCGGCACATCCGATAGGGCGAATACCGCTACTTGAAAAGGCTGCTTACCATCTTTGTAAAGTTTTCGGGTCAGCACTTCTAATAATTCCTCTTCACGGCTAGTTCGACAGATGATAACATCATATTGCTCATAATAAATATCATTCCAACCCATATTTGAGAGACTACTCACATATGGGTTATTTTGTAAAATGTCACGGATGTAGTCGGCGTATTGCACGCAATTGATGTGTAGTTCGGCATCATTAAAAAACGTCTTTAACACCTTTAACAGAGAAAAACGTCGTGTTGTATCGCCTAGATAAAAAAAGTCGTAGTCGTAAAGCAACAATACTTTTTTGGTAGCCTTCCGGTTGTATTGCGCATTATTTTTTGATACTACTTCTAAGAACGCTGCCACAGCTTATGGGAATTAGCGGTTAAAGAGGTGGTCTATTCGAATACTTTAACTTTTTAAAAATTGAATCTAGGTTGAATTAGCTCATTTAAGGTATCTTGACCACCTTCAAACTGGCTAATGGTCTTTTCGTCAAGCAAATTCAGCTCTAGAAGCGATGCATTCGGCCTATCGGTCACGTATTCGATTAAGCGTATGAGATACCCGGAAATTTTTTGCAAAGTAGTTTCTTTGAACAAAGATTGATTATATGTCCATGTAAATAATATACTATCTTTCTGCTCTACGGCGGTCAATATCAAGTCAAACTTCGCTTCAACTACGTAATCGAAAACATAGTCTTCAATTACTAACCCTGGTAATTGGGCTTGAAGTTGGTCTTGAAATTCAAACAATACGTCAAATATTGGACTCCTACCAACTAATCTTTCTTTCTCGATTTTTTCTACTAAATTTTCAAATGGGTAGTCTTGGTACTCAAAGGATCTGAGGGTGCTATTTCTAACTTCGCTTAAAAACTCACGGAACGTTTTATGGCCTTGTGGATAATTTCTAAGAACTACTGTATTAACGAAATAACCGATCAGAGACTCCAGATCTGGGTGATTGCGTCCCGCCATCACTGTACCGATCACAATATCTTCTTGGCCGCATATTTTGTGTAGCAGTACGTTGAATATGGCTAGTAACGTGATATAAAGGGTAGAGCCTTCCGATCTGGCAATCTCATGGAGAGCTGCAAGTCCTTCTTTACAAATTAAAAAATCCGTTTTCCCTTCTTTGCCCCTCCCGTTGATATATGGATAATCCGTAGGTAGATTAAGACGGGGAATATATCCGGAAAAAGCTTTCAGCCAGTAAGTTTCCTGGTCAGCCAGTGATACTTGTTTGTACCACTCCGAGTAGTCTTTATATTGTACTTTCAAGGGTGGTAGATTGTTTTCAAGGCCATCAATGTAACATCGGTACAAATTGAGAAGCTCTTCAATAAACAGCCTCATAGACCACTCATCAACTATGATGTGATGAATGGAGAACAACACGACGTGTTCCTTTTCAGATAGGCGTACTATCGCCAGTCGGAGCAACGGTCCTTTGGCCAAGTCAAAAGGTTTACAAGCAAAGTTGACAGCATACTCTTGAATTTGTTTATGCGGGGTATCATTGGTGGTGAGATCTATGTGATCTATTACAGGGTGAACGTCATTCTGCAGATGAATCTTCTGCTTTAATTCTTCATTTATAAAGTGAAAAGTTGTACGTAAACTTTCATGCCGGACAATTATAGTATTCAATGCCTGTATTAAAGCTTTGGTATTTAGCTCCCCTTTGAACGTATAGGCGTCCATGATGCTATATGTCGTATTATGCTGATTAAGCATGTGGGCCAGCCAAATGCGCGTCTGTGCTTTAGAGGCGTCATAGAATGCCAATGATGGAGCGGCCGAAATAGATTTATAATCGATATTGCGTGTTGCCCGAATTGCCCCTGCCAATTCGGCTACCGTCGGATAGTCAAAGATATGCTTCAATTCCAGTTTAACAGCTAGCTCTTTATGCAGCCTGAATAGTACCTGGGCTGCCTTCAGGCTTTGTCCGCCAATCTCGAAGAAGTTGCTGTAAATGCCTATCTCTTTCTGACCTAGAACTTCTTCCCAAATGTATACCAGTCGCTGCTCAGTTTCATTTCGCGGAGGAACATAATGGCGTTGTTTGTCCTTAGGTGGTAAAGGCATTTTTAGTAAAACCTTTTTGTCAACCTTTCCCGCAGTGTTAATTGGAAAAACCTCTAGCCAGATGAAGTACGCCGGTATCATAAATTCAGGAACTTCCTTTTTAAGAAAAGCACGGAGTGATTCAGTGTCTGAATTCTTACCTGGCTCTCCTATCACATAAGCTACAAGATATCTAAGCCCGTTGTCATTGGTCTTTGGTAAGACTACGACGTCTCGGAGTGAACCCTGTCGTATGAGTACATTCTCAACCTCTCCTAATTCAATTCGGTAACCCCGGATCTTAATCTGATCGTCGATTCGGCCCATATACTCTACCATGCCTTCAGGTAGCCATCGCCCTAAATCTCCTGTTCGGTACAGCCTTTGCCCATTAATATAAGGATTGCCAAGGAACCGCTCTCTGGTCAGCTCAGGCAGGTTCAAATAGCCTCTCGCCAGCCCTTTACCTGCTATGCAAATTTCTCCTGGTATCCCTATAGGTTGGAGGTTGAGAAACTCATCCAAAATATACACCTGCATATTATAAATCGGCTTGCCGATAATGTTGACCGCTGACAGCTGCACATCTTTATTTACAAGGACATCAATAGTACCTTCCGTTGGGCCGTAATGGTTGCTCACCATTATCTGCCCAAAGTGTTTTCTTACTAATTCTAGAGTAGTTAGGTTGAGCGATTCGCCTCCCGACCAGATGCGTCGCAAACTTTCGTCAAGCTTTACTTCCGTACGAATGCATATATCAATAAAACTACTTAGAAAATGAGGATTTGCCTGCAGATCAGTTATCCCCTCCTCGTGTATCAGCCTGCCAAGTCTTTCGAAATCTAGTATTACGGCTTCGTCAGGAATTACAAGCCGCCCTCCAAGTATGATAGGTAGAAAAAATTCAAGCAAGGCTGAATCAAAGGCATAGTTTGATGTTTGAATGGTAACAATTTTTTCGTCGAGCTCATATAATGCAACCTCCCCTAATAAGCGATCAAGTATATTACCATGCTCAATCATCACCCCTTTGGGTGTTCCAGTTGATCCGGAAGTATACAATATTACAAACAAGTCATTACCTTTTGCGGTGGTCCAGTGTCCAATTTCACTTGAGGCACTAGATAGGTCAGTGGAAACATAAACTTTTGTTTTAACTTCTAGTTGCTCGGCTAAGTGAGTGAGGTCGGTGTCCGTTACTAATACATCACAACTGCAGTCGTTAAGCATAAAATTGATCCGATTGATTGGAAAATCGGCCTTGATTGGCAGGTATGCCGCCCCAGATTTAAGCACACCTAATAAGCAGATCATCCGCCATTGACTATGGTCAATCAGCACACCCACTACGTCATTGGGCTTGATGGACGAAACAGAGTGCAGGTGGTTTGCCAACCGATTGGTCATTTCGTCAAGAGTTCGATAAGACAACGTTAAATCTCTGTATTTTAGCGCCACCTGATCTGGAACTTGGGCCACTTGCCGAGTAAACAACTCTAATATAGTTTCATTCAAATTGTAATTAAGGTTACTACTATTGAATCCATGGAGCAGAAGTTGCTTTTCTTCCGCATTAAGTAGATCAATCTTCAAAGCTTCAACGTCGCGGTTTTCAATAACCTGGGCTAAAATGCAGGCGTAATGGCTTGGCAATCTCTGCACTTGTTCCTCTGTAAAGAGTCCTTCGGGGTAACTAACCCGAATCAAATACGCTCCATCATTAGCATCGGCCACCGAAAAAAGCAACTGCACACTTTGTAACAGTTTGTTATTTTGGCTAATAGATTCGTAATGAAAACCTATTTCTAGCAAAGCATCTCGATTAGCCAATCCATGTTGGGTGAGACGCTCAAGCAACTGTGGCAGATCGTAGTTGATCCTTTCATATCCTTCAGCTATCTGTTCATAAATTGCTTTAAGTAGCCCCTTTACACTATACTTAAGAGTATCTTGAAGGACTAGAAACATTAACATACCATCGGGAGAGCCGGAGTCTATCGTTTCACTAAACGGGGCTGTTGCAATTACTTGCCGGGTATTACCAGTATACCTACTAATAAGTAGGTACATACTGGTTAAAAAAAGAATGTATTTGTTAATAGCCTTGCCGTTGCTTACCTTTTCTAGCAAAGGTGGTGACGGCAGGATAGCAGTAAAACTACATGAGTGCGAACTGCTTGGACCCTTGTGGAGGAAAAGTGGGCTGCCAGATGCTCTCTCTAATTTTTTTACCCAGAAATCCTCGTTACTTTTTCGCAGTAGTTCTTCTGATAAAGCCATAATAATATACCTTGAGGTCTACAAGATCTCAATTATTCTAGATTGGTAATCTTTCCGGAGCGCTCGGGACTTACGCAAGTCACGTACCGTATTTAACCTTTTCAACCACCGACTTGTGCCGTCGAAGTTTGTCTTGAAGGCATCTCGTCCATGTACTACCCGATAATTATCTAAAAAAAGCATATCACCAGGCTCCATTACTACACTCTTCAGATTTTGGTTAATTTCTTGAATAATGTTTTTTAACGCCTGCTCTCCCGTATCGCTGTAAGTGGAGGTACTCATGTAGTATGGATCAATGCATAAGTAGGGATGATTGAAGTCCCCAAACAGGATGGGAACTCTTTTTGGACTTTCTTTCATTTCTACCACTCCTGCGTACGAGCCGTTGTGCACCTCTGTATTCGGCAAGTGTGATTGATCTGGATATATGAAATAATTTTCCCCAAACAAAACCTCTTTATCTTTGAGTGTGATGTTAAGTGAATTAATTGAAGCGAAAGTGGTAGCTACTTCTTCATTATTCCTCAAACATAAGAGGCTTAGGTAATCGCACCGACAGGGGTGGAATGCTTCTTCTGTGTGCCACCAGAGCTCGGTGAGAGTGCTAGAGCCTACCTGCTTATGCTCGTCACCCTGCACAGGTACAATATTGTGGACAATCTTGCCGCTCTGTTGGGTTTTCCAACCTATAGCGTCGCCTAAAACTGCTGAACACAGCATAAGCAAGATCTCTTCTTCGACTGTCCGCTCGTCTGCCTCTGAATTGCTCCAGTGCAGTGGAGTAGCCCTTATTTTCTGCTCATCTATCTCAAAACCCTTTAATAGGCACACGCCCTCCCCATTCTCTTCATACTTGAAGTTATTGAGAAAGTCTAGTACCCTTACGGGCAGCCTGTGTACGTACATGTTTACCTTTTTCAACAAGTAGTAATTCGGAGTGGCATGAGAAGCATCGAAGAACAAGTCAGCTTTTAAAGCTTCTATTAACTTTTTTATTTTATCTACTTCTCTCAATGTTAGAACTAGTTTTTCCATAATAGTAAAGTAAGGTTATATCTATACTATGACCTGCCGAACCAGATGAAACAATAAGTGTTTCAAAGCTCCGGTAATGCCTAATTTATCGTTAATCATGTCTGGAATGTGAAATAACCGACACTCCTGCAATTGTGCCCAGCCACTCTCACGGTCAGGCACAACCCTACGTATTTCTTGACAGCACACCTGTATCCAGTTTTCTAGCCAGGTAGGAAAACACATAACCTCGGAAGACGCAACTACTTTATTGTAAATCTGTTCCAGCGATTTGCGTAAGGATGGGATTTGTTTGCTCAGTTCTAAACTTTCAAAGCTGTCCTCACAGTTGTTAGACAGCATTTCCACTGGACTATAATAAGCTCTAGCTACTCGGCTGGCAATCACCGTCGGACAGCAGTGGTTAAGCGCCTTAATCCAACCAGCGTGCAGAAGGAAGGCGACTGTTGTCCCATCGCCTAATGCTTCGGAGTTTTCCACAATTAGCTGTGTGAAGTTCAAGTCTAGATTAGTGGTACGTAGCAATTCTCCCATTGGAGAACGAATGAACTGCAGAAAATGATTATTGAAAACATACTTGAGCGGGTGGTGGCAGATCACACTCCAGGGCTTGAAAGCATGATTGAAATGAATAATTGTTTTGCCCTCTAAAAAAGCATCGTAACCCCCTTGAATTAACGGTATATCGCGGAAGGTTAGGTTGTACTTCACATCTAATTGATACCAGTTATTCTTAAGCACATAGTTAAGCGCGTCCTGCTCGGGATAGACTGCTTTGGTAGGGAACTCGGCTAGAAATTGGGTCGCTCTTTCCGTTACCCGTTGTTTCTTCCAGTTCCTAGTGTGGATAAGCATCACACCTGAGTTGAAGTAACTATCTTCTTCTGAGATTCCCAGCTCGGGTCGGGCACAAGCAGGTCCGTCGGGGGCGGCAGCAACAGGATGATTTCCTATGTTTAGGCTGTATAAATCCCGTAGGTCATTCTGCACAATTACGTCAGTATCGAGATAGAGCAACTTTTCCTCCATTACTAATTCAGACAGAAATAGCCGGTAGTAAATTGTAGTGCCATAACGAGAATTCACTGAAGTAGCAAAGCTATTTACATAATCTTCATCTATTTCGTAAAAGGTAACTTGACTACCACAGGTGTGAGCGAAAACCTGCATTTCCTGCCGCTGTTGCTCAGAAATACTGGAAGCAATTATGTGAATGTTAAATCGATTAGAGCCGTTGCTAGCAAAAATCGAAGTGAGTGTAACATAAAACGGTACTAAGTACTTGTGGTTAAATGCAAAAGCAAGGTTAATCACGTTGTCCTTCCTGTTCATACCAAATGAGTACTTACTTTATCTATAGTTATTATAAGTTGCAACGAATAAGTTTCATATGTAAGACGGGGCTGCAGAATGCGGTAACTGTCAAGGGAGTAAAGTGACGGTCGAACTATTTTTACCGTTTAGAAATCGAACGAAGCGATGTCCGAAAAGGCTTTTGTTTCTCTAATAGGATCAAGATGCAAGGCTGTAAGCAGCGCTTCAGGAGATAAGACAACTTGCTCAAATAAATAGCAAAGTCTTTCTTTTAAAAGGAACATACTTACCTTTCTAAACAGGCAAACGTTGTAGTTAATCGATATAGTTAATGTATTTTCTTCTTCAAAAAAGTCAATAGCAAAGTCAAACTGGCTTCTCTGGTTGTTTATTATAAGCGGTTCAACAGTGACCTCATCTATATTAAAACTCTTACTGAGACTGCTGGAACGACTCTGAAAAGATACCATCACATCAAATAGTGACGCGTGCCCAGGGCGATGACATACTTTTAGATAATTGAACAATTCATCGTCAGAGTACTCCTGGTGTTCAATCCCCTCTAATACATTTTTCTTCACAGCAGCCAATATATTTCGAAAATTGCTACAGAGTTCAACCTTCGTAATGAGCGGAATAGTATTCATATATAACCCAATCTGACTTTCCATTCCAGCCTGTAACCGACAAGATACAGGAACCGCCACAATGATATCCTCTTGCTTGGTGTACATGTGAAGCATTACATTCACACCAGCCAACAAGACCATGAATAGGCTGCATTGTTCATGATGGGCTATCTGCCGTAGTTGTCTAGTAAGAGCGGAGTCTAATTCAAAGGATAGACTACTTCCTGAGAAAGTTTGCCGACCAGACCTTGGATAGTCAGTCGGAAAACTTAAAAGCGAAATTTTGCCTCCTAACTGACTCAACCAGTAACGGTAGTTAACTTCAAGCATATTCTTCGTGAGAGCTGTTTGCTGCCAGACAGCGTAATCCTTATACTGGAAGTTTAATGGTTCTAACTGAGCGCTGACCAAACCAGTTTTGAAGAAATTATAGAAAAACACAATCTCCTTGAAGATGACATCCATTGAATCACCATCGCTGACAATATGATGTACTGTAAAAAGAAGAATATAATGTTCTTCAGCCTTATGAACCAGCCGCGCTCTTAACAATTGCCTGTCATTTTCAAGGTCAAAAATCTTTTGCTGCTCTTGCTCAATGAATGCTGCAATATCGCCTGAGGTCCTAAAGTCAAGATACTCTAATTTAATAGTAGAGTTATCGAAAGGATAAACGCATTGTCTTAACTCACCATCATACATAGCAAAATAAGTCCGCAGACTTTCGTGCCGCATTACCAACGCCTTAATGGCATCTTCCAACACATCGTAATCTAAATTCCCCTTTATTGTTAAAGTTTGAAATATATTATAGGCTGATGCCGATTCCTCCAACTGACTTAATATCCACAACCGCTGCTGGGCGTGGGAGACGGGGTAGTCATCAGCCAGAGCCACCGGCACGATGGGCTGGTAAGCCTGCTGGGGCCGCTGGACCAAAAGGGTCGCCAGCGCCGCCACGCTAGG
>Ga0325400_1001836_pt1 | contig 17963 bp, 17 predicted proteins | sample PopdelMetagenome_2_FD_205662 | JGI IMG/M metagenome (GOLD analysis project Ga0325400, IMG submission 205662) | Populus deltoides microbial communities from Bellville, Georgia, United States - Xylem-PdKOR-R1 | ecosystem: Host-associated > Plants > Phyllosphere > Stem > Wood/Secondary xylem... | reverse complement strand
ACCAGACGCACGAAGGGGTCGTCGCTAGCACTCCCGGGCAGGCGGTCCAGTGGCGCGGCCCGCTCGACGAGGACCGCCGCGGCGGAAAGAACCGGGAGCGCGAGGTCGCTCACGAGTTCTCGCCCTCGGCCACTGGGCCGTGGTCACCACGTGCTGCTGCCATCCCGGAGCGGGACAGGCGCTGCTCGACGATCCACAAGAAGCCGTCGGGGTCGACGGCGGCTCCCACGCCGCGCATCTCGTCAGCCCGTCCCGACGGGTGCGGTCCCAGGGCGCGCTCGTGGGTCGGGTGCAGGCCCACGGTGCGCCTGTAGACGGTGCCGGTCAGCCACAGGTCGGCGTCGTTGCGCAGGGGACCGACGCAGGTGTTGTCTGCGCGAGCCCGCTGCTCCTGAGGCCAGTAGGGCTGGCCCTTGGTCACGATCAGGTCGACGTCGACGGCGTCACCCGGCTGCGGCGGCGGGGGTGCCGCAAGGCCCACGGCGCCCTTCCTCAGCTCCCCCGGTGAGGGAGCCGGGGGCAGGCGCGTGCAGGCGTCCCAGGTCCACCGCAGCCGGGCGACCAGCGTCGAGCCGTCGGCCACTTCCTTGCCGGGGAACCAGATCGGCCAATTACCGGTGCGGCTGGCCACGATCGTCTGGGCTGTCAGGGCGTCCGCGAAGGCATCCTCGGTGTCCATGGCGATCTTGTAGCCGCCAGGGACGGGGTGGCCGGGACGGTCGCCGTGGATGCTGAGCTTGAGGTGGCCCATGCCGGGCGCTCGTGACTTCAGGTAGAAGGACGTCCCGCCAGACCAGATGCGCCAGGTGTAGCCGGGCGCGGGCCGGCCGGCGCGTCCGACGGTCACATACAGGGGGACTGTGAGTGGTTCAACCACGCCGCCGACGCTAGCGGCCACCCCCGACAGCCCCACCCGTAGATAACGTCCTTTATCTTTACCCTGTGTCTCGCCTCGCTGGGGTGCTGGCTGGTGGGGGACGCCCTCTGTCGTCGAGGCCCGCTAGGTTCTCGCCGCTGATGGCCTGACGTAGGTGGGCACGCATCACGGGCCCGGAAGTGTCGATCTTGATGTGCGGCGTCTCAGCGCGGGCACGATGTGGAATCGCCTAGTCTCGCCGTCAACGACGCCTCCGCGCTTCGACGTCGTCCGGACCCTGGCAAGGAGCTTTGTGGCTGCAATTGATGATCTGCTGGAGCAGGTAGGCGACTCCAGCCTTCGAGCGCAGTTGAAGGGCGCAGTCGCTGACTTGCGGCAGCGGAAGAAGTTCGGACTCGTCTACGAAGACCACGTCCCAGAGACAGTTCTCTTGCCCGAGGCGGGTCTTTACGTAGGTGCCACCGTGATGCTGCGCAAGGAACCCCGTAATCAATCGCGCTACATCATTTCGGGGCTTGATGACCAAGCCGTTACATTGCGCTTGGTTGATGGCCCAGACTCCGCGATAACCACGAAAGTGGCTGCCTCTGACGTTCTAGTCGTTAAGCCTTTCGGGGAACCCGTCTTTCCGGTGCTGGTGCCCAAGGGGGCGATTGCACGCGGCGGCTCTAAGCCTCACCACGCCGTCATCAATGGGGAGAACTTCCACGCTTTACAGTTGTCGCTCTACATGTACGAGCGCCAAGTTGATTGCATTTACATCGACCCCCCCTACAACACGGGCGCGCGGGACTGGAAGTACAGTAATAACTACGTTGATAGCGCGGATGCGTGGCGCCACTCGAAGTGGCTGTCCTTCATGGAGAAGCGCCTGCGTCTCGCGAAGCGATTGTTGAAGAGTGATGGAGTGCTCATCGTCACCATCGACGAGCATGAAGTCGTGCGCCTCGGAATGCTGCTCGAAGACATCTTCCGGGCGCCTCAATACACCCAGACTCTGATCACCGATGTCATCAATCCCAAAGGGACTGCTGCGGCCAACTTCTCGCGCGTTGGTGAGTACCTCTACGTCGTGACGCCAACCGGCCGAGAAACCATTGCCGCGGTGCCCTTCGCATTTGGGATGCCCGGTGATGTGGCCAAGCGAGATCACCGAGTCGTCGAGAGTGAAGATGGCCTGGTGCGCAAGCTGGCGTTGCGTCGGGATGGAGCCGAATCGAGCAATCGAGCGGATCGACCGCGACAGTTCTACGCGCTGCTTCTCGATCCGCAGACGAACGAGGTCAAGGGAATCGGGCCGGAACTGGCCCTCACCGACACCTACTCCAGCGAGCCGGTCAACGGTTTGATCCCCGCATATCCCTTGGATGGCCGTGGTCGAGAGCGGGTGTGGCGATACGGGCGTGACACCATGACTCAACGTATTGCCGATGGGGAAATCCGAGTAACTGGATTGAGTCGTGATGGTCGGTTTTCTCTGTACCACTTCAAGCCAGTTGACGCGGCCGAAGCAGAATCACGGCGCCCTCGGACGGTGTGGTGGTCCTCGACACACGACGCGGGAGCCCATGGTTCATCGCTGCTCAACGATATGCTGGGCAAACGCGCTGCTTTTACCTTCCCTAAGAGTCTCTACGGAGTTGCCGACGCAATTAATCTCGTCGTTCGAGACCGCAAAGACGCTTTGATCATGGACTTCTTCGCGGGTTCTGGGACGACGCTTCACGCCACCGCCCTCCTTAACGCTCAAGATGGCGGTGACCGGCGCTGTGTTCTCGTTACGAACAACGAGGTCGCCGAGTCTGAAGCTCGTCGCCTCAACAGCGCGGATTTCTACAGGGGGGACGACGAGTATGAAGCGCACGGCATCTATCAGGCAGTTACTCGACCAAGGGTAGAGATTGCCTTCAGCGGCCAACGTTCTGACGGATCAGCTTGGGCGGGTGAATACCTGACAGGTGGGCTGAAGTCCGCCGGATTTGAGCAGAACGTCACGTTCTTCGATCTCGCCTATTGCGATCCAGACGAGATAGATCTTGGCTACTCATTTTCAGCGATCTGCCCTGTTTTGTGGGCTGCAGCCGGCGGTATCGGTCCCTTGGAGAACATCACGCTCGAGTCCGGATGGCTACTTCCGCAAGACTCGCCTTTCGCCGTGCTCGTTGACGAGGATCAAATCAAGGGCTTTATTTCGGCGCTGTCAAAGCGCCCAGACGTCAGTCACGTGTGGTTGGTGACGGATAGTGAACCCGCCTTTGCTCGCTTGCGCGAAAAGATCTCCGGAGACCGCAGCGTTGGCATGCTCTACCGGGACTACCTGAGGAACTTTGAGATCAACGTTGAGGGGGCGCTGTGAAGCTGGTGCTCAGAGAGTTCCAAGACGATGCTGTTCAAGAACTATTAGGTGAGTTTGAGACGGCGCAGCAGTTGTGTGCCCGCAAGCCCCAAGCTGTCCTCCTGAGCGCTCCTACGGGGGCGGGTAAGACGGTGATGGCAACAGCGTTCATTGAGGAGCTGCTTGGTGGAGGCGCGGAGCGTGTCCGTGACCCGAGTCTGGTGTTCCTATGGCTGACTGATCAGCCAGAACTGAATAAGCAGACGCTTGAGAAAATGCAGGCAACGACAAGCGTCTTGGACAGAGATGACCTTGTTTCTATTGACGGTGACTTCGACTTCGAGGTCCTGAGCCCAGGCCGAGTGTATTTCCTCAACACCCAGAAGTTAGGGACAAGGACGTCGTTCGTCCGCCACGGGGACGATCGAACATGGACGCTGTGGGAGTCACTGCAGAACACAATCACCCGCGATCCCCGGCGGTTTGTCTTTATCATCGACGAAGCTCACCGCGGTACGGCAGGGCGCGATGCGGCCGAGGCGGACACCATCGTCGCCAAGTTTCTTCGAGGAAGTGTAGGAGAACTTGACGCAGTGCCGCTGGTTGTCGGAATCTCGGCGACACCAGATCGTTTTGTGAAGCTTTGTGGGGAGATTGGCCGCCCAGTGTGGCAAGTCAACGTTGATCCGGCTGCCGTTCGCGAGAGCGGGCTCATCAAAGATGTTGTTGATCTGTACCACCCAGACGAAGACCAGCCCTCGAACGTAACAATGCTGCTCGAAGCAGTTGAAGACTGGAAGCGTTACCGTGGCGACTGGCGCCAGTACGGCCAAGAGCAGGATGAAGCCGTCCCTGACCCGGTGCTCCTCGTGCAGGTGGAGGACGCCCGCTCGGGCCAGGCCTCGGTGTCACAGACCGATCTCGACCTTGTCGTGCGGACCCTGGCTGGCGCAATCGACGTGCCGGACGGCAATCTTTGGATTGCTCACGCGTTCCAGGACGGCACGGCTGTTGCTGCCGGCGGCATGGCGATCAGATACCTGGCGCCGTCCGAAATCAACGCCGACCCCAACGTTCAAGTTGTCCTCTTCAAGACCAGCCTCAATACCGGTTGGGACTGTCCGCGCGCCGAAGTGTTGGTGTCATTCCGCTCCGCGCTTGACGAAACAAATATCGCACAGCTTGTTGGGCGCATGGTGCGTTCGCCGCTAGCGCGTCGCATCGAGTCCCGCGAGTTCCTCAATAGCGTTGGTCTGTATCTACCTTTCTACAACCGCGCGGCGGTTGAGAAGGTGGTCAAGCGGCTCACTGAAGACAGTGAAATCGTGCCGCCGACCGAAGTGCGCGTGAACAAGGAGTCCGAGACGCTCCTTCGCCGGGAGGGCGCGGAACCGATCTTCGCGGTCCTGGAGCAGCTCCCCACCTACACCGTTGCTCGACGGCGGGCCCTCAAGCCCATCAGTCGCCTGGCCAAGGTGGCCGGTCTTCTGGCGGAGACGGGACTGCTCCCCAGTCCTGTCAAGCAGTCCCGTGAACACCTAGTAGGGGTGCTGCTGGAGCAGCGAGCGGCACGAGGCGATGACGTGTCCTTCAAGAGGCTGTTGAGCGAGAACTCAGTGCTGGACATCAGGAAACGGCGCATCGACTACACAGGCTTCGCGATGCCTCAACGTCTAGAGGCAGCCATCGTGGCCGCAGAGGCCTCCTCCGATGAGGCAGCCATCGTGGCCGCAGAGGCCTCCTCCGATGAGGCAGCCGCGCTCAACGCCGGAGTACCCACGGAAGCAGTTGGTTCCATCAAGGTGCGCATTGCGGACCAAAATGTCAACGACTTGTTCAACGAGGCGGGGAAGGTCCTCGGCGAGGGGCTCCACAAGGAGTACGCCCGTGCGCGTCTTGAGCAAGGCGTACCGGTACGCGAGGCCAAACTCGAGCTAGCAGCCCTTGTGGCAATGATCGAAGTGACCGATACTGTCAACCAAGCGGCAGATGTGCTGCGCGCTGAATGGGTTGGTCAGTACAAGGCGGCGATCAACGCCATGCCCGAAAAATGTGCAGTGGCGCTCCGAGATATCGAAAGCGCCTCTACGGATCCCCAGCTGACGACTCTGCGGATGCCCCCGTCAGTCGAAGGCTTCAAGTCGGGTATGGAGTGGGACCGGCACGTTTACGTCAATACCGGTGGAACCTTCCATGAAGACTTCGTTAAATCACGCTGGGAACGTCAAGTCGTTGAGTCGGAGCTGCGACGAAACGATGTGGTCGGCTGGTTTCGCAATCCTGATCGCAAGCCGTACTCCTTGTGCTTTTCATACCGTCAAGGAGAGCGGTGGGTGCCCGTCTATCCGGATTTCGTCATTGTGAGAAAGACGCCGGGTGGTCTGATAGCCGACATCGTCGATCCTCACCTACTGATGGATCCGCACGCTCCTGCCCGCGCCGCGGGGCTTGCAAAGTTTGCGGCTGACCACAGTGACAAGTTCGGTCGCATCGAACTGGTCGTCGTCGACGGTGACGTCATCCGTCGGCTCGATCTCATTGACCCTGTCCTGCGATCTAGGGTTGCTCACGTCTCTACGCACGCTCATCTCCAGGACCTTTTCAACCAGAGTTGAGCGGGGGATCCATGTATCAGGCGGAGCGGTGGGACCCTCTTGAGCTGCGCTGGCGAGGCCAGCGCTATCAGCCGCAGACGGTAGTCCGCCAAGCTCGTGTTGAAGCTATCGATCTGGTTGAGCGGACCATCAGTTGGCGATTATTGGGCAACCCGCATGTCAATGGCGAGCATCACTTGAGTGCCCTTGGACATATGGTCCTGGACCGAGGACTCGAACCAGAGGCAACCCGCACCTATGTCGACATAAGGATTTCCATAGGCGACATCGTGGACTTTGCAGTCCACGATGAAGACATCAGTGCACTGTGGCTCCACGTCTACTACGCGCACGCCGAGCGCCGTAGTGCCTACGCCCAAGACCTACGTATGCAAAAATCAGATGCACTGTTCGCGGCCCGGACCAGCCCGGGTCGACGCGCCGAGCATCACATATCCGAAAGTGTGTTGAGGCCGGCCGGTCACGTCACTCAGGCGCTCCACCGGCCTGAAAAAGATGGGACCTTCCGGTTCGTCATCGATTATGCGGTCACCGACCGTCGGCACGAGACGTCAGACTTGCAGTGTGAGCTCTGCCACCGGGTCTTCGAGGTCAAGACGCGACTGCGCGACCGACACCGGCGAGTCTCGCACTCACGATCGAGACCATTTGAGACGGAAAACCGACCTAATAACTATCACGTCTTCTTCTACCGCCATTGGCACAAGTATGAAGTGCTAAGCAATCGAGACATTGACGCGTTCATACGTGACCGTCAAGTCTCCTACGGCCATGCAGAGGTGGATGCATGGGCGGACGTAGGTGACCTTGGGGGCAGGAAGCCACCGGCTCTTGAGCTGAGTGACTACCGCTGCGCGGCGCATGATGAGTAGATGATCAATGCAATGCATCCAGTGCCAGCGTCCGGTGCACCCGACCAGATGGTGGCCGTTGGGCGCCTACGGGCTGCATGGGTGGTTCTTCGGGCGGGCGTCAGTACGCAAGAAATCTTGCGCGGAGATTAATCGCAGCGCCGCTAGCGCGCCCCTGTAGGGCGCGAGGTAAGCGCGGCGGCCGCGTACTGCCCCTTCGTGACCACCGAGCGCATCCTGCCGCCCACCTGCAAGCTGCATGGCCGGGTCCTCGCGACCATCACGGGCGGCACCTGATCCTCCTTCTTGGGGGGATGTGGTTCGGCGCTGGCTGAGCTCCGAACCCCTGGAGCGGCCACGGGCCGGTTACCCCGCGACGTGCGGAGCGACCGGCCCGCGGCCGTGCTGATACTCAGGCGGCGGAGTCGTCCTCCGTGCCCGCGCTGGTCGGGGCCGTGATGACCACGACCCGCGTCCCGGGGACGACCTCGACCGTGGTGGTGCCGTCGGGGTCGACGGTGATGACTGTCGTACCGAGGACCGACCTCAGCCGGCCGCTGCGCTCGACGATGGGCTCGACCTCCTCGCCGGTCAGGAGCGACGTGGAGATCATCTTTACGGGGCGGGCGGCACCGCGAACCCACGGGCGACCTGGCACGAGCCCACCGACCAGGTGCGCCCAGGTCTCGGACGGGGTGCCCTCGAACTGGACGCGTCCCTCGTCGGTGCGCGCCCAATCGGTGATGTCGAACGCGGTGACCACGATGTTGCGGTGCACGCCGAGAAGGGTGTCGCCGTACCGCTCGAGGTCGGCGTCGGTGATCGCGGCCCACTCGCCCAGCGTCACATCTCCGGCGTTGAGCTCTCCTGCTAGTACCCGCGGCCAGGAGCGCGGAAGATTAACGGCGATCATGGAGATGGACCCTTCTGTCGACAGTGACCTTGATGAGCATCATCATCATGCCCTTATGGCTCATCATCGTCAAGATGGCGCCAACAATGACCTTGGCTGGCTCGATCATGGACATCGGCCTCGTCTCACAAGAACCGTTTTCGAGGAGGTTGCGACATGGCCCCGAAGCACCCTCGGCGCGGCGTCCAAAATTCGTGTCCACTGACCTCGTCTCACCAAGGCAGCCCGGGACGGTTCTGCGACGGGCCTTCTCGATGACCGACATCGGGTACGCGGTCGGCTACGCCCGCGTCTCCACCACCGAACAAGACGCCGTCCTGCAGCACGACGCCCTCACCGAAGCCGGCTGCGCACGGATCTTCACCGACACCGCCTCCGGCGCCATCGCCGAACGCCCGCAGCTCACCGCTGCCCTGGACCACCTGCGCCCCGGGGACACCCTCGTCGTCTGGCGCCTGGACCGACTTGGCCGCTCCCTACGCCACCTCATCGAGACCGTCGAAGCGCTCGAGCAGCGTGGCATCGGCTTTCGCTCCCTGCGCGAGTCCATCGACACCACCACGCCGGGCGGCCGCCTGGTCTTCCACGTCTTCGGCGCCCTCGCCGAGTTCGAACGAGAGCTCATCCGAGAGCGCACCCTTGCTGGCCTGGCGGCCGCCCGCGCTCGCGGACGAGTCGGCGGACGACCACCCGCCATGACAGCGGCCAAGCTGCGCCAGGCGCTTGCGATGCGCGACGACGGACGCTCTGTCTCAGAGATCGCGGCGGTGATCGGGGTCAGCCGCGCGACGGTCTACCGCCATCTCGAGCCAGAAGTACAGCCAGGAGACGCCCCTCTTCAGTGAGAGGTCTCAGGCTTGCGCATCCCTCGACGGATCATCTCGGCGTCCATCTGCTTCTTCAGATCGTCGTACAGGGCGAACTCTTCGGGCGTGGTGAGTACAACCGTCGACTCAGCCTCGAAGCCCCTGAGCTTCTTCAGGTTGCTGGAGGAGTTGCTCGGGTACCGCGAACGCAGAGGGTTGCGCTTCCCCTCCTTCACGAAGAACTTCCCCTTCGGCGCGCCGCCGGTCACGCCGGACCCTTTGGCCTTGACCATCTGGTCCTCCCCTTGGTCTGCGGTTCCGCTTGCTTGGCATCCTCGTCGCTGACCTGCTTCTCTGTCATCTCAAACAGGCCAACAACCGCGGCCACTTCGACGTTCCTGTGCTCGGTCTTCGCCTCATCGAAGAGGTGCTTCAGCACTCCCATCGCAAGCTTGCCCGGCAGCTTGTGCGGTTCCGGGGCGCGGTAGCCGTCGTAGACCCACGTCAAGGTCTCCCACCACCGGTCTCGCTGCGCCTGCTCGCGCTCGTCCCGTGCCTTCGCCCGATCGTCCCGAGACTTCTTGTTGGCTGCCAGGTAGGCCAGAACGCCACCCAACAGGGCGGCGACGCCTCCAAGGCCCGGAGAGATCAGGAAGCGACCAAGGCCTGCGTCGTAGAAACCGGGCGCCGAGCCAGCGGTCGCTGCCGCGGTCGTCGCCCCTGACGGTGTAGCGGTCGGGATGGGCGTGGGCAAGTTGCTCGTGAGATCAATAATCGCGGAGACGAGCACGGCGACACCGTAGTGAGCGAACGGCCACAGGTAGTGCGCGCAGCGCCGAGGCCGCCCTTCGTAACGAAGGTGAGGTGCCGGGCGCCGCCGAGGACGACGTGCTCGACCACCACGGACCTTCCCCGCTTCAGGGTCGCCTGTAGGTGAGGGACCACCGCCGGCGCAGCGCTTGGAGCGTTGTCGGGACGCGCCCCGAGTGTCGCGCATGTGGTGACCGGTTGAGCAAGAGAGCGAGCAGGGTGGTCGACTCGGGTGGCCGGTCGGCTGCTGGTCCCCGGCGGCCGTCGGCTGCTCACCACTCCTGCCGGTCACCTGTCTGTGGCCGGGGGAGGGAGGGGGCATGTCGATCTCTGGAGGGGCAGGAGCGGGCGACCCGCGCCCCTGGCCCGCTTCTCTCCCCGATGCGTCACAGGATGCACTTCCGTAGCGCTTCGATGCAGATCCTGGTCACCCAGCGTGACTCCAGCTGCAGGGAGGCCATCACACCGCATGGCCGCCCCTGCGGGCCCGGACGACACATCCCTCCGCAGGGCAGAGCAGCAAGCTATGAAGTTAGGGCACCCAGTGTGCCCGGCTGTCTCGACCTGACGGTCGAGGCCGGGCACACTGGGTGCCGTCCCCGCTACCCGGGGTCGCTGCGCTGGGCCGAGGACGAAGGGGCCGCCGATGCCCGATCAGCATCAGGACGACGCCTGGGACGCCGTCCCGCAGACCGGAGTCGACGAGCCGGGCCTCAGTGCGGGGGAGGGCCGGGTCCGCCGCTTCGCGCGGCGCCGCCAGGCCAACGAGGTCGGCGGTCGTTCCCACAGCCACCGCGTCAAGGTCACCTCCGACGAGGCGGCCGCGCTCGCGCAGCGAGCCGAGGTGCTCGGAGTCTCGGTGCCGCGCCTGATGGTGGAGGCGGCGCTGGCTGACCCCGACCGCACCGCGACGTCGGCTGAGCGCCAGGAGGCGATGGTCGAGCTGTTCGCGGTGCGCCGGCTGCTGGCGGCGGTGAGCAACAACGTCAACCAGCTCGCCCGGCAGGCGAACAGCACCGGGGAGGTGCCCGGCGAGGCAGCCGCCACGATCGCCGCCGCGCGTCGTCTGGCCGGTCGCATCGACGGTGTCATCGACGGCCTCTCCGACGCCGGCCCACGCCGCTCTCGCGCCGCGGCCGACGACCCCGACCGCGTGATGTCACGCGTCCGGGAGGACGCGGCCGCAGCCGTGGCCGGCGACGCAAACGTCGAGCCGGGCACCTCGAGCACGTCTGGCATGGCGGACGCCGAGCGCTGGCAGCAGTGGACGGTGAGCGGCCGGTGATGCCGAACATCACCCGCGGCGACGACATGCCCGGTCTGCTGCGCTACCTGGCTGGCCCGGGCCTCTCCAACGAGCACACCGACCCGCACCTGGTCGCCGGTGACGCAGCCATCATGACCTTCCATGACGATGCCGCCCTGTCCCCGGCGGCCGCCATGGCCATCGCCCGCGACCTGGACCACCCCCGCCGCTCCCTGGCCGTGGAGGTCCCCGGTGGCTCGGTGTGGCACTGCTCGCTCAGCCTCAGGGCTGACGAAGGACAGCTGACGGACGAGAAGTGGGCGGTGATCGCCACCGACTTCGTCGAGGGCATGGGCTTCACCGAGACCTCCGGGCGCGCGGCGTGCCGTTGGGTGGCGGTGCACCACGGTCTGTCGAAGGCTGGCAACGACCACGTCCACCTGGCGGTGTCCCTCGTGCGCGAGGACGGCACCCGCGCCAGCGTCTGGAACGACCGCCCCCGCGCCCAGGAGCTCGCCGGCCAGCTCGAGCGCCGCCACGGCCTGCAGGTGCTGGAGTCGCGCACCGCCGGACGCGGAGACCGCGGCATCAAGCCCGGCGAGCGGGAGATCGCCGCCCGCAACGGGGCCATCGAGCCCGCCCGGCTCACGCTGGAGCGCACCGTGCGGGCCAGTGCGGCCGCGGCCGGCGATGAGGCCGAGTTCGTCCGGCGCCTGCGCCGCGCGGGTCTGCTGGCCCGGCCCCGCTTCGCTGCCGGCCGCGACGACGTCGTCGCCGGCTACTCCGTGGCGCTGCGCCCCGCGATCCCCCGCCCGGACGCCGCCCCGGTCTTCTACGGCGGCGGACACCTGGCGCGAGACCTGACCCTGCCCCGACTGCGCGCCGAGTGGCCCGACACCCCCGAGCACGCCAGCGCCGCGGCCGCGGAGTGGAAGGCCGCTGGCCGCGGCCGCCCAGCCACGACCACCGGCCGAGAGGCCGCCGAGGTTGACCCCGCGCTGTGGGAGCGGTGCGCGCGCGACGTCGCCGCGATGCGCGAGCACCTACGCGCGGTGCCGGTCGATGACCTCGCCACCTGGGCGCACGTCGCCCGGCAGACCTCCGGGGCGTTTGCGGCGTGGTCCCTGCGCGTGGAGGCCACCCCCGGCCCGCTGGCCGAGACCGCCGCGGCGCTAGCCTCCAGCGCCCAGGTGCGCGCCCACCGCGTCCAGGGCGCGCTGGTGGCCACCACTACCCCCTCGTGGGCGCGGGGCGCGGCGATGGTGCTCGCCGCCGCCGCCGAGGGCGGGGACGGCCCGATCGGGCAGGCCGCGCTGGTGCGCCAGCTGCGCAACACCGTGCGGGCCCTGCACGACGCGCACCTGGCCTCGGGGGAGGCCCACCGCGCCGAGCAGATCGCGGTGGTGATGCGCGCCCAGGTCGCTGCGCTGCGCCCGACGTCGACGTCGGGCACCAGCGCGACGGCTGAGCACCAGGTGGAGACGACGCGTCCAAGGCCGCAGGGCTCCCCGGTGCCCACGCGCCTGCCCGAGGTGTCGGTGGTCGACGTCGGCGCCGTACCCCGGCGCCGTCCGGGCGCTGCAGCAGACGGTGGAGTCGAGCGATGAGGGGGACACGATGAGCCAGGACAGCGACGGCGTTGCCGAGGCGGTGCACGGCGGTGCGCAGCTGGGTCTCACCCTGGCCGCCCAGGCTGCGGAGACGGCGGTGCGGATGCGGGAACGTAGTCGGCTAGATGAAGCCGCGGAGAGCACGCGGGCCGCCGAGCGGGCCCGGCGACGCTTGAACGCTGAAGGTGCTGCAGCGCTTGCCTTAACCGCTGACGGCCTGGACTGCGTCGAACGTGCCGGAGCGAGCGTCCACGACAGTCGTACCAGGCGCGAGGAGCTGCACGCCCGACTCGCAGCCAGCCTGGGGGAAGAGGTGGCGGCCGCGAGGATCATCGCTGACACAGCACAGGCGCACCCGGCGCGTGCGGCGGCGGGCATCCGTGCCGCCGTATCAGCGACATCGAGGCGCGTGACGGCGAACTCTGACGTGGACCTGCAGCGGTGAGCGCCAGCCAGTCGGCTCTTCGTGACAACCCTGCCGCGCGCCTGCACAGGTTCTTCGCCGACTTCGAGGACGTCGCACGCAAGCGAAGCGGCGTAGCGGTGCCCCCCATCTCGACGGCACTCGCAGACATGTGGGACCTGAGCTGGCCCGAGCAGAGCACCAGCATCATGCGGCTCGCGGCGGACGTCGTCGAGCTCCCCGACTTGGTGCGGCAGGCAGTCCAGGGCGCCCCCGAGAACCCCTTCTTAGTGAAGAGCGAGATTCTCTCGCCGTACGAGTACTGGTCCACCGCGACCCACAGCCTCGCCAACCTCAGCAACTCCTCGAGCGAAGTGACCAACCGTGTGAGCAGCGCCTCACAGGAGAAGTTGCTCTACTGCGCCCGCCTCCTGGGCCAGCACTCGACCTTGCCGCCGCTGCCGGTCGACGACATGGCCTCCCTCACGGGCATGGTCAATGACCTTGTCGAGAGCGTCTTGACCGCCGACATCTCATCCGAGCTGCGGGCCTTTCTCCTCAACCAGTTGGAGGCCATGCGCGAGGCGCTCATCAGGGCACGCGCAGAAGGCGCAGAGGCACTCCTGGACGGCCACGCGCTCGTCTCAAGCCGGATGTATCGCCGCCGGAACCGCGGCGATGCTGCCGCGGCAGAGGCACCCAGCCTGTGGCACCGGTTCCGCCTCTTCGTGCACGAGTTCGGCATCGTCGCCGCCCTGGCGTCCGATCTCAGCGGTGCCCCAGCGAACGTGATCACGCTGACCGATGCGCTGAACGGCGACAAGCCGTCCGTCGTCTTGCAGATCACTCCGGCGCACGAGGAGCACGTCGTCCCGGAGCTCAGCGATGGGGAGCGGCCGGCCATCGAGGGCCCATCACTGGAGGACCCCGACGGCGCGGCGGACGGTCAGGAGCCCGGTGCGTGACATCACGCACTCACGCACCCGCGGACAACTCTTGCGAGATCCGGCAGACGTGGCTGACGGGCACCCACACCCGGTAAGCCGCGCTGCCTGCCGTGGGGTCGGGGTGGGAGAAGTAGACCTGCACGGCGTGCTCGGACCAGGCGCTCGCCGTCGCTTCCACTTCGGCCTCAAAGCCGTCAGCGAAGACGGCGCGGACCAGGCACGGCACCCGCTCACGGGCTGCGACGGCCCCCGCCCGCTCCTCCCAGCCGGCCGTGGAGACCAGCAGCAGGTGAGCGTTGACGGGCACCACCGGAGAGTAGGTCGGCCGGCTCAGCCCTGCTCGAGGCGGTCCAGCAGCGCATCCAGGCGCGCGACGAGGTCCTGCACGTCGCGCTGGTCGACCTCGACCTGGCCACCGGTCTCGTCGTCCTCCTGCTCGTCGCGGTCAGCGACGCGCGTCGACGGCGGCTTCGGGCTGGCGGTCGGAGTCGATGCCTCCTCGTCCCCACTGGCCGGGCTCGACGTCGGCCGCGCGACCTGCGGGGCGGTGTCACGCGACGGCTCGTCGTCCTCGTCCTCACGCTGGTCCGCGGTCGCCTCCACGTACGCCTGCCCGGAGGCGGGCAGCCGGCCGTCGTCGGCGAACAGCTGGAAGTTGCCGTCGTCCTGCGGGGCGTTGAAGAGCACCTCGTACTCCAGTTGCCCCGGCCCGTCACCGGCGTTCTCAGCGAACCAGTCGACCATCCCCTCCACGTAGGCCGGCTCGTCGCCCATCTCCGCGCGCCCGGACCACTCCGGAACCGCCAGCGGCACGCCCCAGTCCGCGGCCTGCGCGGCGTAGGCGTCCAGCCCCACCGGGATCCCGTCGTCGCCGCGGGCGTTGAGTTGGGCCTGGAAGTCGGCCTCGGAGGTGATGGTCGGCCAGCCGTTGTAGGTGTCGACCCCCAGCACGTCGGCCTGGCTCTCACCGGGCCAGGTGGTGCGCCAGTCCAGGTCGGTGCCCGAGCTGGTGACGTTGACGCCGTAGACGAGCTGCGCCTCGGGGAAGACCTCCTGCTGCACCGCGCGGTAGCGCGCCCAGGCGGCCTTGAAGTCCTCGGCGTCGCCGGGACTGACCGACCAGTTCCACCCACCCAGGTTGAACTCGTGGAAGGGCCGCACGTAGGTGGTCCCGCGGCCCTGGCGCAGCTCGGCCATGCGGGTCAGGGACTCCCGCCAGCGGTCCTCGTAGGCGCCGTCGGCGGCAGCGGCCCAGGTCTCCCCTTCCTGCAGTCCGCCGGGGGCGATGTCGATGGCGCCGTCGAAGTCGGCGACCTCCCCGCCGGGGGCGATGGAGTACAGCTCGGTCTGGTTGTCGCCCTGGTCGGCCCAGGTACCGACGATGTCGACGGGGTCCCCGCGCCACTGGCCGAGAGCGCCGTCGGCGGCTCCCTCACCGGAGGCCCCCGACAGCCACGTGCCGCCCTCGGAGGCGGGGGTGTCCGTGTCCTCCTCGGTGTCGTCGGCGTTCTGGTCGACCTCGTCGGGGCTGCCCGGGCTGCCGAGGCCCGCAGTCGCACTCGGGGTGGGGCTCAGCTCGGGGGCCTGCTCGCGGGCGGCGGCCGCGGCCGGCACGGTGGTGCACGTGAGTGCGGCAGCCACGAGCAGAGCGGTCAGGGTCAGCGGACGGGTGCCGGCGGAAGGCATGGCGGTCTCCTAGTCGTGATCGGGTGCAGTGGGCAGGTCAGCGGTCACTGGTCGGTGAAGAGGTCGGCGGGGAAGGCCTCCAGCGGCAGCGGCTGCAGGCGCTCGGTGTGGCCCTTCTCGGCGTCGCAGTGGCGGAAGGGGCCCTCGGCGGACAGCAGCACCGCCATGTGCGGGTCGGCGTGGTCGCGCCACCACGTGGACATCCCCAGGGCCGGTTCGCGGCGCAGGTACTCCCAGGCGCGCCACAGCGCCTCCAGCCGCGAGATGGCCTCGGCGTGCTTCCACCAGGACGGGCACCAGGTGCGGCTGCGGCCGTCGAAGGTGCGCCGGTAGGCGGGGGACAGGAAGGCGGTCACGAACTGGCCGACGTGGGGGTAGTAGAGCTTCGGCTCGGGCTCGGCGCCGTCGTCGTCCTGCACGTCGGCGGCGGAGGCGGGCTGGTCGTCCCACTCCTCCACGTCGCTGGGCGCGCTCACGTCAGCCACGGGTTCGCCTTGAACTTTGGGGCGGACTCTTCAAGGTCACCAGTGCCCGTGCGCTCGGTGCGGCGCTCGGCAAGCGCGCGCAGGTCGCTGACCTCCTCGGCGTTCAGGCGCCCGGTGGGGTCGTGCGCGGCCAGGGAGGCGCGCACCGCGGCGGCGTGCGGGCCCTCCATCCACGGCAAGGTCCGCACCAGCACCACCGGAGTCCCCGAGGCGAAGACCAGCGCGCGGCCCAGTGGCAGGGCGGCGAGCTCGGCGACGTCCAGGACCCGCTCGGTGCGGGTGGAGAAGCTGCGCGAGGAGCCGGTGCGGCTCGTGGACGTCGTGGGCGTGGGGGCGTCGTACTCCCCGACGAGCTGGCTGACGTCGGGCAGGAACTCGGGGTCGGTGTTCCCGCCGCCGAAGACGCGCACCGTGGCCGCGCCCCACAGCTTGCGCATCCCGTCCCGTCCCCAGACCTCCACGCCCTGCGACCAGGACTGCAGGAAGGTCATCAGCACGATGCCGCGCGAGCCGTAGTGGCTGTACAGGTCCGGCAGGTTGCGCCAGCGGCAGACGTTGGCGGCCTCGTCCAGCACCCCCACCAGCGGCACCGGCAGGCGCCCGCCGGCCGAGCGGCGCGCCAGGCGCTCAGCGGCCTCGGTGACGGCCACCGTCAGCGCGGTCACCAGCGGCCCGGCTGAGCCCTCGCCCTCCCGCGAGAGGGAGTACAAGGTCTGGGCCTGGCCGCCGGCGGCCACGAAGGCTGCCGGGTCGAAGCGGGGCCGGCGGTCCCTGGCGGCGCTGCCGCCGTCGGGGGTGACCCAGCGGGTGGCCACCCGGTTGGTCAAGAAGGAGACGATCTCCTGGGCGGTGCCGTAGATGCCCCCGCGCTGCTTCTCAGGGGCGTTGACGACCCCGGCGACCGCGGCCGCCGGCATCGGGTGGTCGTGGGCGCGCAGGATCTCCACCGGCTCGTCCTCGCGGGGGTCGGCCAGCCACAAGTAAACCTGGGTGATTGGGCGCCCGGCGACGGCGGCGGCCAGCAGCAGGTTGGCCAGCAGCGAGGTGGCTGCGTTGTCGAAGTAGGCGTCGGTGCGCGCGTTCGCGTCCCTGCCCGGCGGTGGCGAACAGCCGCGCCAGGGTGACCGCCTTGACCTCGTCGACGACGTAGCTCAGCGGGTCCCACCACCAGGTGGCCGCTTCCTCGGCCACGCCCTGAGGGTCGAAGACCCAGACCTGGCCGCGCTGGGCGCGCACGTCGCGGGTGGCGTCCACCAAGTCCCGCTTGTTGGAGGTGGCCAGCACCGCACCGGGGGCGGCCAGGATCGCCGGGACCACCCGGGAGGTGGTCTTGCCGGTGCGCGGGCCCCAGATGTCGACGCAGACGTCCTCCCAGGAGGAGACCAGCAGCCGCCCGCTGGGCACGTGGCGCCCGATCGGCAGGCCTGCGGGCACCGGCTCGGCGGCGTCGCTGGCCTGCACCCCGAGGCGTTTGGCGCGACGTCGGGCGCCGTCCTCGGTCAGGGTGCGCACCGCGCTGAGGCGGCCCAGGTGCCGGGCGACGCGGTCCACCGGCGTGCGGCCGCGGGTGCGCCGGCGCCACAGCAGCGCCGCGGCGCTCGCGGCGAGCAGGGCCAGCACCGCCAGGGCCACGAGCACCGCGGTGGCCGCCGGTGGCCACGGCTGGCGGCCGGTGGCCAGGGAGGCCAGCAGCTCGAAGGGGTTGGCCGGCAGGTCCACCGGGGCGGCCGCGGGCCCGTCCAGGCGAGCCTGCAGCCGCGCACCCAGGTGCACGGCGCCGGTCACCAGGGCCCCGCCGCCGGTGAGGACGACCAGGGCCGTCCACAGCAGCACGGTGCTGGTGTCCAGCCCGGCGGTGCCACTGGAGGCGCCGCGGCGGCGGGTGCCGCTCACGGCTGCAGCGCCGGGACGTCGGGCACCGCGGGCAGCACGGGCAGTGCGGCCGACGTCGGGGGCGGGGCCAGCTCGCGGGGGGCGCCGATGCGTGATGTCACGCGCCAGCGGGCGTTGGTCTCGTGCAGGCCCTTCTCGGTCTCCACGCTGGTCAGGGCCACGTGGACGGGGATACCGGGGCGCCCGCCGACCTTGACCAGGAAGTTGCCGCGCCCGGGAGGATCGGCCTGCGCGCCGGCGTCGGGGTCCCAGGCGGGCGGGTCCTGCCAGGAGACGAGCAGGTCCTCCTCGGCGCGGGTGAACCCCACCACCGAGCGCAGCATCGGCATCTCTGCTGAGGGCAGCCCGCCGCAGATCACCATGCCCGAGCGCTCCACGAACCCGCGGGCCTTGGCCCTGTCCTCGGCCGTCGGCAGGCTCATGAGGTCGCTCATGGTGTGGCTGACCATCGCCTGGCCGACCCCGCCCTGGCGGTTCAGCCGGGTC